>Ga0187892_10002568_pt1 | contig 35782 bp, 32 predicted proteins | sample MA1701073metaG_FD_139345 | JGI IMG/M metagenome (GOLD analysis project Ga0187892, IMG submission 139345) | Bio-ooze microbial communities from a basaltic lava cave in the Kipuka Kanohina Cave System on the Island of Hawaii, USA - MA170107-3 metaG ... | reverse complement strand
TCGCCCACGCGGGCTGGCGCGGGCTCATCGGTGGCGTCTTGAAGAGCACCGTGCGTGAGCTCCTCGACCGCCACGGCGCCGATCGGCGCGATCTCGTCGCGGCCATCTCGCCGTGCATCGGGCCGTGCTGCTACGAAGTCGGGGACGACCTCGTGTCTCTCGGAAGGAAGGCCGTCCCGGGCTTCGACGCGTTCCTCGCCGAAGGCCGCGGCTCGTCCGGCCGGGCGCATCTCGACATCCCCGCTCTCGCGAAGGCGCTCCTCGAACGCGAGGGGATCGACCCGGACGCCGTCAAAGGGCCCGCCGCCTGCACGCGCTGCCGGGCGGACGAGTTCCACTCGCACCGCGGATCGGACGGAACGTGCGGCCTCCTCGGCACGGCGGCCGTCCTCGCTCCGCGCTGAGCGGGAAAAAAGCGCGCGCGGCGGCCCTCGGAAGGCCGCCGCGCGGGCGCAACCGGTCGGAGGCGGACGCCGGCTACTTCGGAACGGCGGCCTTCTGGTCCTCGGTCTTCGCGATCGCGGCGTCGAACCGCTTCGCGAAGAAACGGTACTCGTCGACCGACGCGGGATCGACCTTCGACCGGCGCAGGACCTCGACGATCGCGCGCTGGAGCTGGACGTCGTTCTGGTAGTCCTCGATGAATTCGCGACCCCGGAGGTCGGCCACTTTCCGCTGCACGAAGGTCCGGAGCCACCGGCGGATGTCGTCCCGGGGGACCTGGGTCTCGAGCGAGGCGTAGAACTCCTCGAACCCCGGGTAGAGGCTCGTGTCCATGCCGTCGTACACGGCGAGCTTCCGGAACGCCGCCTCGTTCTCCGGGGTGAAGTGCGTCTCGATGTACTTCTCGAACACCCCGGTCTCGACGAGACGCTGGCCCTCCTCGATCTTCCAGCCCGCGATCTCGTCGGACTTCACGATGTGCTCCGGCGTGACTCCGCCCTCCGTCAGCACCTTGCCGTCCATGTCCATCTCGCGGTGGATGCTCCGGCCGGAGGGGAGGTAGTAGCGGGCGATCGTGAGCTTCACGGCCGGGCCGAGATCGAACTTGCCGTTCCGGTTGAGATCGACGTAGCGCTCGGGGCCGTCGTAGCGGCCGTTCTGGTTCGCGTCGACGAACGGCTCGCCGTCGTCCCACGACTTGTTCTTGTTGACGTCGGTGAACTCCTCGCCCGGATCGAACTTCTGGTTCTTCGTCGCGAGGTCGACGAACGGCTCGCCCGGCTCCCATCGGCCGCTGCCGTTCCGGTCCTCGAACTCTTCTCCGTCGTCGTAGAAGCCGTTCTCACGCTCCTCGTCGATCCAAGGCTCGCCCCGGCGAGACTCGAGGGGGAAGAGGTTTTGGACGCTGCCCTTCCCGTAGGAGCGCTCGCCGATGACCGCGGCGCGCTTCTGGTCCTGGAGAGCGCCCGAGACGATCTCCGACGCGCTCGCCGAGAAGTGGTTGACGAGCACCGCCATCGGGACGTCCGAGAAGCGGCCGTCCCGCGCCGCGCGGTACTCGTTTTCCTCGCGCGACGAGTCGGGCTCGTCCCGGCCGCGCCAAGACACGATGACCTGGTCCTTCTTCAAGAACTTCTCGGCCACGCGGCGGGCCGTGCTCAAGTACCCGCCGCTGTTGTTGCGGAGGTCGAGAACGAGGGACGTCATTCCCTCCTTCTCGAGGTTGCCGAGGACCCTTGACAGCTCCTCGCCGGTCTGCTCGCCGAAGGTGTCGAGGACCACGTACCCGACCTGTCCCGGCAGCATCTCGCCGCGGACGGTCGGGATCTCGATCCGCTCGCGGACGATCTCGAAGTCGCGCGGCTCCTTCCAGCCCTTCCGGTAGACGGTCACGTTGACCGACGTGCCCGGCATGCCCTTCAAGCGGCCCGTAATCTCGTCGGAGTCCTTGCCCGCGGTCGACCAGCCGTCGACCTTCAGGATCTGGTCGCCGCTCCGGAGGCCCATCTTGTAGGCCGGCCCGGAGTAGATCGGGCGGATGATCGTGAACACTTCCTCGACGTGGTTCACGTAGGCCCCGATTCCGCCGTAATTGGGGTTCAAGTCGAACGTCCACTTCGCGAGGTCCTTGGGGCTGAGATACGTCGAGTACGGGTCGAGCGTCTGCAGCATGCCCTCAGCCGCCGCGGAGAGGAGGTCTTCCACGTCGACCTCGAGCCCGCGCACGTGGTACCGCTGGACGAGCTGGATGATCTCGCGGATGAACTGGAGGTCTCTCTCGCGGCTCGGCGCGCCCGACTCGCCCGACGCCGGGGGAGCGCCGCGCTCGAGCCTTCTCAGGTCCTCGAAGCGGTCGAGGTAGAGGCGCGCGAGCTGGCCGCGCTCCGAGGGCTCCTTCGCGACGACGCGCAAGTAGCGCTGCGCCGATTCGAAATCGCCGATGCCCGCGAGCCCGAGCGCCGCCTGGTACTGGTAGTCGACGTCGTCGGAGTTCAGCACCTCCCTGAGGGCGTCCTTCGCGACGAGGCCATACGACTTCCGGTCGAGCTCGAAGAGAGCCTTCGCGATCGCGACTCTTTCGCTCGGGTCCATCGCCTTGTCGAGGAACGTCCGGAGGGCCGGAGCCCGGGTCGAGTCGCGCGTCGTGCCGATGAGCTCGATCGAGGCGATGCGGAGCGCCCCGTCGTCCGAGGCGGCGAGGATCTCCATCAGGAGGTCGTTCGCGGCCGTGTTCTCGCCGACGCGCGCGAGCACCTTCGCGCAGCCGAGCTTCCCGCGGTCCGAGGCGTCCCGCGATGCCTCCTTTACGGCCGGGATCGCCTGGTCGCCCAGCTCCTCGATCTCGCGGGCGTAGTTCCAGAGGTCGCTCGCGGAGGACACGCTCGAGTCCATCGCGGAGACGATCTCCTTCACGCGGTCGCCCACGTTCTCGACGCGCGCCTGAGCGAGCGCGGGCGCCGGGGTGGCGAGCGTGGCGGCGGCGAGGAGGACGGAGAAGAGGCCCGCGAGGCGAAGGCGAGTGAAGAGCATGAGGATCCTTCCGACTCGAAACGGCGGGGGGAAGGGGACGGCTCCCGTCGGGGCGTTTCGTCCGGAGCCGGCCGGTCCGACCGGCGCCAGCCGGTCCGAGCGCGCGCGACCCGTTCACGCGCGCGTCGGGAAGGGCAAGGCGCTCCGGCGTGTCGGAGCGGGCCCGCGCTCCGAGACGTCCGGCCGAGCGTCTCCTCTCCGAACGAGAGGGACGCTTCGGGACGTCGCTCTCTTATCGAGATTGTGCGGAGTATAGCATGAGCGTTCGAGCCGCCTTTCGTCCGTTCGGCCCACGGACTTCCGAGAGATGACGTAACTTTCGCGCCTCCTACTACGACAGGGTGGAGGACCGGGTTTGCCAAAACCGGCGCGCCGGGCGATCCCGCCGCGCCGGGCGATGCGACAGCACCCGCGAGGAGGCGGCCGGGCCGTGGGCATGATCGCGCGCGTCGTGTCCGGCGCGGTGGAGGGAATCCGCGGGGTTCCCGTCGACGTCGAGGCGGCGATCGCGAACGGGCTGCCCGGCACGACGATCCTCGGGCTCCCGACGACCGCGGTTCGGGAGGGCGGCGGCCGCGTGCGCTCAGCGATCCGCGCGCTCGGCCTCTCGATCCCCAAGGGCCGCCTCACCGTGAACCTCTCGCCGGGGCACATCCGGAAGGAGGGGCCGCTCTACGATCTCCCGATTGCGGCGGCGATCCTCGCGGTGGCGGGCCACGTCCCGCGGGACGCCGCGCGCCGGACGGCCTTCGCGGGAGAGCTGACGCTCGACGGCCGCGTCCGAGGCGTGCGCGGCGTCCTGCCGATCGCGCTCGGGCTCAAGCGCGCGGGCATCGCCACGCTCTTCGTGCCGGACGCGAACGCGGCCGAGGCCGCGGCGGTGCCGGGGCTCGAGGTGCTCCCGGTCGGTCGCCTCGAGGACGTCGTTCGCCATCTGCGCGGGGAGTCGGCCGTCGCGCCCGCGAGCCCGCCGGACGCGGGTACGGGTGCAGGTGCGGGCGCGAGCGCAACCTGGGGCGAAGACCTCGCGGACGTGCGCGGCCAGGCGTCGGCGAAGCGCGCGGTCGAGATCGCGGCCGCGGGCGCGCACAACCTCCTCTTCGTCGGGCCCCCCGGTTCGGGAAAGACGATGCTCGCGCGCCGGCTGCCGGGACTCCTGCCGCCGCTCTCCCCGGACGAATCGCTCGAGGCGAGCGTCGTGCACGCGACCCACCGCCCGCTCGAGGGCGGCCTCGTCGCCGCTCCGCCGTTCCGCGCGCCGCACCACACGGTGAGCGCCGTCGGACTCGTCGGCGGCGGCCCCGATCCGCGGCCCGGAGAGGTGAGCCTCGCTCACCGCGGCGTCCTCTTTCTCGACGAGCTCGCGGAGTTCTCGCGCCACACGCTCGAGATCCTTCGCCAGCCGATCGAGGCGGGCGAGGTGACGATCGCAAGGCGGCGGGGATCGCTCACGTTCCCCGCGCGCTTTCTCCTCGTCGCGGCGACGAATCCGTGCCCCTGTGGCGACCTCGGGCATCCCGCCCGTCCCTGCCGCTGCACGCCCGCCCAGGTGCAGCGCTACCACGCCCGGCTCTCGGGGCCGCTCCTTGACCGGATCGACCTTCACGTCGAGGTGCGACCGGCCGAGCGGACGGACCTCCGCGCGATTCCGGAGGGACCCTCGAGCAGGGAGGCGCGCGAGCGGGTGGTCCGCGCGCGCGAGGCGCAGCGCCGCCGCTTCGGCCGGCTCAACTCGGAGATCCCTCCCGGCCGCGTCGCCGAGGCCGTGCTCGCGACCGACGGCGCGGTCGCGTTCCTCGGCCGGGCGCGCGAGAAGCACGCCCTCTCGGAGCGCGCGGTCGACCGCGTCCTCCGCGTCGCGCGCACGATCGCCGATCTCGGCGGGGACGACCGCGTTTCGGCCGACGCGGTGGCGGAGGCGGTCGGGTACCGCGTCCGGACGATCGCGGCCGCTGGTCCGGCCCTTCCCCCGCGCGCGTGAGCGGCGGGCGACGGCGAGGATCGCGACGGAGGTCCGCCGCGTCCATGCTCGCGCCGGAGCGGAGAGCGGCGTCCCGCCTTTGCGTCGAGTGGCGCCGCCCGTGACGGCCGATCCGGAAAACGTGCCGCATCCTCGCGGCGAACGAAAAAAGCGAGGTTGTCCGGCCGCACGTCGCCGGCGTCGTGACGGAGGAGGAGTTCCCCGGCCGAATCGCGCCGGGCGGGGCGCGCCGCGACCTCGCCACCCCCCTCGCCGCCGCGGCACCTTGGAGGGGCGTGATGGCCTCGCAGCGCCACGACCTCCGGATCGCGATCGCGCAGGGCGACCGGGTCGCGCTCGAGATCGAGTGGACCGGCACGGTCGCGGCCCCGTCGCGTCGATCTCCTCGGGATGTACGATGCGCGCGCGTTCCGCCGTTCTGGCCACGCCGGCCGGCCTCCACGGAACTCGGACGTCGCGCTTCGACGCGACGCCCGGCCGGTGTCATCGGAGGCCGAGGAAGGGCTCCAACGTCTTCGCAAGATGATGAGGAGAACCCGGGGTTGAAGCCTCAAGTGTTCGAGGACGGAAAGATCGTCGCGCGGCGGAACAGCGGCTGCTTCGATCCGTTCCGGCCGCCGCGCGGCGAATCGGTCGCGAGCGGCGGCGCACGGGAGACCGAGTCGAGTCGACGCGATCCGGCTGCGGAATCCTCGCCCGGCCTCGCCGCGCGGGGGCGCGCCGACGGAGCGGACGCCCGCGGGGACGGGCGCTAGACACCGTGGCGACCGGGAAGAAGCTCCTCTGCCTCCGCTGCGTGGAAGAGATGGAGAATGCCGGAGTGCGGCGCCTCCTCGAGGGGAAGAACTGGGGAGTTTTCGGCTTCGTCGGCGAGCTTTTCGTCAAGCGGCTCGAGCTCGAGACGTGGGTCTGCCCGAGCTGCGGCAAGGTCGAGTTCTTCGCGGCGCCGGGCGAGCGCGAAAACATCCTCGACCTCCTCGACGAGGAGGGGGGGCGGCGCGGCTAGAGCGGCTCGACTTCGTCGCTCGCGAGCCGGATCATCGACGCGACGAGGACCGGCCGCGTCACCGCGAGGTGGCCGAAGCCGAACGCCCCGGGCCCGACCCGCCCCGTCACGGCGGCAGAGATCCGGCCCCCGCGCGCGAGGCCGTTCATCGCGAAGAAGCGCGCGAAGAGAGCGGCGAGCGCCTGCTGCGTGCCGGGCTCGAGTCGGTGGAGGTCGAGCGCGATTCGGTCGCCGCCGTCGGCCAAGAAAAACGCCGCGCCGGAAGCGCTTCGCTCGATGCGTCCCCGGACCGTCCGATCGCCGCCCGGCAGCGCGCCAGGCCCCGCGGAAGCGCCGGGTCGCGGGACGAGAGGCGCGTCGCTGGTCGTCGTCGATGGCGGCATGACGAGTCCCTCCGGGCGCAATGCGGAGCGCCTGGACTCCCATCGGCACGCGAGCCGGCGCGACTCGAGCGGGGCGCGGAGGAAGGGACCATCGTCATCGAGGAATGGTGCCGAAGCCGGGACTTGAACCCGGAAGGGCTTGCGCCCACTAGGTCCTGAACCTAGCGCGTCTGCCAATTCCGCCACTTCGGCCGGAGCGACGATCGCCCGTCCGGCGATCGAGGGGCGATTCTGCGATTTGGCGGCGAGCGTTGCAACGTCTCCGCGTCCGGAATGACGCTGCGCGGAGCGTCCGCGAACCCGCTCTGTCGCGGTTAGAATGCGATCTTCTATGGCCGCGAAGAAGAAGCTCGAGCGGAAGAACATCGCGACCAACCGGAAGGCGCGATTCCGGTTCCACGTCGTCGAGACGCTCGAGGCGGGGCTCGTCCTGACAGGGTCCGAGGTCAAGTCGCTCCGCGGCGGTCAGGCCGACATCTCCGAGGCGTACGCCGCGATCCACGACGGCGAGGCCTACCTGAAGAACGTGGACATCCCCGAGTACGCGATGGGAGGCTACGCGAACCACGCGCGCCGACGCCACCGGAAGCTCCTCCTCCACAGGAAGGAAATCGCGAGGCTCGTCTCGCGCGTGAAGGAGAAAGGGCTGACGCTCGTGCCGCTCGCTCTCTATTTCAATCCGGACGGGCTCGTGAAGGCCGAGATCGGCGTCTGCAGCGGGAAGAAGACGGCGGACCGCCGCGAGGACGTGAAGAAGCGCGAGGCCGACCGCGAGATCCGGCGGCACATGTCGCGACGCGGCTGACGCTCGCGCGTGCTACTCTTTCTTCCGAACTGCGATCGACACGGGGGCGAAAGGGTTTCGACCGGGTCGTCGAGTCCGGAGTGGCGTGCCGAGGTGCCCGGAGGCCTCGTTAAACCCGGGAACAACAGTAACTGCGAACAACTTCGCGCTGGCTGCTTAATCAAGCAACCCGTCGCCGGGCTTTCTCCTGCGGAGGCTCGGACGACGCAATACGCAGGATGGCCTCGGGCTTCCCGTCCGGTGGGCTCGGGGCGAGATAAGAACCGGGCTGGCGCTCGGAGGATCCTGACGGCCGGAGCCTCCGGGGGCGAGACTCCATAGACCGCCTACGCACGTAGAAGCTCCGGTCGAGACACCTTGGGACGCGGGTTCAATTCCCGCCGCCTCCACCATTCTTTCGGCGTTCGATGGCAGCGCATTGCCTCCCCCGCGGGGGTGCCAGGTTGGGGCGCGATGAACCGATGCGGCGAGCCTTCGTTTCCTGTCGCCATGCGGGACCGGCCGGCACGGGGGCGAGGGTTGCGGCGACATCGAGCGCTCGCGGCCGGAGCCCTGGGCTCGCTGGTCTTGGTGGCCGCGATCGCGTTCTTCGCGCTTCCTGCCCGGGACCGACCGTCCGGCACCTCCGGTTTTTCGCGTGCCACGCCGAGCGCGGCTGGCGATCGCGGGCCGAGCCGGGGTCCAAGACCCGCCACGCCTGAAGGCGACGCGTCGCCGCCGGCGTTGCCCGCCGCGGAGCCCGTGCCCGTCAGCGAGCTGACGCCGCCGATTCGCGGCCTCGTCGTCGATCGCTCCGACCGGCCCGTTCCGCAAGCGGCGGTGACGCTCTTCGTGCGCAGGGAACGCCAGCACTTCTTTCTCGATGCGGAATCGCCGCGAGCCAGCGCGGACGACACGACGGACTCGAAGGGTCGGTTCGGCTTCGACTCGTGCGAGCGGCGCGGCCTCTACGACGTGCGGGTGCGTGCTGACGGGTTCGCTCCGAAGACTGTCCGTGCAATCGCCGCAGGTGTCGATCTCCGAGTCGTCCTGGACCGAGGCAACGCGCTCGCCGGACGCGTCGTCGCGGCGAAGGACGGCTCGCCCGTCGAGGGGGCACGTCTCATTCTTCGAGACGTCCCTCCCGACGAGCCCGACTCCGAGGGCGACGAAACCGTCGCCGGAGCGGCGGCGAGCGCGGCGGACGGATCGTTCCGTTTCACGTGCGCTCCGCTTGGCCTCGCGCGAGTCGACGCCGAGGCCGTCGGATTCGCGCCGTCGAGCGCCGTCTCCTGGACGGACGAAGGCCAGCCACCGGCGCCGATCGAGATCCGGCTCGAGGACGAGTTGCGACTGACGGGTGTCGTGCTCGATGCCGAGAGCGATTCGCCCGTCGCGAGCGCCGTCGTCGTCGCGTCGAGCTGGGACGCGACCCGGCGCCTGCCTCCGCTGAGACGATCGACGATCGCCGACGACTCCGGGAGATTCGAGCTCGCGGGCCTTCGGAGGACGCACTTCGAGGGCCCGAACGGGATCGCGCTCGCGGTGCCGATCGCCTACGAGATCGAGGCCTCGTCGGGCGGCCGGAGTGGGAAGGCGCGCGTCGAAGTCCATGCGCGCTCGAACGACGAGCCTGGTCCGATCGTCATTCGAGTCGCGCGGCCGATCGGCGTCGCCCTGCGCGTGACCGTCCTCGACGATGACGGGAATCCGGTCGAGGGAGCGCACGTGAGCTTCGCCGGCTTTTCCTCGATCGACGGGCGGTCGGCGATGGGCGAGCAGGAGTCGGCCTCGGACGGAGTGGCCCGATTCGACGCGTTCGTGCCCGACGTTCCCGTCACGGTCTGGGCACGGAAGACGGGGTTCTTGACTGCGATCGAGGAATCGATCGCCGGACCGGACTCCGGGTTGCGCGAAGTCGTGTGCCGCTTGTCGCGATCGAGCGTTCGCACTCGAGTCCGGGTCAGATGGCGCGACGGCCGACCCGCTGGCGGAGCGACGGTCTTTCTCGTCTCCGCCGACGCGGTGCGCGACGATCCCGCATGGGAAAGCGGGCGGACGCTCGCGATCCAGTACCCGCATTTCAACGCTCCGCGGCAGGAGGCGGGCCGCACCGACGGCGCAGGCCTCTTCGTGACCGAAGCGCTGCCTGCGGGCCTCTACGCTATGGAGGTCGACCACGCGGACGCGGCGGATGGGCGCGTGTCGCTTGTGGACGTCGTCCCGCCCGTCGCCGAGGTATCCGTGGATCTCGATTTCGGCGGGGCGATTACCGGCGCCGTGCGGCTTCTCGACGGGACACCGGTCGACAGAGTCCTCGTCCTGGCCGTGCCGAGCCCTCCGATCGCCGCTCAGCGTCCGCGTGTCTCGCGCGTCGCGTCCACGGACGGCCGCGGGTGCTTTCGCATCGGCGGAATCGACCCGACGGTGCCTCACCTCGTCGTCGTCAACACGAGGTTCTCGATTGGCGGCCAAGGTTCCGGAGGCGGAATCAACAATCGGCGTGACGGCGTCATGGCCGGCGAGTCGGTCGAGTTCCGTCTCGTTCCGATAGTCGACGTCGTCCGGTGACGGGCCGGTTCGGAGCGGTCGACGTGAACGCATGCTCCAAAGAGACTCGCCCCGGGCGGGCCGCTGCCGAGAAGTGGCTTCTCGGTCGCGCGTTCCTGGCACTCTATCCCGCGAGGAGTTCGGTCGCGAAGCGCTCGAGCCGCAGAGCGCCATCGTGGCGAAGTGACGGGGACGACGCGGCCCTTCGGGCGACGCAGAATGTGTCCCCGTGCGCGACCGCCGCATACTCTACGCCGTCGCCTTCCTCCGCGCCCTCGCGACGGGGCTGATCGGCGTCCTCCTCGCGCTCTACCTCGCCGCGCGCGGCTTCGACCCCGCGGAGATCGGCGGCGTCGTCACGGCCGGGCTCCTCGGCGCCGCGGCGGCGGCGCTCGCCGTCGTCCGGGGCGGCGACCGGATCGGGAGGCGGCGATGCCTCGTCGTGCTCTCGCTCCTCGCGTTCGCGGGAGGAACGGCCCTCGCCTTCTCCACCGACGTTCCGGCGGCGGCCGCCGCCGCGTTTCTCGGGATGGTGAACGGCATGGGGCGCGACCGCGGGGCCGCTCTCATCCTCGACCAGGCCATCCTTCCCTCGACCTCGAGCGGCGCAGGCCGGACGATGGTCTTCGCGCGCTACAACGTCGTTCAGGACGCGGGACACGCGCTCGGAGCGCTCCTGGCCGGGATTCCCGCTCTCACGCGAAGCCTCCTCGGCTGGGGCGAGATCCCGTCGCTCCGAGGCGCCGTCGTTTTCTCGGCGGCCCTCGCGCTCGCGACGGCGGTCCTCTACTCGCGCCTCTCGGGCGCGGCCGAGTCGCCCCGGCCGGGGGAGAGCGTCTCGCCCGGAAGCCGGCGCGTCGTCTTCAAGATCTCCGCTCTCTTCGCGCTCGACAGCGTCGCGGGCGGCTTCCTCACCGCGGCGCTCCTTTCCTACTTTTTTTTCGAGCGATTCGGCGCCTCGGGGGCCGCGATCGGCGTCCTCTTCTTCTCCGCCCGGGTCATGAACGCCGCGTCCCATCTCGGCGCCGCGTGGCTCGCCTCCCGGATCGGGCTCGTCCGCACGATGGTTTGGACGCACGTCCCGTCGAGCCTCCTCCTCGCGACCGTCGCATTCGCGCCGAATTTTCCAGTGGCCGCGGTTCTTTTCCTTCTCCGCGAGAGCTTGGTCGAGATGGACGTTCCCACGAGGCAGTCGTTCGTCATGGCCATCGTCCCGCCTTCCGCGCGGACGTTCGCCGCCGGTGTCACGCATCTCGTGCGCCTCGGCGGCTGGGCCGTGGCGCCCGTCTTCGCGGGCGCTCTCATGTCGGGACCGTCGCTTGCGGTCCCGCTCTTCGTGGGCGCCGGGCTGAAGATCGCCTACGACATCGCTCTCTACTTCGCGTTTCGCGGAGCAAAACCCGTGGAGAGCGAGGGGTGAATCGACGGATCCGCCGCGCCCTCGACCGGGGCGAAGCGGAGGCGCGTCCCTGCGAGGCGCTCGTCCTGCGCGGGCTTCCCCGCGAGGAACGCGACGATCCTCTCCCGCGCGCGCTCGTCGAAGAGGATCGAGTCGTGGCCGAGATCCTCGAGGACGAGGTGAACCGAGTTCGGGAAGCCGGCGCGCACGCGCTCGGCCTGATCGGGCGGCGTGTGCGCGTCGAGCGTGCCGCTCACGAAGAGGGCGGGCACGTCGCTCTTCACCGCCGATCGTGCCTCGTCGCCCACGTCGCGGACGCCGAGCGCGGCGCCGATCGCGGGGCAGAAGAGGAGGCGCGCGGTCCCGAAGAGGCTCCCCGGCGCTTCGCTCTCGATCCGCTTCAAGACGCCTTTCGAGGCGCCGATCGACGCCCGCGACGCGAAGAGCGCGACGGGGAACCGGCGGAGCTGGCGCACGCGCTTCCCGAGAAACCACTCGGCGAGCGCCGGGTCGCGATTCTCGAGCGAGCGGACGAGCCGCGGGAAGACGGTGAGATCGGTCTCGTCGCCGAGGTCCTGGAGCAGGAGGAGCCGGAGGCCGAACGCGCCGAGCGCCGTCTCGACGGACTCGCCCGTCCGCGGGTCGGCGACGCGGACGGGCTGCGGCTCCTTCTCGAGCTTCTCGAGGAGGGCGCGGAGCGAGCCCGCGAGGTCGGGCATCCCTTTCCCAGCGGCCGGGTCCTCTCGGACGAGCCGCGCGACGCGCGCGAGCGCCGCGTCCGACTCGGACGGCGGCTTCATGAGGTCGTCGGGCCCCGCGGTGCCGACCGAGACGAGGCGGCGGACCGCATCCGGGTGGCGCCGCAGGACCGTGAGCGCGAGGTGCGATCCGCTACTGTGGCCCATGAGGTCGGCGCGCCCGTAGCCGATCGCGCGCCGCACGGCGTCGACGTCGTCCGCGCTCTCGAGGGCGTCGTAGGCGCCGGTGTCGAACCCCGGCTTCGCGAAGTGGGCGCGCGCCGCCCGCGCCGAGTCGAGGGCGTGCGCCGTCGCCGCCGCCTCGCCGCCGTAGAGGAGCCAGGGCTTCCAATCCGGCGAGTCCCAGTCGAGATTCGGGCGCGATTCGCCCGTGCCGCGCTGGTCCAGAAGGACGACGTCGCAGCGCTCGAGGATCCGCGCGAAGAGCGGGGCGAAGGCCTCGCTCTCGCGGAGCGACGTCGCCGTGCCGGGCAGTCCCGGCAGAAAGAAGAGCGGCGGTCCCGGCTTCTCCGCGGTCGAGCGCAGACGGCAGACCGCGATCTCGATCCCGGGCGAGCCGTCCCGCCCGCGCCGCTCCGGCACGGCGATGCGTCCGAAGTCGGCCAAGAAGGTCCGCTCACCCGCGCGGACCTCTCGCGTGAACGAAAACGGCGGCGGCGTGTCGGCTCCGGCCGAGACGGCCGCCGGGAATGGAGCGCTCGCGAGAAGTGCGACGACGTGTCGGATCACGGGACGGACCCCTTCTTCCGGCGGACGGCCGGAAAGGCGAGATACGCAAGGAGGAGGCGCGAGAGTTCCCTCACGAGCTCGTCGCCCTCGAGGGCGGCGGCCGCCGCGTGAGTCGCGCGAGGAAAGAGGACGCTGTCGCGGGCGGCGCAGAAGACGAAGTAGACGCCGAGGGCGGCCGCGCGATCGGGCCGACGATGGCGGATCGATTTCCGGTGGGCGAGGAGTCCCCGCAGGAGAAACGCGTGCTGGCGCGCCCGGCGGGCTCGAGCCTTGGGCCCGATCCGCCCGGGATGGCGACGGACGAAGAGAGCGAGTGCCCGCAGGAGCTCGAGCCGCCCCGCATGGAACGCGACCGCGTGGCGCGCGACCGCCTCCGCAGCCTCCTCGAGAGACCGGCCGGGGAGCCTCGCCGAGCGCTCGGCCCGCTCGAGGCTCTCCTCGAGCGCGGCGTCGTACCGCTCGTAGAGGAGCGGCAGAAGACCGTCCTTGTCGGGGAATCGCGCGTAGAAGGACCCGATGGACGTCCGAGCGATGCGGACGATCTCGGCCACCGCGATCTCGTCGAACGCCCGCTTCTCGAGGAGCTTCTCCGTGGCGGCGAGAATCCGCTCGAGCGTCCTCCGGCTCCGTTCCTGGAGCGCGGGGAAGTAGGGCGCCTCGTCCGTCGTCGAGGGCATGAACTAGATTCTAGTTCTAATTTTGTCCGGTGCCAGCTCTTTTTCCCGGCCCCGGCCGCGCGGGTCCTTGACAGCGCGCGGGCGTGGAGCGATGCCATCGCCCGACATGCCTCCGAAGACCGTCGTATTCGCCTGCGTCCACAACGCCGGCCGCTCGCAAATCGCGGCCGCGTTCTTCTCTTCGCTCGCCGATCCTTCCCGGGCGCGCGCGGTCTCGGCGGGAACGGAGCCGGCCGGCAGCGTCCACGCGGTCGTCGTCGATGCCATGCGCGATGTCGGGATCGACCTTTCGGGCGCGTCGCCGCGCCTCCTCGCCCGAGAGCTCGTCTCGGGAGCCCATCTCCTCGTGACGATGGGCTGCGGTGAGAACTGCCCCGCCGTCCCGGGACTCAGCATGGAGGACTGGGATTTCGAGGATCCGAAAGGCCAGCCGATCGAAAAGGTCCGCGCGATCCGGGACGAGATCCGCGCTCGCGTGGCCGATCTCGTGGCGCGGCTCGGGTGCGAAAAGGCCTGCCCGGGGTCCGAGACGAGTGGACGCGGGCGCTCTTCCGGCTAGGATGTCCCGCCGCGCGGGCCCGGTTCTCGAGCTTCCGGCGCGCGCCAATGCCATGACCATTCCCGCCGCGCTCCGGGCGCCGCTCTTCGCCGCCGCCTCGCTCGTCGCCGCGGCGCCGCCGGGCTGCGCCACCGTGCCGGAGAAGGTCCTGCTTCTCGAGCACCTTCACGAGGAGGACGGCGCCCACCGTGCCGCGGTGCCCCGCCGCCCGTCGGTGTTCGATCGCCTCGGGGAGATCTTTCTCTCGAAGGAGGAGAGCCCGAGCGATCTCGAGGAGCTCGAGAACCCGACGGCCGAGTGCCACGAGGCGATCGACGACGTGAGGGAGGGGACGTTCGACGAGCCGACGGTCACCGTCCGGGCGGCCGCCATCCTTTCGCGCGTGGCCGAGCGGGACCCGAGCCCTCTCGGACGGGCCATGGCCGTCGCGGCGCTCGGCCGCTTCGGGCGGGACGTCGTGGGCCACTCGCCGGACGCGCCCCGGCCTGGCGGGGAGGCGGCAGCCGCCGCGCCGCACGTCGACACCGTCATCCGCGTCCACGAGATCGGCCCCGTCTGGGCGCATCGTCCGGAGATCGAGGGCTCGCGCAGCGCGTGCCTCGAGGCGGTGAGGACGCTCTCGGGGCTCGCGTTCCCCTCGTCGGTCGAGGCGCGGGCGGTCGCGCGCCTCCTCGCCTCGGTCGTCGAGTTCGATCCCGACGAGGAGATCCGCGACACGGCCCGCCGGGGCTCGCTCGCCGTGGCACGGCAGGCGGTGTCGCTGACGCTGGTCGCGGCGCTCGCGGATCCGACGCCCGAGGTCCGCGCCGAGGCCGCGCGCGTCCTCGGGACGTTCCGCGACCCCTCCTTCGTCGCGCCTCTCGGCGCCCGCCTCGCGAAGGAGGAGAATCCCGAGGTCGCCCGCACGGTGGCGCGGAGCCTCGGCGTCATCGGAGACGGCCACGCCGTGCGCTTCCTCGCGCCGGCCCTCGAAGGCGAGGACGAGTCGGTCGACCTCCAGCTCCGGCTGTCGCTCCGCGAGATCACGAACCTGCCCTTCGCCAATTCGCGCGAGTGGCGCGAGTGGTGGCGCGAGTCGGGCGAAGCGTACGAGAAAAAGCTCGGAGGCCTCCCGTGACGGCGCGCGCGCCGACCGCGATCGCGACCCTCTGGTCGGCCCGGCCCCGCGCGTACGACGGCCGGGCGCTCTCGTCGCACTTCGCGCTCCGCGAGCTGGGCGTCGCGGGCGACTCGATCGTCGCCTTCGTCGGTCCTTGCCGGGTCCCGCTCTCGCGCATGGTCGACCTGATCGACGCGCGCGAGGGGAAGCCCATTCGCGCGGCGCGGATGCTCCATTTCATCGCCGAGCACTTCGAGGACTCGCTCGACCTCGCGATCCTGCGTCAGCACCTCTTCTCCGCCACCGTCGCCGAGGAGGTGCGCCGCGCGGCGGGACCGGGAGCCGCCGTCGAGCGGCGCGGCAACGACCTCTTCGTCGGCCGCCGGAAGCTCACGGTGTCGATCGCGGCGAAGAGCCCGGTCTCGACGCTCCTCCACGTCGGGGTGAACGTGGATCCCGCCGGCGCTCCGGTCCCCGCGGTCGGGCTGAAGGAGCTCGGCGTCGAGGCGGAGCCGCTCGCCCGGCGCCTCCTCGGCCTCTACGCTCTGGAGTGCGCCATCGCGGCCCGGTCGCGGGCGAAGGCGAGACCGGTCTCTTGAACCGCCTCGCGCGCCGTCTGCTCCTCGCGGGCCGAGTCGTGGCGGCCGTCCTCCTCGTCCTCCTCGTCGCCTCCTTCGTCCGCTTCGGCGATCGCCACGAGCCGGAAGGCGGCGCGCCGCGCGACGGCCGGATCGTGGCGATCTCGGGCGATGCCGCGACGTTCGAGTTCGACGACGGCACGGTCGCGACCGTGCCGGCGTCGGAGGCGCGGCCGGGCGTCGTCCGGATCTTCGCGACGCTCGATCCGGTGCTCTTCGGCCTCGCCCTCCTCGTCCTCCTCGTCGCGCTGGCGGTGACCTTCTACCGCTGGCACATGCTCATGAGGGCCGTCGAGATCGACGTGCCCCTCGGCCGCACGATCCGGCTCTCGCTCATCGGCCTCTTCTTCAACAACCTCGTTCCGGGTTCGACCGGCGGAGACGTCGTCCGCGCGTTCTACGTCGCCCGCTCGGCGACGAAGCGGACGCGCGGCGTCGTGTCGGTCCTCATGGACCGGATCATCGGCCTCACCGCGCTCGCCTTCATGGCGGGGCTCGTGAGCCTCTTCCGCATCACCGACTCGAGGCTCGTCCACGTCATCGCGTTCATCCTCGCGATCGACCTCGGGATCGTCGTGCTCACGGCGGTCTTCTACAGCAAGAGGATCCGGCGGTTCCTCCTCCTCGACCGCCTGTTCGGAGCGCTGCCGTTCCAGGGCGTGATTCAGGAGATCGACCGCGCCCTCTTCCTGTACCGCTACGAGAAGCGCGTCGTCCTCGGTGCGTTCCTCCTCTCGTTCCTCGGGCAAAGCCTCTTCGTCGCGAACAACATCCTCATCGGCAAGGCCGTCGGGATCGACCTCCCGTTGACGACGTATCTCGTGCTCGTCCCGATCGCCGGGATCGTGAGCGCGATCCCGCTCCTTCCCGGAGGATGGGGCCTGGGCGAGATCGCCTACACGAAGCTCTTCGGTCTCGTGAGCGTCGGGCCGAATCAGGCGGTCTCGCTCTCCGTCCTCTACCGCCTCGGCGGAACGATCTGGGGGCTCCTCGGCGCGCTCGCGCTCGCCTTCGGCCGCGAGCGCGTGAGCCTCGCCGAGGCCGAGACGGCGCTCGGATCGACGGCCTCCGGCGAGGCGCCGCCGGAACCGTCGGACGGCGAGTTGCAAATCCCTAACAAAACCCTAGAATAGGCCCGGTCATGGCCCTGTCCCCGTCCCCGTCGCTTCTTGTCGTCGGAACGCTCGCGCTCGACTCGATCGAGACTCCCGAGATCCGGGCCAAGGAGGTGCTCGGGGGCTCCGCGTCGTACTTCGCGATGGCGGCGTCGCTTCTCGGGCCCGTGCGGCTCGTGGGAGTCGTGGGAGAGGATTTCCCCGTGGCCCACCGGGAGCTCCTCGCGTCGCGACCGATCGACCTCGGCGGCCTCGTGTCCGCGAAGGGGGGAAAGACGTTCCGCTGGTCGGGCCGCTACCACGCGGACATGAACACGCGCGACACGCTCGACACCGAGCTCAACGTCATCGCGGGCTTTCGCCCCGTCCTTCCCGACGGCTTCCGCGACTCGCCGTTCGTCTACCTCGCGAACGACAGCCCGTCGACGCAGATCTCGACGCTCGAGCAAGCTCGTGCGCGCCGGTTCGTCATGCTCGACACGATGAATTACTGGATCGAGCACGAGAAGGCGGCGCTCTTCGACGTCCTGAACCGCGTCGACGGCGTCATCATCAACGACGAGGAGGCTCGTCTCCTGACCGGCGAGAAGAACCTCATTTCCGCCGGGACGCGGGTGCTCGAACTCGGGCCGCGGGTCGTCGTGGTGAAGAAGGGCGAGCACGGCGCGTTCCTCTTCTCTCATTTCGTACGGCACGCGCTCCCGGCGTACCCGATCGAGGACGTGGTCGACCCGACCGGGGCGGGCGACAGCTTCGCCGGCGGGTTCATGGGCTTCCTCGCGCGCCGGGGCACGGTTTCGCTCGCGAACCTGAAGCGCGCGATGGCGTACGGCACCGTTCTGGCGAGCTTCGCGGTCGAGGCGGTGAGCCTCGAGCGCCTGGCGACGCTGACGCGGGAGGAGGTCGAGACCCGGCTCGACGACTTCCTCCAGTTCATGTCCCCGTGAACGAGGCGAAAGGGGACGAGATGGCGATCCGGTCGTTCGTGGCGATCGAACTCGGCGAGCCGCTCCGGGAGAAGGTGGCCCGGCTGCGCGAGTCGTCGGGCCTCGGCCTCGAGCCGCTCCGGTGGGTCGACGCGAAGAACGTCCACCTGACGCTCAAGTTCCTGGGCGACGTCGAGGAGGACATCGTGCCCGGTGTCCTCGAGCGGCTCGGCGAGGCCTGCGGCGACGTGGCGCCGTTCGACATGACGCTCTCCGGCCTGGGGTCGTTTCCGCCGGGACGGCCGCCGCGGGTCGTCTGGGTCGGAGTCGCGGAGGAAGGCGGCGCGGAAAACGTGAGGCGACTCGCCTCGAGGATCGACAAGAGTCTGGAGCCGCTCGGCTTCGAGCGGGAGCGGGCGGAAGCGCGTCCGCACGTCACGCTGGCGCGGGCGAAGGACGGCGCGCGCCGCGTGTCGCTCGAGCGCGCGTCCGCGACCGGAGTCGTCGGGAGCGCCCGCGTCGAATCGGTCGCCTTGAAGGCGAGCCGTCTGACGCCGTCGGGGCCCGTCTACTCGACGCTCGGCGAGGTGCCGCTCGGCGGCGCGCGCCCATGAGCGCCGACGGCGCGAAACAGGGACCGGGTCGGGGCGAAAAGCCCCTCGAATCCAGGGAGGGATCGGAGATGAGCGTGAAGTCAACGGCCGCGGACAAGTCGACGGGCGTCGCCGACAAGGTCGACAAGAAGGACGCGCCGGCCGAGCGCGAGGTGCGCGAGGTCGACCGGAAAAAGGAGCAGGCGCTGTCGTTCGCCGTCTCGCAGATCGAGAAGTCGCACGGCAAGGGCTCGATCATGCGGCTCGGAACCGACTTCAAGCCCGACGTCGAAGGGATCTCGACCGGGTCGGTCTCGCTCGACCTCGCCCTCGGCGGAAAAGGCGTGCCGCGCGGGCGGGTCGTCGAGATCTTCGGGCCGGAGTCGTCCGGGAAGACGACGCTCACGCTCCACGTCATCGCGAACGCGCAGCGGACGGGCGGCGTCGCGGCGTTCATCGACGCCGAGCACGCCCTCGACCCGTCCTACGCCCGGAAGCTCGGCGTCGACCTCGACGACCTTCTCGTGTCGCAGCCCGACACGGGCGAGCAGGCGCTCGACATCGCCGAGCTCCTGGTGCGGTCGAACGCGGTCGACATCGTGGTGATCGACTCGGTCGCCGCTCTCGTGCCGAAGGCCGAGATCGAGGGCGACATGGGCGACGCGCACGTCGGCCTCCAGGCGCGCCTCATGTCGCAAGCCCTGCGGAAGCTGACGGCCGCCATCGCCAAGTCGAAGACGTGCGTCGTCTTCATCAACCAGATCCGCGAGAAGATCGGCGTCATGTTCGGCAACCCGGAGACCACGACGGGCGGCCGCGCGCTCAAGTTCTACTCGTCGGTGCGGATCGACATCCGGCGGGTCACGAGCATCAAGGAGGGCGAGGAGGTCATCGGCAACCGCACGCGCGCGACCGTCGTCAAGAACAAGCTCGCGCCCCCGTTCCGGAAGGCCGAGTTCGACATCCTGTTCGACCGCGGCATCTCGTACGAGGGCGACCTCCTCGACCTCGGGACGACGCTCGGGCTCGTGGACAAGACCGGGACGTGGTTCCAGTTCGGCGAGACGCGCCTCGGCCAGGGCCGCGAGCGCGCCCGGCAGTTCCTCGTCGACAATCGCGCCGACGCGGAGCGGCTCGACGGCGAGATCCGGAAGGCCGTGGGACGAGCGGTCGAGGCGGCCGCCGCTGCGAGGAGGCCGGCTCCGCCGGCTCCGCCCGGCTCGCCCGCCGCGGGCATCTCTCCGGGGCCGCGTCCGCCGGAGTCGCGCCCGAAGGTGTGATCGGAGGGCTCCGCGCCGAGAATGTAGAACGGTCGGAAACGAGAAACGGTGCCAGGTACCGTTTCCGACCACTCTCTGCGCGAAATGGAACCTGGTACCGTTTCTTTCCATGAGCTCACCCCACATGACGCCGGACGAAGTTCGCGAGCGGTACCTCCGCTTCTTCGAGAAGCGCGGCCACACGATCTGGCCCAGCGCATCGCTCGTTCCGCAGAACGACTTGACGCTCCTCTTCACCGGCGCGGGGATGAACCAGTTCAAGGACATGTTCCTCGGAGTGGGGAACCTTCCGTTCTCGCGGGCGACGACGTCGCAGAAGTGCCTGCGCACCGGCGATCTCGACAACGTCGGCGTGACCCCCTACCACCACACGTTCTTCGAGATGCTCGGCAACTTCTCGTTCGGCGACTACTTCAAGAGGGAAGCGATCTCGTGGGCGCACGAGTTCCTCGTGAGCGAGATGGGGGTCGATCCCGCCCGGCTCTCGGCGTCGGTCTACGAGAAGGACGACGAAGCGTACGGGATCTGGCGCGACGTCGTGAAGCTCCCCGCCGAGCGCATCCACCGTTTCGGCGCGAAGGACAACTTCTGGCCGAGCGACGCCCCGACGGCGGGGCCGAACGGTCCGTGCGGACCGTGCTCGGAGATCTTCTACGACCACGGGCTCCGCCATGGGTGCGGGAAGCCCACGTGCGACCCGTCGTGCGACTGCCCGCGCTACTGCGAAGTCTGGAACCTGGTCTTCACGCAGTTCGACCGCCGGGACGGGGGCGAGCTCAAGCCCCTTCCCCGGAAGAACATCGACACCGGGATGGGGTTCGAGCGGATGGTCTCGGTCGTGGAGGGCGTGGCGACCTCGTACGACACGACGCTCTTCTCGCGGCTCCTCGACCGCATCGCAGCCGTCGCGAAGTCGGAGTACCGGCGCGGCGATCGGAGCGGAACGGGCCAGAAGATCCGCCGCATCGCCGACCACGTCCGCGGCGCGGCGTTCTGCGTCGCCGACGGCGTGACGCCGAGCAACGAGGGGCGCGGCTACGTCCTCCGGAAGATCATCCGGCGGGCCGTTTCCGACGGGCGTCAGCTCGGCGTCTCCGGGGAGTTCCTCCACGAGCTCGTGCCGGCCGTCACGGAGGTGATGGGCGGGCACTACACGGAGCTGCGCGAGCACGAGAAGGCGATCGTAAAGTTCATCCGCCGCGAGGAGGAGCGCTTCTCCGGGACCTACGCCACGGGCGTCGAGCAGCTCGAGAAGATGGTCGCCGAGCTTCCGTCGACCGGCGCGAAGACTCTCCCGGGCGCGAAGGCGTTCCTGCTCTACGACACGTTCGGCTTCCCGCTCGACATCGCGGAGCGCATCCTCGCCGACCGGAAGGTCGCGGTCGACCGCGACGGGTTCGAGCGCGCGATGGAGGAGCAGCGCGAGAAAGCCCGCAAGAAGGCGAAGATGGCGGGCGACATCTTCAAGGTCGGGCCGATCCAGAAGATCAAGCAGTCGGTCGCGGAGACGGAGTTCCTGGGCTTCGACTCGCTCCGCGCCGACGCGACCGCCCTCGCCCTCCTCACCGAGGAGGACGCGGTCTCGGAAGCGGGCGAGGCGGGCCCGCAGCGGGTCCGCCTCGTCGTCGATCGGACGCCGTTCTACTCGGAAGCCGGCGGGCAGGTCGGCGATACGGGGCTCGTCGTCGGCGGGAGCGGTTTCGAGGCCCGAGTCGTCGACACGCAGAAGGTGGAGGGGTACGCGCTTCACGAGATCGAGATTCTCCGCGGCGCGGTCCGCGTCGGGGACCGTGTCGCTCTCCGCGTCGACGAGGCCCGCCGCCGCGGCATCATGCGGAACCACACGGCGACCCACCTCCTCCACAAGGCGCTCCACGAGGTCCTGGGCGAGGACGCGCTGCAGGCGGGCTCTCTCGTCGAGGAGCGAAGGCTGCGCTTCGACTTCACCCACCCGCGCGCGGTGGGCGCGGACGAGATCCGGGAGATCGAGGAGCGGGTCAACTCGCAGATCGTCCTCAACACGCCGGTGACGACGGAGATCACCGACTACAAGACGGCGCGCTCGATGGGCGCGATGGCCCTCTTCGGCGAGAAGTACGGCGATCGCGTGCGGCTCGTGCGGATCGCCGACTACAGCCTCGAGCTCTGCGGCGGGACGCACGTGCGCTCCGTGGGGGACATCGGCGCCTTCCTCGTCGCTTCCGAGTCCTCGATCGCCGCGGGCGTCCGCCGGATCGAGGCGATCTCGGGTCCGGAGGCGATCGAGCGGGCCCAGGGCGCCCGCGACGCACTGCGAACGATCGCCACCCTCCTCAAGGTCGGCGAGGGCGCGGTCGTCGACCGCGTCAAGTCGATCCTCGACGAAGCGAAGGCGCTGAAGCACGAGGTCTCGAAGGAGAAGCGGCGCGCCGCCGGAGACGTCGAGTCCGAGATTCGGGAGTCGGCGGAGACCCTGGACGGCGTCACGGTGATCGTGAAAAGCGTTCCCGGGCTCGACGTGAAGGACATTCGGGATCTTGCCGACCGCCTTCGCCGATCGTCGCAGATGTGCGCGGTGGCGCTCGGCTCCGCGCGCGACGGGCGCGTGCATCTCGTGGTCGGCTGCTCGGACTCCCTTGCGCGGGGCGGATTCGACTCCGGCGCGATCCTCAAGCGGACGGTCGCGGTGACCGGCGGCGGAGGAGGAGGCCGGAAAGATTTCGCGCACGGCCAGGGCGCGGACCCCGCGCGTCTCGACGCGGCGCTCGGGGTCGCGAGGGAGGCGATCGTCGAGGTGATCTCCGCGCTCGCGTAAGCGACCGAGAGCGCATCCTTTGAAATCGCGCTCGCCAGGCGCCAACCGCGCCGACGGCCCGCGCGCCGATTGACTTCGAGATTCGCCGCAAATACAATTCCGCAGCGATTTTCAGGCGCCCCGCCCTGCCGACGGGTCGGGGCGTTGTTTTTGAAGCGGGCGGGATCGTCGGAACGGCCCTCCGGCGAGCGGCTCCGCGGGGCTCGTGTCCGACCGGAGCCCGCGTTCGCGGCCGGATCCCGACCGGGAAAGTGGAGCGTATGCCTCTTCCGAAGAGACGACACAGCCGGTCGCGGACCGGCATGCGGCGGGCGCACGACGCGCTCTCCGTTCCGCACTTTTCGATCTGCAAGCGGTGCAACCAGAAGATCCTGCCGCACCGCGTCTGCCACAATTGCGGCTACTACGCCGGGAAGCCGATCCTCGACGTCGAGGGCCTCTGATGATCCGGATCGCGGTGGACGCCATGGGTGGCGACGCCGCGCCGGGCGCGATCGTCGGAGGCGCCGTGAAGGCCGTCCTCGCGCCGGACGCACCGGAGATCGCGCTCTGCGGCCCGGAGCCAGACGTCACGGCGTGCCTCGAGCAGGCCGCCGCCGAACTGCCCGTGGAGGAGCGAGAGACCGTCCTCAGCCGGATCGGCGTGAAGCACGCTCCCGATGTCGTCGAAATGCACGAGTCCCCCATCGAGGCCCTCCGCCGGAAGCCGCAGAACTCGGTGTCCGTGGGCCTCGAGCTCATGCGCGAGGGCCGGGCGCAGGCCATCGTCACCGCGGGCCACACCGGCGCCGCGGTGGCGGCGGCCACTCTCGCGCTCAAGCTCCTGCCCGGCATCCGCCGTCCCGGCATCGCGGTCACGATCCAGTCCGGGCGGGGCTCCTGCACGATCATCGACGTCGGCGCGAACATCAAGTGCAAGCCGATCCATCTCCTCCACTACGGGGTGATGGCGTCGAGCTACCACCGCCTCGTCCACGGCGTCTCGGCCCCCCGCGTCGGGCTCCTGAACATCGGCGAGGAGGACCGGAAGGGCACCGACCTCGTCAAGGAGACTCTCTCGCTCTTCCGGAAATCTCCGCTCAACTTCGTCGGCAACATCGAGGGGCAGGACGTCTTCCTCGGCAAGTGCGACGTCGTGGTCTGCGAAGGCTTCGTGGGGAACGTCCTCCTCAAGGTGAGCGAGGGATTCGCGGAATGGATCCTTCAGTTCCTCTCTTCGGAGGCGGGCGCCTCCGATCGCTCTCCCGACGAGCGGCGCATTCTCGCCGCAACGTGCAGGAAGTTCGCGAGCCTCCTCGACTACAACGAGCACGGCGGCGCGCTCCTGCTCGGCATCGACGGGAACTGTGTCATCTGTCACGGAAGGTCGGGTCCGAGGGCGATCGCGAACGCCATTCGCCTCGCCGCCCGCTTCGTGCAGCTCGAGGTGAACAACCGCATCGTGGCCGGGCTCGAAAGCCTGGCCGCTCCAGCGTAGCGACAGCCCGCGTCGCCATCGGGGCCAGCGCGAAGCGCCGGCCGCGACGGGCCGGCCGAGGAGGCCATGACCGACATCATTCGAGTCGGGATCGCCGGAACCGGGTCCTTCGTCCCGGACAGACGGCTCTCCAACTTCGACCTCGAGAAGATGGTCGATACGAGCGACGCGTGGATCGTCGAGCGAACGGGGATCCGGGAGAGGAGGATCGTCGACGACGGCGTCACCTGCTCCGATCTCGCGCTCGCGGCGAGCCAGCGCGCGCTCGAGTCCTCGGGGGTGGCGGCGAAGGACCTTGACCTCATCATCGTGGCCACCGTCACCGCCGACAGCCCGCTGCCCTCGGCGGCGAGCCTGCTGCAGCACCGCCTCGGCGCGGAGAAGGCGGCGGCGTTCGACCTCGCGGCCGCGTGCGCCGGGTTCATCTACGCCGCCTCGACCGGCAAGCAGTTCATCAAGTCGGGCCGCTACAAGAAGGTCCTCGTCGTGGGCGCCGAGGTGCTGAGCTCGATCACGGACTACGAGGACAGGAACTCCTGCATTCTCTTCGGCGACGGGGCCGGGGCCGCCGTGCTCACCGCCGACGCTCCGCACGGCGAGATCCTCTCGTCGTACCTCCGCTGCGACGGATCGGGCGCGGATCTCATCCACATCCCGGCGGGCGGCTCGCGCCTCCGCGTGACCCACAAGACCGTCGACGATCACGGCCACTTCATGAAGCTCCGCGGCCGGGAGGTGTTCAAGTTCGCCGTCAGCCGGATGACGGAGCTGATCGAGTCGGCCATCGCGAAGTACGCGATGACATCGGACGACCTCGGAATCGTGATCCCGCATCAGGTCAATCTCCGAGTCATCGACGCCGCGCTGCGGAGGCTCGAGATCCCCACCGAAAAGGTCTTCACCAACATCGACCGCTACGGCAATACGTCGGCGGCGTCGATCCCGATCGCCCTCGACGAAGCGCGGCGCGCAAACCTCCTCGTCGACGGCAAGTACGTCATCTGCGTCGCCTTCGGCGCCGGCCTCACGTGGGGGTCGATCGTCCTCCGCTGGTGAACGGCGCGGCGGGCGAGGCGATGAGCGAGGGAAGGGCGACGCTCGAGGCGGCTCCCGCGGACGCTGGCAGCGGGTCGCAAACCCCGTCGACGGGACACCGGCCATCATGAAGACGGCGATGCTGTTCCCCGGGCAGGGCGCCCAGTTCGTGGGCATGGCGCGGGCCTGGGCCGACGCCGTTCCCGCTTCGCGGGCCGCGTTCGACGAGGCAAGCGCGATCGTCGGACTCGACCTCGCGAAGCTCTCGTTCGAGGGGCCGGCCGAGGAGCTCGACTCGACGCTCGTCTGCCAGCCCGCCATCCTCGCCGCGAGCTGCGCGATCCTCCGGGGGCTCGAGCACCGCGAGGCTCTCCGAGATCGCGCGATCGTCTCGTGCGCCGGGCTGTCGCTCGGGGAGTACACGGCTCTCGTCCATGCCGGCGCGCTCGCCTTCCCCGACGCGGTCGCCCTCGTCGCGAAGCGCGGGCGGTACATGCAGGACTGCAGCGACCGCCACCCGAGCGGGATGGTCTCGCTCCTCGGCGCGTCGCCGGATGCGGCGGCCCGGATCTGCGAGCGCGTGCGCGACAGGGGCGTCTGCGTGATCGCGAACCTGAACGGCCCCGGGCAGATCGTCCTCTCGGGAGCCAATGCCGCGCTCGACGCCGTTCCCGAGGCGGCGAAGGCGGAAGGCGTGAAACGGGCCATGCGGCTCCGCGTGGCCGGGGCCTTCCACTCGCCGCTCATGGCGGACGCGGCGAGGAAGCTCGAGCACGACCTCGCGCGGGTCGAGATCCGCGCTCCGAGGGCCCCCGTCGTCTGCAACGTCTCGGCCGAGCCCGAGAGCGATCCGGGCCGGATCAGGACCCTCCTCGGAAGGCAGGTCGAGAGCCCCGTCCTCTTCGAGAAGAGCGTGCGAAGGATGGTCGCGCTCGGCGCCGCGGCATTCGTCGAGCCGGGGCCTGGAAAGGTGCTCGCGGGGCTCTGCCGCAAGATCGCTCCCGAGGTTCCGGTCGAGAACTTCGATTCCCCGTCATGAGCGGAGCCGCGTGCCGTCCGCCGCTTTTCGGGACCCGTTCGGCGGGCCTCCGCCGCCGTCGAAACGGAGAGGGTCGTTTGATAGAATCCCGCCGCCCCGAGCCGGCTGCGCCGTCGCGGCCGGTCTTTCGGCACCGACTCGCGGACCTTTCACCCAGACATTCCCCTGAGCAGAGCATGTCCGAGCTGCGCGGAAAGGTCGCGGTCGTCACCGGAGGGACTCGCGGCATCGGCCGGGCCGTTGCCGCGGAGCTCGCCCGTGCGGGCGCCGACGTGGCGCTCGTCGCCACGAGGGCGGACGCGGCGGAGGCCGCCGCGCGGGAGATGGAGTCGCTCGGGGTCCGCGCGCTGGGCTTGAGCGCGGACGTCTCGAGCGAGGCGGCGACGTCGGCCGCGTTCGAACGGATCCTCGAGACCTTCGGCCGCGTGGACGTTCTCGTCAACAACGCCGGCGTGACGCGGGACGGCCTGCTGATGCGCATGAAAGACGAGGACTGGACGCGCGTCCTCGATGTCAACTTGACGGGAGCCTTCCACTGCATTCGCGCGTGCGCCCGCCCGATGCTGAAGCAGCGATCCGGGCGCATCGTGAACGTTTCGTCGGTCATCGGCATGATCGGCAACGCCGGCCAGGCGAACTACGCGGCGAGCAAGGGCGGCCTCATCGCGCTGACGCTCGCGACGGCGAAGGAGTTCGGCTCGCGCTGCGTGACGGTCAACGCCGTCGCGCCCGGCTTCATCGAGACCGAGATGACGGACCGGCTGTCGGAGCCGATCCGCCAGTCGATCCTGAAGGGCATTCCGATCGGCCGGTTCGGCCGGGCGGAGGAAGTCGCGGCGGCCGTCCGCTTTCTCGCGGGCCCGGCCGCCGACTACGTCACGGGACAGGTGTTGGTCATCGACGGCGGGCTGTCGCTCGGCCCGGCGTTCGGCGACCTCTGACGCCGACGGCTCCCGCTCTCGGGCGGGGAATCGCCGCTCGGGAATGCGGGCGCGAGGGTGTCGCCGGCGCGGAGCCGGCGAGCGCGCGGGTTCCGGCGGCGGGTCGGAGCCGGACATGGAACGAGAGGCGGCGGCGCCGCGAACGGGGCGCCGGCCAGAGAGACGAGGAGGAGTGCATCGTGGCCGAGGATGACAAGGAGAAGAAGAAGTCGTCGATCCAGGACCGCGTGATCAGCATCGTGTGCGAGCAGATGGGCGCGAGCCGCGACAAGGTCTCGCCGACGACGTCTTTCGTGAACGATCTCGGCGCCGACTCGCTGGACACGGTGGAACTCGTCATGGAGTTCGAGGACGAGTTCGACATCAACATCCCGGATGAGGAAGCGGAGAAGATCCAGACGGTCGGCGACGCGATCAAGTACATCGAGGAGAACACTTAGGCCATGTCGTCCACCGCTCGACCGGACGGGCGCCGCCGCGTGGTCGTCACCGGGCTCGGCGCCGTCACCTGCCTCGGCTCCGACCTGGACACGTTCTGGGACTCCCTGGTCGCGGGCAAGAGCGGCGTCAAGAACATCGAGCGGTTCGACGCGAGCCAGTTCGACGTCCACTTCGCGGGCGAGATCAAGGGGTTCGACGCCTCTCGCTGGATCCCGGCGCACGAGGCGCGGAAGCACGACCTCTTCTCGCTCTACGCCATCGGCGCCTGCGACGACGCGATCAAGGACGCCGGCATCGAGCCGTCGAAAGAGAACCCGGACCGCGTCGGCGTCATCCTCGGGACGGGAATCGGCGGCATCAACGAGATGGAGGCGCAGTTCCAGCGCCTGAGCGAGCGAGGCCCGGGAAAGGTCTCTCCGTTCCTGATCCCGAAGATGATGTGCAACGCGATGGCGGGGCAGCTCTCCATCCGTCACGGCTTCCGCGGGCCGAGCTTCGTCACCGGCTCGGCGTGCGCGTCCGGCGCGCACGCGATCGGCCTCGCCATGAGGTCGATCCAGTTCGGCGAGGCGGACCTCGTCGTCACGGGCGGCTCGGAGTCGGCGATCACGCCCCTCGGCCTCGCCGGCTTCTGCGCGCTGAAGGCCCTGTCCACGCGGAACGAGGCGCCCGAGCGGGCGAGCCGGCCGTTCGACAAGAACCGCGACGGCTTCGTCATGGGCGAGGGCTCCGGCATGCTCGTCTTCGAGGAGCTGTCGCGCGCGAAGAAGCGCGGGGCGCGCATCTACGCGGAGGCACTCGGTTTCGGGCAGACCTCCGACGCGTACCACATCACCGCGCCGAGCCCGGCGGGCGAGGGCGCGGCCAACGCCATGCGCCGCGCGATCGAAGACTCGGGAAGGCCGATCGACGCTTTCGACTACATCAACGCCCACGGGACGTCGACTCCGCTCAACGACCTGATCGAGACGCAGGCGGTGAAGGCCGTGTTCGGGACGGGCGCGAGACGCCTCGCGATCAGCTCAACGAAGTCGATGATCGGACACCTCCTCGGCGCCTCGGGCAGCGTCGAGCTCGTGGTCACGGCACTGTCGATCCACCGCGGAGTCGCGCATCCGACCATCAACCTGGAGACGCCGGATCCGGAGTGCGACCTCGACTACGTTCCGAACGAGGCGCGGGAGCTGCCGATCCGCGTGGCCCTCTCGAACTCGCTCGGCTTCGGGGGCCACAACGTCGCGCTCGCCGTCGGCCGTTTCGAGGGCTGAGGCGGCCGGGCGCCCGCAAGGGTCGGCGCCATCCGGCAGGCTCGAGACACCATGCCGAACGATCCCACGCCAGACGCGACCGCCGTGCCGACGCGGAACGAAGAGGATCGCGCCCTCGTCGAGGCTTTCTTCCGTGCGGGCCAGGGACACGTCTTCCGGTTCTTCGGGAGCTTGACGGATTCCTCGAGACGAGCCCTCCTCGATCAGGCCCGGACCGTCGACCTCGAGCTGCTCTCGAGGCTCGTGGCCGAGATCGCCCGCCCGGTGGAGCGCGCGCCGCTCGAGCGCGTGGCGCCGGTCCCGGCTCTCGAGTCCCATCCGGGCGGTCGCGGGTCGCGCGAGGCGGCGGAGGTTCGCGCCGAGGGCGAGGCCCTCCTCCGCGCGGGGCGCGTCGCCGCCTTCGTCGTCGCCGGAGGCCAGGGAACGCGCCTTGGCGTCGAGGCGCCGAAGGGAACGTTCGAGGTCGGACCGATCTCTCGAAAGCCGCTCTTCCGGATCCACGCCGAGAAGGTCCTGTACTGGAGCCGGAAGTTCGGGCGTCCGATCCCTCTCGTTGTCATGACGAGCGCGGCGACGCACGCCGCCACGGTCGAATTCTTCGATCGTCACCGCCGCTTCGGGCTCCGCCCGGAGGACGTCTTCTTCGCGCAGCAGGCGATGGTGCCGGCCGTCGACCGGCAGGGGAAGCTCCTGCTCGAGGAGTGCGATCGGATCTTCACGAGCCCGAACGGCCACGGCGGATCGTTTCGCGCGCTCGACGAGTCGGGGGCCCTCCGCACGCTCGAGAACCGGGGGATCGAGCACCTCTTCTACTTCCAGGTCGACAACCCGCTCCTTCCCGTCCTCGATCCGCTCTTCCTCGGCCACCACGCCCGCCACCGCTCCGAGATGTCGAGCAAAGTCGTCGAGAAGACCGCCCCCGAGGAGAAGGTCGGCGTCGTCGCCTCGGTCGAGGGGAGGATGACGGTCATCGAATACAGCGAGCTGTCCCCCGAGCTCGCGCGGCGGCGCGACGCGTCCGGCCGGCTCGAGTTCCGCCACGGCTCGATCGCGGTGCACGCTTTCACGCTGCCGTTCGTCCGCCGCATGGCCGAGAACTCCTCGCTCCTCCCGTTCCACCGTGCGGAGAAGAAGATCCCTCACGTGGGGCGGGACGGCGTTCGGGTCGATCCGGACGCGCCGAACGGCGTCAAGTTCGAGACGTTCGTCTTCGACGCGTTGCCGCTAGCGAGAAACCCCGTCCTCGTCCGCGTCGAGCGGGAGGAGGAGTTCTATCCGCTGAAGAACGCCGAGGGCGAGAACTCTCCCGAGGCCGTTCGGCGCGCGATCGTCGAGCAGCACGCGTCGTGGCTCCGCGCCGCGGGCGTCGACGTCCCGCGCGACGAGAGCGGCCGGTCGCTCGCGGTCGAGATCGGCCCCCTCTTCGCCGTCGACGCGGAGTCGCTCGCGGCGCGGCTCGCGTCCTCGGGCGTCGAGTACCGGCCGGACCTCTTGCTCGACGAGTCGGGCGGGCCCGCGCGATGAGCGCCCGGGACCCGCGGCTCCGGGTGGCCGTCGTCTCGGGCGGACCTTCGGCCGAGCACGACGTGTCGGTGGCGTCGGGGCGAAACGTGCTCGCCTCTCTCGATCCCGATCGATTCCTCGCGCTCGACGTCCTCATCGACCGGGACGCCCGCTTCCGGCTCGGTGACCGGTTCGCGCCGCCCGGAGAGCCCTCCCGTCCGGGGCGGACGGGCGAGCCGCTCGCCGCGCACGAGTTGCTCCGCCGCCTGTCGCGGGAGGGGACCGACGTCGCGTTCCTGGCGCTGCACGGGCCGTTCGGCGAGGACGGGACGATCCAGGGCTTCCTCGACGTCGCCGGAATCCCGTACACCGGATCGGGCGTCGCCGCGTCGAGCCTCGCGATGAACAAGGCGAACTCGCGGCACGTCCTCGCCGGAAACGGCGTGCCCGTCGCGCGGGGGCTCGAGATCGCGAGGCCCGAGGGAGCGGCGAGCGCCGCGAGGGAGGCGATCGGAGTCCCGTGCGTCGTGAAGCCGAACGGCCTCGGCAGCTCGGTCGGCGTCTCGGTCGTCCGCTCGGAGGCGAGCCTCGCGGCCGCGATCGACGCCGCGTTCGCGGTTTCGACCCGGATCCTCGTCGAGGAGTACGTCGACGGGACCGAGCTCACGTGCGGCGTCCTGGGCAACGCGTTCGAGGCGGGCCTCCGCGCGCTCCCGCCGACCGAGATCCGAGCTCCGGATGGCCGGTTCTTCGACTACCAGGTGAAGTACGAGAAGGGGGCGGCCACGGAGATCACTCCGGCGCCGATCGGCGACGAACTGACGCGCCGGGTCCAGGCGCTCTCGCTCCGCGCCCACGAGTGCCTCGGCTGCCGCGGGCTCTCGCGCACCGATTTCCGCCTGCGGGGTCTCGAGCCGGTGGCGCTCGAGGTGAACACGCTGCCGGGCTTGACCTCGACGTCGCTCCTGCCGCAGGCCGCAGCCGCGGCCGGGATCTCCTTCCGGGACCTCCTGTCGCGGCTCGTCGACCTCGCGCTCGCCGGCATTCCCGCGAAGGCGGCGAGGGCCTGACCCGGCGAGCGGCCGCGCGGCCGGCGACTTCACGCGGCGCCTTTCGGGGCGGAGTCCGCGGGCTTCGTTGACGAACCCCGTCGCGAAGTCGTGTAAGGTGAGTCGACATGACTGACGGCGAGCGGCGAGTCCGCGTGCACGTGAACGGCGTCCGCGGCCGGATGGGAAGCCTCGTCGCGAGGACCGTCGCGGACGAGCCGGGGCTCCAATTCTCCGGCGGCACCGACCTCGGCGACGACCTCGGAGCGGCGATCCGGGCGGGCCGGGCCGACGTCGTCGTCGATTTCACCGAGCCGGGCTCCGCGCTGAAAAACACGCTCGCCATCCTCGCGGCGGGCGCGCGCCCGGTCGTCGGCACGACGGGCTTCGGGGACGACGACCTCGATGTCGTGCGGAAGGCGGCCGCGGCGGCCGGCCTCGGAGCCGTCATCGCTCCCAATTTCGCGGTCGGCGCGGTTCTTTGCGCGCGCCTCGCACGCGAGGCGGCGCGGTTCTTCCCGACGGTCGAGATACTCGAGCTTCACCACGACCGGAAGGCCGACGCGCCGAGCGGCACCGCGCTCTTGACCGCCGCGGCGATCGCGGCCGCGCGCGGCGCGACGTCGGCCGCACCTCCCGGCGAGCGCGAGATCGTCGCCGGCGCTCGCGGCGCGCTTGCGCCGGGAGGCGTCCGGATCCACAGCGTACGGCTATCGGGCCTCGTCGCGCACCAGGAGGTCGTGTTCGGCGGCCGCGGCGAGACGCTCAGCATCCGCCACGACAGCCTGTCCCGCGAGTCGTTCATGCCGGGAGTCATCCTCGCGATCAGGCGCGTCGTGGCCCTCGAGGGACTCGTGGTCGGGCTCGAGCCGCTGCTTTTCCCGTGAGCCCGTTCGTCTCGCGGCTCCGCGTCGTCCTCGTCACCGACAGAACCGCGGCGGCGAGATCGCTCGAAACCGCGGTGTCGCGCGCGCTGGCGGGAGGCGCCACCGCGGTGATGCTCCGCGAGAAGGACCTCCGCGGCGCCGCGCTCCTGCCGCTCGCACGCGCGCTCCGGAAGGCGACGCGCGCCGCGGGAGCGGCCCTCATCGTGAACGAGCGCGTCGACGTCGCGCTCGCCGCCCGTGCGGACGGGGTCCACCTCGGCTCGGACGCGATGCCGACCGCCGCGGCAAGGAGAATGTCGAAGCGCCTCCGCGCGGGGATCTCGGTGCATTCGGCTGCGGAGGGGATCGCGCGCGCCCGCGCGGAGCGTCCGGACTACGTGCTCCTCGGCCCGGTGTTCCGGACGCCGGACCGGCCGGGCTCGAAGAAGGCGCCGCCCGTGGGCCTCGACGCCGTGAGCCGCCTCGCCGCGCGCGTCCCGGTTCCCGTGGTCGCGATCGGCGGCGTCGACGCGACGAACGCGGCGCGGGTCGTGGCTGCGGGCGCCGCCGGCGTCGCGGCCATCCGGGCCTTCTTCGGCGCGGACGATCCGCGCGACGCGGCCGCCTCCCTCGCCGCGGCGGTCCGGTCCGGACTCGCGGAAAGGCGTCGCGCCGGAAAGGGCCGTCGGCCGTGACGGGTGTCGCCCCCGCCCGGGTCGCGCGCGTCGTGCGGCTCGTCGTTTTCGGCGCGACGCTCGCGGCGATCGTCTACCTCTCGAGCCGCTACGGCGTCACCGACGTGCCCGCGGACAACCTCGATCCGGACCTCCTCGTGGGGGAGCGCATCTTGCTCGACGAGTGGGGAGCGTCCGCCGATCGGCTGGAGCGCGGCCAGTTCGTCCTTTACGACGCGGTGGAGGGCGGCGCGCGCGTCTCGCTCGTCGGCGTCGTCGCGTGCGAGCCGGGCGCCGAGTACCCGCCCGACGACGAGCGCGACTACCCGCCGGTGCCGGACCTCCCCGAGGACGGCCGGGTGCCCGGAACGCATGCGATCATCCTGAACGGCGCGCACTCGCGGTCGAAACGTCCGGACAGCCGGTCGTTCGGGCCCGTCGACGTCCGCGCCATCCGAGGGAGGATACTTGGGCGGCTTCCGTTCTAGCCAGAACGCCGGGCGCTCCAAGGCTTTTGGCGGCGCCGCTCCCACCCGGCGGCGCGAGCCGCGCGCGAAGACGGCCGCGGACTCCGCTTCCCGATCGGGCCGCGTCCCGCTCCGGGAGGACTTCCTCCTCGCTCGCATCCGCTCCCGGGTCGGCCGCGTGCGCGCGCCGATCCTCGTGGGACCGGGCCACGACGCCGCGCTCGTCGGTTGGCCGCGCGGCCGTGACCTCGTGCTCAAGACGGACCAAGTCGTGGGGGGCGTCCACTTCGTCCCGGGGCGCGACCGCCTGGACCTCGTGGGCCACAAGGCCGTGTCGCGCGCGCTCTCCGACGTGGCGGCGTTCGGAGGCGAGCCCGTCGCGGCCCTCGTCGCCGCGGCGCTCCCGCCGCGATTCCGCCTCGCCGAATTCGACGCGCTCCTTCGCGGGCTCCTCCGAGCGTGCCGCGAGTCCGGCACGGCGCTCGTCGGCGGCGATCTCAGCCGGATCGACGGGCCGCTCGTGGTGTCGGTCTCGATCGCGGCGCGCGCGCCCGCGCGAGGGCCGAAGCTCCGCGACGGCGCGCGGCCGGGCGACCGGATCCTCGTCACGGGGCGCCTCGGCGGGTCTCTCCTCGGCCGGCACCTCCGCCTCCGCCCGCGCCTTTCGGCCGGGCGCGCGCTCGTCCGCGTGGCGGGCGTGCATGCGATGATGGACGTGAGCGACGGGCTCCTCAAGGACCTCTCTCGGCTCGCGCGATCGAGCGGCCTTGCCGCGGTGGTCGAGCCGGAGCGCGTTCCGGTGCACCCGGACGCGCGGCGCCTCGCGCGCTCGACCGGCCGGCCGCCGAGGGAGCACGCGCTCTCCGACGGCGAGGATCACGAGCTCCTCCTCGCCGTCGCCCCCGCCGCCGCCGTGCGCCTCGCGCGGCGGGGACTGCCGGGAGGCCTCCGACTCACCGACATCGGGCGCTTCCGCCGGGGACGCGGCCTTTTCCTCCGCGAGTCCGGCCTCGAGCGTCCCGTCGCCGATCTCGGACATGAGCATCGATTCGACTGACACCGCGGTGACGCGCTCCGAGGCCGAGACCGTCGACCTCGGCCGGAGGCTCGGCGAACGCCTCGCGCCGGGGGCGGTCGTCGCTCTCGTCGGGCCGCTCGGGGCGGGAAAGACGCGCTTCGTGCGCGGGCTCGCCGCAGGGGCGGGGATTCTCGACCCGGGCGCCGTGAGGAGTCCGACGTACGTCCTCCACCACGTCTACCCGGGCTCGCGCTTCTCGCTGCACCACGTGGACGCGTATCGCCTTTCCGGCGCCCGGGAGTTCGAGGCGCTCGACGTCCGCGGCGCGATGGAGCCGCGCGACGTCCTCGTCGTCGAGTGGGCTGACCGGGTCCGCGAGGCGATCGACGAGGGGGCGCTCTGGGTGCGGATCGCGATGGGCTCGAGCGGCGCCCCCGACGAGCGCGACTTTGCATTCGGGAAGGGCCCCTCTCGGTCCGGCCCGGGGCGGGGTGGGTCTCCGACAGGACGCAACCAAGGCTCTAGATGACAATAGGTTATGCCGGGGGCCACCCTCGCAGCCGGCCGGACCTCGAGGCACGGACCGAACCGGCGGCCGCTTCGGCCGTTCCACTCTCCCGGCCCGGGATCGTCCGGGATCGCCCGCACCTCGGTCGACGGCGGACTCGTTCCGCGCGCGAGACGCGTCCATGACACCGTCCGACATCGATCTGATGGCGCGGGTCAAGGATGGCGATCCCGGAGCGTTCGAGGAGCTGATGCGGCGGTACGAGCGTCCGCTCCTCAACTATTTCTACCGTCAGTGCTGGGACCGAGATCTCTCGGAGGATTGCGTGCAGGAAGTCTTCACGAGACTCTATCGCCACCGCGCGGGCTACCTCGCGACCGCCAAGTTCACGACGTTTCTCTTCACGATCGCGAATCACCTCTGGATCGACCGGGCCCGGAGCCGAGCCCGCGGGCCGGGCGAGGTTTCCCTTCACGGCGGGCCGGACGACGCGAGCCGGGGGGCCGGCGTCGAGGAGCGACTCGCGGCGCCCGAGCCGGGACCGGCCGACGTCGTCGCCGGCGAAGAGGGCCTCCGCCGGCTCAAGCTCGCGATCGACCTCCTGCCGGAGGGGCAGAAAGCCGTCCTCTCGCTCGGGCATTTCCAGGGGTTGCGCTACGAGGACGTCGCCCAGATCCTCGGCATCCCGGTGGGAACCGTGAAGTCGCGAATGCACGAGGCCGTGCGGCGACTGCGCGAGAGCCTGCTCGCGCCGCGCGCTTCGTCCGAGGAGGACCGGAGGCCATGACCTGCCGCGAGTTCGAGTCCGATCTCACCGCGCTCGAGGCGGGGGAACTCGATGCCGCGCGGGCCGCGGCGGTCGAGGCGCACCTCGCAGCCTGCGCGCACTGCCGCGCTTCGCGCGAGGAGATCCAATCGGTTCGAAGCCTTCTCGACGGGCTTCCGTCGATCGAGCCGAGCGCGGGGGCGAGCGCCCGGAGGCGATCTCTCGCTCGCCGTCTCGCCGTCGGCTCGCGGCGGCCGGCGCGCCGCTCGCGGGGTGGCGTGCCCGTCCTCGACACGCTCGCCGGCAGCGCGGCGCTCGGCTTCGAGTTTCTGCGGTTCCGTTTGGGCCGGAGCCGGCGCCTGCGCGTCCTCGGCGCGATCGCGGCCGCGCTCGTCGTGCACGCGTCGGTCTTCGCGATCATCCGGACGACGTCGTCGCCGGGACGCGCCGACCGCGTCGCCGTCGACGCCGGATCATTGCCTCCGC
>Ga0187892_10002565_pt1 | contig 35801 bp, 20 predicted proteins | sample MA1701073metaG_FD_139345 | JGI IMG/M metagenome (GOLD analysis project Ga0187892, IMG submission 139345) | Bio-ooze microbial communities from a basaltic lava cave in the Kipuka Kanohina Cave System on the Island of Hawaii, USA - MA170107-3 metaG ... | reverse complement strand
TGCATACTGCACAGACCCCTCGACCGGCGTGCCGGACGCGCCGATGCCTTGCGTGATCTGCGTCGTGCTCGTACCGGTCTGGAGCACGTCGCGGAACGGCGCGCCGGGGACGTGCGGGTTGTCGACGGCCTGCGGCCGATTGGTCGAGGTCACCAGCGTGGTGGCCTGCGTGGCCGAGACGGTGATCGTCAGGCTCTGCGGGATCTGGTTCTCGATCGGCTGCGTCTTGAAGAACTCGGCCGACGGCGTGCCGAGCTCGCCGTCGCGGATCACGTTGGCGACGACGTTGCGGGCGGCCAGCGTGTACGTGCCGGCTGTGGTCGGCATGGTCAGCGTGCCGACCATCAGCACCTGCGCGGTCTGGGCCACGTCCGGGCGGAGGCTGCCGGCCGTCGGGAACGGCGCGAACCCGGTGTTGTTGCGGATGGTGTTCTGTGCCCCGCCCGCGCCCAGCAGCGTGCCCGCATCGGCAGTCCCGGCCGGGCCGAGCGCGCCGCCGTAACCGCTCGTGTACGTTCCATCGATCGGCGGGTTGGCCACGCCCAGCGGCATGTCGAAGTAGCCCATCGTCGAGCCCGGAACCGGCCGAAGCGCCCGCGGCAGCGTGACGGCAGCCGGACCCGTGACGAACAAGTCGGCATGCCACAGCGCCAAGCCGTCGGACGCGCCGGACAGGTCACCCACCACCCGATAGACCACGCGGCAGCCGGGACCCACCGTGGCCGACGTCGCGCCGTCACTCGCTTCGATCCGGAAGGTCAAGTCGGCCGCCCGCGACGACGACGCCAACACCGTTACCATCGACGCTACGGCAACAATCCGTCCCATGCTCATGATGTTCCTCTGCACCGAATCCGCGTAACCGCAACGCGGTGGGTCGTGAAGATACTGGTAGCGTCCGAAAAAATCAACGTAAAAAACAAACTGATAGGAAGACGTTGTAGGTTTAACTGACCATCAGAGCCTTGAATCTCACTTGTGCCGGATAACCGCGGGGGCTATACTCTCGCTCGTCTTCGTCGGAGGAGGGGTGGGTTTGGAAATGCGGATGGCGGGAAATAGGGCGATGGTTGCGGTAGCAACGGCCTTGGCGGTGACGCCGCTCGGGCTGGCCCAGCCGTTCGTGGCCGAGCGCATCATCGGCACGTGGGAGCCCGTGCCGGGCGCCGAGAAGTTCACGTGGCTTCTCTTGGCCCATCCACCCCAAATTGACTCGTCGGGAGGCGTCCTGTTCAGCGGCGCGTGGCTCGAGGGACCGGGACCCGCGGATGTGCGCTTCGGGTTCTTCTACGGATCGCCTGGGCAAGTCTCGCCGGTGGTCGTGACCCATACGGAAGCACCCGGGGCGCCTTGGCCGGCGCCGTACAACCAGTTTCTAATCGGGTCGGTTGCAGGACGGGCGCTAGCTGAGTCGGGCTTCGCGGCACTCACGTTTGGAATCGGCAATCCCGGAGCAGCGGTCGGGCCTGCTGGGGGACTGTACGCCGGCACGCCTGCTTCTCTTCAGGCCGTTGCTTTCTTCGGCCCTCCTTCGGGACCCTTGGCCGGGCCGCCCGCGCCGGGCCTGCCCGATCAGACCACCGTCGGCATTTCGGATCCCTTGACGAACTCGTCAGGTCAAGTGGCATACGTGAGCGCCCTCTCTCCCGCCCAATTCCCGACGGCCAGCCATGCGCTGACCGTAGGGACAGCGGCGGGCCTGACGCTGGTGGCTGCCGAAGGGCAGCCGGTCTCTGCGGTCCCCGGAGCAACCTACACAAGCGTCGGTGTCGGCGGTGTCAGCTTCAGCGATGGCGGACATCTGGCATATTACGCAACGCTGGCGGGTGAGGGAATCACGTCTGCGAACGACTTCGCCTATCTACTCCGCAGCCCGGCCGGCGATATTCAAGTCGTCGCTCAGGAGCAATCCCAGGCGCCGACGCTCCCGACGGGAGTCACGTTTGCAGGTTTCTCATTTGATCCGAGCGTTTCCGCAACAGGAGCGGTGGAGTTCATTAGCACGTTACAAGGCCCAAGCATTGACACTAGTAACAACGTCGTTCTTTGGGCCGGTCTACCCCAAGATCTTCGCCCTTTCCTGCAGGAAGGTGGAACAACCCGAGGCATGCCCGTCGGTCTGGAAGTCGACAGCATTGATAATTCGACGATCAACGATGGGAATCTCGTTCTGGCCAAAGGATTCGTGCGTGGAGAGGGCGTTGATCTCGGGAATAACCGGGCTTTCTGGCTCGGGCCGTTGGACGCGCCGGAGATGATACTCCGGGAAGGCAGCCCGGCATCCGGTCCGCAGATCGTCACCAACGTGACGCCTGGTTCTGTTCTGGAAAATGGAGTTGTCTTCGCGTTCGGCTCTGGCGAGTTCGGCATTCCCTCCTCGCACTTTGCGCTGAACGATAGCGGAGACATTCTGTTGCTCGCTGGCCTTGTGGGGCCCTCCATCGGACCCGAAAACAGTACGAGCCTGTGGTATCGTGAAGCCGACAGCGGAATGTGGTCGCTCGTGCTGCGCAGCGGAGACTTGGTCGACGGCCGGACCATCGCGCCCGCTCTCGATTTCGAGCATACGATTCGGTTCGAGTGGGACACGGATTCGGGCTATTCACAAGGGCTGAACGACGACGGAACATTCGCGGTTAGACTGATGTTCACAGACGGGCAAGAGGGTCTCTACAGGATCAGCGTTCCGGAGCCATCCGGAGGAGTCCTGTTGGTCTTAGCGGCTTGTGCGCTCCGTCGCAGTCGGGAAAGCAATCGCGTCGGGCGGACAAACACGGAGTACAACCATGACAGGGTTTCGAGTCGTCGCGCTCGCGGGCGCGTTGCTATGCGTGGTCATCGCGTGCGTGTGCCCGGTACAGGCTCAGGACCGGGAATGGACAGGCGCCGCCTGCCCGCCCGCTGATCCCGACTGCCTGTGGTCTGTCGCCGGGAATTGGAATCCCAATACCAGCGCGCCGTTGGAGGATGAGTGGGCGCTGGACGACGCCAGCGACGGCAGGCCGATCGTCTATGGCAACACGGGGCCGACAATCTCGCGCTTTGAAGGAGTTGGGACTACCGCTGGACGAAGACTGGTGATAGGAGGGAATTTCGACGTTTTCCAGACGAGTCAAGATCTTTTCAAAGATGGAACCGGCACGTATACCATCGAAATCACTGAGACAGTGAATCTTGTCGATGTCGGTACCGTGACGTACGGCTTCGATTGGGTTTTGAGTGGATTCGTTCCGCGGATTGAGGCGGAAACGTTCGGCTACGGGAAAGTGGATGTACCTAGCGGAGGGAACTTCCCGGAATTCAACCCGTTCGGCGGCGGCACCATCGACTGCGGCTTCCAGCTTCCGATGGGCGAAACGCCGATCACGGCCAGCCCGTGGACAGTCACGGGAGATACCGGAATCTCGATCGAGGCGATAACCATAAAGAACGTCGGCCTTTGGACGCTGGTGCGCAACGCGACCGGCATGGGGCAGCAGTCCATCGACACCAACAACTTCTCGATGTATCCCGCCGGCGGGCAGCTCCACATGCGCGGACTGGCGATGACGGTGGACTTCCACGGTACGCTCGATCCGCCGCGCGCGACGCTGGGCGGCACGAGCGCGTGGCGCTACGTGACGTTCGGCGAGAGCCGCGTTGATTTCGGCGAGCTCACGCCCGTGTCGACACTGGAATTCGTTCCGGAGGGGAGTGTGGCCGGCGCCCTGGTTCGTCCGCGCGGCGCGCTGGCCAGCGACCCCGACTACCCGACCAGCGTGCCGTCGGGGCCGCCACCTTCGCTCGAGCTCGATTTCGATAACGGCGTTATAGACATCCACACGCGCGTGACGCGCGAAGGCAAGCGCTTTGATACCTCGTACGTCGACCTGTTCTCGAAGGTGGCATTGACGATCGAGTCGGCTGCCGTCGATACCTGCAACCTTCAGTTCATGGATTTTCTTTTGCCGGATCCAAATCCCATGGTGGTTCCGCTGTCGTGCTTCTCGAAAAATAACCGCTGCAACAAGTCGTGGGGCGACCTGCACCTGACCATTGCGCCGAACACGCTCACGCTGGTCAACAACCGGGTGAACCACACGCCGGACTACAATCCGCTCCCGGCCGGGCCGCCGCCCGAAGCGGTCTATTTTTGCGATACGGAGACGTCGGCCATGCCAACGGTGATCACGAACGGCTTGCGCATGTACGCCCGCTCGAAGGACCAACCCAGCTTCCCTGCCATCCTTATCGTGTTGAGCCGCTACGGCGACTTCGAGGCTGATTTCGATGTCGACCTGGTGGATTTCGCCCGCTTTCAGAACTGTTTCACGGGCATGAACACCGAGGCGGCGCCCAACGCCCACGCCACCTGGTATCCGCTGGCGGACTGGGGCAGCACAGCCACCAACCTGGAAGCCGACGCCGACGTCGACCTGCACGACTATGCGGTGATGCAGCAGCGCTGGCACTCGTCCGGCACGGGCTACCAGGTGTGTGCAACACCGCCCACAGACAACGAGGACATGGCCAATGGCGATCCCGACATCATCGTGTGCGGCGGGCCGCTGCACGTGCGGCCGGATGATGCGCCCGAACTCGATTGCCCGCCGTGCTCGGCTTACAACTATGTCCCCACGTGTGAGAGCGGTTTCGCGGGCGGCGGCGGCGAGTCGATGGCCATGGCCGGTGGCGGCATGGAACTCATCGGCGGCGAGGATGAAGCCGAGGCGCTGGCCTTTTTCGACGGCGAGCCGGTGGAAGTCGTACCGGAATACGGCCTGAGCGCCGAGGTGCTGGCCGAGGCCCTGCTGGCCAGTCTGCCGCCCGGCGAACTGGCGAGCTTCGCCGCGCAGTTGGCCAGCGACGCCGAAGCCTCCGGCGACACCGTGGCGGCGGCCGTCGCGCAGTTGCTCAACTGACGGGCTGAGTGAAAAACGCGAACGGCTAACCGTTGACGTTGTTCGCGTTCTGCGCGTTGATCAGGTCGATGACGCCGCTCCTGCTCAGGGTCCCGGACATGGCATGATTCACTTCCTCTGATTCGTACGTGCTGGCCGCGGCGAACTCAGGCGGCGGCGGTCACCTCCCCGTGTCGCGGTCAGAAGGCCTCGAGCGCGTCGCGGATCACAGGCCGCAGCATCTCACCGGCCTCCTGTCGCAAGTCAGTTCCCAGCAAGTTCGTCGTCACATTGTTCAGGAAAAGACCGTACACGTAGTCGCGGCTGCCGGCGCCGGCGTTGATCGGAAACGAGACCCAACCGGCAAGCGTGACAAAGGTGTTGCCGTTGTTGCCGGCCTTGTGCACGTTGCGCACGCCGGCCATGAAGTTGCCGATCGTCGTTGCATCGAGGCCGATCTCGGCAGCCTGCTCGGTTACGATCGTTTGCACGAAGGCAGAGTCGTTGACGTGGTTGTCCATGAAGTTGTAGGCATTCGTGTTCGGGAACACGAATGGGACGGGTGGCGACACGGGAAACAGCACCGCCGGGTCCGTGGCCATCTGCTCGAACAGAAGCGCCAGATCGCGCAGGGTGGTCTGGTTATTCGGGGTGTTGGCCGGACCGCCGCATCCCATGCGATTGCCGAGCGACGTGGCCGTCAGCCCGATGGCCGCGCCGGCGTTGTTCAGCATGTTGTTCCACCCCGTTTGCGGGTTGCCGCCGCCCACGATTTCCTGGATCGCGTTCGCGGCGGCGTTGTTCGACACTTTCATCATCGCGCAGATGCCGACCCCCAGGCCATAAGTCTGCGTGGCGGCGCCGCAACTCATGGCCGTGTTGGGAACGGGCGGCGATTGACAGTTCCCCCCAGCTCCGCCGCTCGTGGCGTTGCTGAACGAGTTCGGACAGGTCTGCCCGGGGCCGGGCGTGATGGTCGTCGGGCAACTGGTCAGCGTCGTGTTCAGGGTCAGCGTCCCGCTGTCCACCTGCCGCAGCGCCTCGATCATGTACAGCGCCTTGATCGCGCTGCTGGGATGAAAGGACAGATCCGGGTTGATGCTGTCGAAGAAGCCACCGCCCACCTCTTTCAGAAGGTAACCGAACGTGCCGCCGTCGGTTCGGCGAACCAGCAGCGGACCGATCTGGTTGCTGCGGATTCGGCCGCCGTTCTCGACCACGATGCGCGAGTTGGGGTCGATGTTGATCTGGAAGCTGCGCATGTCCAGGATCAGCTCGCCCGTGTTCTCGATGGTCAAAGTAGCGCCGTTGGCCACGGACAGGTTGCGCGGCGCTATCCGGATTCCGGAAATCTCGCACGACCCGTTGACGACCCAGTCGACGTTGTCGGGGAACACGCACTCCGCGGCCACTGCCGGCGTCGCCGTGCCAGTGCAGAATGCGAGGGTCATTCCCAGGACGGTCGGCAGACACGGAGTTCTGGAAGGTATCGTGGATAAACGTGACATCTCAGCACCCCCCTCCGATGCAGACCGAGCCGTCGGAGTCGATCCGGATTCTCACCGAGCCATTAGAGAACAGCACCACATCGTGGCTCGAGACCGTGCCGATCTCGGCCCGTGGGGCATTGGCACTTCCCCGCGCCTGAACCGTGAGCGTCACGTCGCTGGCGGGATCGGTGGCGACCATGCGCATCCGGGCGAACTCACTGTCGGTGACCAGGACATCGGTGCCGTCGTTGCTGCCTTGAACGTGCAGCGTGGTGTCAGGGCTGGTTGTGCCGATGCCGACGTTGCCGCCGCCTGCGTTGATGACAAGATCGCTTGCATTTCCGCCGCTGCGTGCCTGGACCTCGTTTCCGTCAAACGCGAGCTGATTCCCGCTCGGGCCGTGCTCGATGACAACGATCCCGCCGCCGGCGGGCGACGCGTTTCCCGCGCCAACGACGTGCATCTTTCCGTCCGGGGCGACCGTGTTGACCCCCACGCGGCCACCGCCGAGTCCGAGCAGGATGTCGCCGCCTGTGTTGGGGTTCAACCGAATTGGCTGCGAGCCCGCCGCCAGGGAGGACGCATCGATCGAGCTTCCCTCGAACGCGAGTGACAGGACGTCGAGTCCCGGCCCAGACACGATCTCTGTTTGGACAACCATGGCCGGCCGCGTGTCGGGCACCTGCCTGCGGACGTTCAGCCGCGCGTTCGGACTGGTGCCGATACCCAGGTCGTCCGTGAATCGACCGCGGCCTTCGAAGTAGCCGGCCCAGCCGTTGTCGCTGTTGGTTTCACCGTAAACGCCATAGTTGACGCCCGTCGAATCGAGCGCGAATCCATACACACCGCGCCCGGTGGCGCTGTCGGCGAAGCCGAGCACGCCGGAGGAACTGCCCGTGTCGGCCGTCGCGAAGCCGAATACGCCGGCGCCGTTGTTGCTTGCGCTCTGTCCGAGGACGCCGTAGTTGTCGCCGTTCGGGGCGGTGGCCAGACCAAAGACCGCCCGCCCGGTCGTCGTACGCACATCCAGGCGCGACGAGGGCGTGCTGGTTCCGATGCCGACAAACGTACCGTCGAAGAAGATGTCGTCGCCGTCGGTCTGCCATGGACGCGTCGAGAACAGCGCGTAGGGCGTCGGCGAGATGCGTTGGTTCGGACTCAGCGTCGTAAACGCGCCTCCGCCCGGCGGCACGCGCACGCCGATCCGCAGGTAGCGTTCCTCGCCCTCCTCGAACGGTGCGATGCCGAAGTTCAGCTCGGCCGTGAACAGGCCGTCGGGCGTCGGCGTGTAGGGCACGACGATCGCGGCCGCGCCCGGAACGAGGACGTTAAACTCGTCGACCAGCTCGAAGCGAATATCAGCGGCCTGATCCAGAGGTGCGCCGTTGTTTTGAACCCGTCCCTGGTAGGTGAAGGCCTCGTCGAACGGCGCAGCGTGGGCCAGATTCAGACCGGTGGCCGCGACGTAAGAGCACAGCGCTATGGCGTAGCGATGCATCGTGTTTCTCCTCGAAAGAGTCGTGGTTTGGCACCGCAACGCGTGGTGCCGGCTTCGGTGGGCGAGGGCGCGTTCCGGGAGCGGGCTGCCCGCGCCGAGCGTGATAGAGGTTGCGAGTCTCAAGTGCGTCTCCTCTCTGTAGCGGCTGCTCTCTCAAACCGCACACGGGGCCTGCGGCCGTACCGATCCCCATGTGTCGCGTTGAGTGCGCGTCCCGTCCGGGGTATCATCGAGCGAGGCCTGTTGGACGGGGCTCGTCTCACGCTCGGTCCTACACGGATTAAGCCGCAAAGCACGGCGACGCTCTGGCATTTTTTTCTTCGAAAGCGGCGCGAGATGTCGCGCGAGCCACCCGAGACGCCCACTACGCTGCTGCTTCGCGAGGCGGCGGCCGGCAATCGGCAGGCGGCCGAGGACCTCTTGCCGCTGCTGTACGGCGAGCTCCGCCAATTGGCCGGCGCGTGGATGTCGAAGTTGCCGCCCGGGCAGACGCTTCAGCCAACGGCTTTGGTGCATGAGGCCTATGCACGCCTGGTCGGCGCGGGGGACGCCCAATGGGAGGGCCGCCGTCACTTCTTTTTCGCGGCCGCGCGGGCCATGAAGCAAGTCCTCGTAGAACACGCCCGCAGCAAACTGGCGTTGAAGCGCGGCGGCGGCCGTCAGCGCGTCGAATTGGCCGACCATGCCCTGGCCGTCGTCGATGCCGAGCCCGAGCAAATCCTCGCGCTGGAGCAGGCCCTGGAGAAGCTCGACCAGACCAACACACGCCTGCACACGGTCGTGATGCTGCGGTATTTCGCCGGACTCACCGAAAGCGATACCGCCAAGGTGCTCAGCGTGGATCGGAGCACGGTGGCTCGGGATTGGCGCATCGCCCGCGCCTGGCTGTTCGGACAACTGTGCGACCCGGGAAGCCCTTAGCGGCGTGACAGCCCGTGATCGATGACCCGCGCATTCACGATGTGTTTGAAGGAGCCGTCAAGCTGCCGGCCGAGCATCGGGAGCGTTTTCTCGACGAGCAATGCGGGTCCGACCGTGCTCTACGCGTCCAGGTGGAAGAACTGTTGAAATGGGACGCCGCGGCCGGGCATGGCTTCCTCGAGCAGCTCCCGAGCACGCTGACTCACGCGCTGGCCAAGTTGGGCCAGACGCCTGGGAAGACCATCGGGGTCTACACACTTCTGTCACTGATCGGGGAAGGCGGATTCGGCGAAGTGTGGCTCGCCGAGCAACGAACACCGGTGCGACGGCGGGTGGCGCTGAAGATTCTGAAACTCGGGATGGACTCCAAGGATGTCCTGGCCCGCTTCGAGGCCGAGCGGCAGGCGCTGGCGCTCATGGACCACCCGCACGTCGCCAAGGTGTTCGACGCCGGGCAGACCGAGACCGGCCGGCCGTACTTTGTCATGGAGCACGTGCCCGGCCTGCCGATCACCGACTACTGCGACACCGCCAAGCTGCGCATCCGCCAGCGACTCGAGCTGTTCGTGTCCATCTGCCACGCCGTGCAGCACGCCCATCAGAAGGGGATCATTCACCGCGACCTCAAGCCGTCAAACATCCTGGTGACGCTGGTCGATGGCCGGCCGCTTCCCAAGGTCATCGACTTCGGCATCGCCAAGGCCACCGCGGCCCCGCTGACCGACCGCACGCTCCAGACCGAGATGGGCCAGTTGATGGGCACGCCGGAGTACATGAGCCCCGAGCAGGCCGGCACGAGCGCTTTGGATGTCGACACGCGCAGCGACGTCTACTCGCTGGGCGTGATTCTCTATCAGCTCCTGAGCGGCAGGCTCCCGTTTGATCCGAAGTCGCTGCGCAGCGCCGGCTACGACGGTCTCATGAAGATCATCCGCGAAACGGAGCCGCCGCGGCCGAGCACGCGGCTGGCAGCGCGCGAGACCATGCCGGGACGTCCGCCTCAGGCCGACACGCCACAAGCGATCGCAGTCCGGCGGGATACGGACTTGGTGACGCTGCCCCGCCAGATTCGCGGCGAGCTCGATTGGATCGTCATGAAGTGCCTGGAGAAGGACCGCGCGCGGTGCTACGAAACCGCCAGCGCACTGGCGCTGGACGTGCGCCGGTATCTGGACAACCAGCCGGTCCTGGCCGGTCCCCCGAGCCGTGTCTATCGAATCCGCAAGCTCATTCAGCGCCATCGCGGCGCGGCGGTCGCGGCCGCTCTGGTCGCGGGTGCATTGCTGACAGGTTTCGGCGTGGCCGTCTGGCAGGCCGTGCTGGCGCAGCGCGCGGCCATTCGCGCCGACCAGCAGCATCAGCTGGCCGATCGGCGGGCGGACGAGACCCGCCGCGTCTCCGACTTCCAGGGCCGGATGCTCAGCCAGATCGATCCGACCGGCGCAGGTGTGAAACTGATGAGCGACCTCCGCGCGCGGTTCGACGAGGCGCTGGCCCGCAACGGCCTGACGGAGGCCGAGCGGGCGGCACGGGCTGCGGCGTTCGCCATTGAGCTGACGCGCGTCAACGCCACCGACGCGGCCGTGGAGATGATCGATCGCGAGATTCTGAAACCGGCCGTGGCGGCCATCGAGCAGGAGTTTGCCGCCCAGCCGGTTGTGGATGCGGCCCTGCGCCAGACATTGGCGGACCTCTACCATGCGCTGGGCAAATACGCCGAAGCCGCCCCGTTGCAGGAGCAGGCCCTGACGACGCGCCGCCGCGTTTTGGGTACCGATCATCCGGACACGCTCACGTCAATCAACAACACCGGCTTCCTGCTCCGGGCTCGGGGCAAACTCGACGAAGCGGAGCGGTGTTACATCGAGGCGCTGGACGGCCGGCGGCGTGTGCTGGGCGTCGAACACGAAGATACGATCACGTCGATTCACAACATGGGCACGCTGCGCATGGCCCAGTCCCGGCTTGACGACGCCGAGAGGTACTGCCGCGAAGCGCTGGAGAAGTACCGGCGCGTGCTGCGGGAGGAGCATCCGAGCACACTGGTCTCCATCAACAACATGGGCGGCCTGTGTTACAGTCGCGGCAAGTTCGACCTGGCCGAGGAGTATTACCGCGACGCATTGGAGAAGCGTCGCCGCGTTTTGGGCGAGGAGCACCGCGACACGCTCCAGTCCATCCGAAACCTGGCCCTGGTGCTTAACGCGCAGGGCAAGCGCGACGAGGCCGAGCCGTATTACCGCGAGGCGCTGGAGAAGTACCGGCGCGTGCTGGGCGAGGAGCACCCGGAATCACTTCGGGCGATGTACGGCTTGGGGTTCCTGCTCAGGTCCCAAGGCAAGCTCGACCAGGCCGAATCGTACTGCGTCGAGGCGCTGGACAACCAGCGCCGCGTATTGGGCGAGGAACACCCGGACACGCTCATCTCGATCAACCACATGGGCCTTGTGTCTCAGGACCAGGGCGAACTCGAGCAGGCCGAACGGTATTATCGCGAGTCGCGGGACAAGCGCCGGCGCGTGCTGAGTGAAGACGCCCTGAATACGCTGGCGGCCATCAACAACCTGGGGTCCGTGCTCGTTCTGCAGGGCAAGCTCGAGGAGGCCGAGCCGTACCATCGTGAGGCGCTGGAACGCTACGGGCGCGTGCACGGTGACGAACACCCGCGTACGATCCGTGCGATCAACAACTTCGGTACGTTACTGCGGACGCAGGCCAAGTATGCCGACGCCGAGGCAATCCTCATTCCTGCGTTTGCCACGGTCGAAACGAAATTCCCACTTCGGCACCCGCTTCGGGCGAGCGTCGTAGGGAGCATTGCAACGCTCTACGATTCGTGGCACACGGCCGAGCCAGGCCAGGGTTATGACGCTAAAGCCGCGGAGTGGCGCTCGAAGCTCGAGCACAGGCAGTCCGATATCGAGCATCGCGGCGCGGACGGCGCGGACGGCGGGGCCACGGATGGCGGCGGTTGAGTCGACGATTCGCGATCCGCGCCCGTGTGACGTGAAGGATCGGTGGCGATCGGGCCAGACGACATGCCGGTAGCTTGCCGCCAGCCGCCCCGAACCAGGGTGCAGCACCGCTCTCGCAGTCCACGGGACGCCCGCGCTCCCAGCCGGCGTCACGCTGTGGCCGTGGCGGTTCGTGTACCGCATCCAGGCGCGCCGGGTCCGCCGCAGACGCAATCATCCTTTTGGCGTGAATCTTTCCCTTTCCAATTCGCATGGGATCATGGGAGCTGACGCACGGCGTGTACGGCGTTGGATTGCCAAGGAGACTGCCTATGAAACGTCCTTACTGTCCGGTGCTGGCGGGTGGGCTGGTGCTCGTGACCGGCGCGGCGGCGCCCGCGGCCGATTTCTACGTCGATGCCAGCGCGACCGGGGCCCAGACCGGCGCGCAGCAGAGTCCATTCCGCACCGTTCAGTCGGCCATCGATGCCGCCGCCGGTGGTGACACCATCCGCGTCGCGGCCGGCACCTATGTCGAGAACCTGCGCATACAAGGCGAGGCGATTGTGCTGGAGGGCGGGTACTCGAGCGCCTTTGTACGCGATCCGGCCGCAAACATGACGACGCTGTCAGGCGCCGGCGGAAACGCCGTCATCAACATCATCGAGGCCGACGCCACCATCGACGGATTCCGCATCACCGGCGGAACCGGCAGCACCGACCTATTGCCCGACGGCTATCACGGCGGCGGCATCTACAGCCGCGACGGCTCGCCCACCATCTCCAACAACGTCATCGACGGCAACGACGTGCGCAGCGGCGACCCGCCGTTCGACTTCTTCTTCGGCGGCGGAATCTACGTGACCAACGCGGCGATGGCCACGATCGTGAACAATGTCGTGCGCGGCAATGTCGCCGGTCGCGGGGCGGGCCTGGCGGTTTTCGGCCAGGCGGCGCTAATCCAAGGCAATACGATCGAGGACAACGTTGCGGTCGGCGACCATGGCGGCGGCCTGTTCATCGGCGTCGTCGACGCGCGCATCACGCAGAACATCATCCGCCGCAACGAGGTGGGCCGCGAGCTGGGCTACGGCTTTGGCAGCGGGCTGATCGTGGTTAATCCTGGCAACTCGGCCGAGATCTCCTTTAACGAGGTGTATGAGAACTCCTTGGCGGTTGGGGCCGTGTTCATCGACGAGGGTGCCCGGGCCGACATCCATCACGAGCTGATTTACGACAACCAGTCGACGGCCGGATGCGAAGCCGTCGGGGCGATCTACGTCGACGGCGGCGCGGGCGTGGGGTCGGAAGTGACAATCAGTCACGTGACGGTGGTCGGCAACGTTTGCGAGAACGCCGTCGGCGGCAATGGCCTGCGGGTCGAAGGCGGGTCCACAGTCCGCGTGACCAACAGCATCTTCTGGAACAACGCCGGCGACGACTTCGCCGTCTTCGACACGGCGACCCTCGCCCTGAGCTACTCGGACTCGCAGGAGACCATCGAGGGAACCGGCAACATCTCGGCCGACCCGCTCTTCGTCGACGAAGCGGCCAACGACTACCACCTTGCACCCGGATCACCCTGCATCGACGCCGGCGATCCAGCCTCGGCCTTCGACAACGAGCCGGCGCCAAACGGCGGCCGCGCGGACATGGGCCGGTATGGCAACGCAACCGACACGCCTCCGCCGGACGGACCCGGCGGTGGAGGCATGGACGACCCCGGCATGGGAGGCGGCGGCAACCGCAACAACTCGAACGGCGGCCCTTCTGGTCCGAGCAACGCGAATAACGCTGGCGGTGGCTCGGGCCCGCGACGGGCCGGCGGATCCGGCGGCTTCTGCGGTGTTGGACTGTTCACGCCGGCCGTATCGCTCGCGCTGCCGCTGCTCACCGTTCGACGTGCGCCGCGTCGCCGACATCGCGGTGAAAAAAGTTGAGCAGGTGCCGTTGTGGAGCAAGTCGTGCGCGGATGATGATGGCCCGAAGCCTTGAATGCACACGTTGCGGGGGATGAAGGGATGTTGGCTTCATCCTCGACCTGGGCGAGCGCGTTGACCGGCGCAGTCGAACAAGTCGACCTCGCGGCCCGACGGTCGACCAACGCGCGAGGCGCGACTAGCCCGGATTATTCACGACTTTGCGCCATCGGCGTGGTCGTTGACCGCCAGCGTTCCAGCGCCCGCGACCCGCGGCCTTGGCGGCCGGGGTTCTGATTGGTGCGGCCGGTCAGAATCGGGACCCCGCCCGCCCGGGGCGTGGGCCACGGTGCGCGTATGGCTAGCGCTCCGATAGACTGTCGCCCACGGGTCTGTCTGAAAAACCCACGCAAAGGCTGCCGCCGACGCAACTCACGGCGCCAAAATCGGCGCGCTCATTAATAATCCGGGCTAGCGATCGTCCGGCGCCGCGCCGGCTGGCTCGCGGCGCCACTCGGCGGCCTTGGCGGCGTGGCCTTGGCCGGGTGCGGCAGCGTCCCATTCTTCATAGAGGCGGATCAGGTGTTGCCTGGTGTAGCGCGGCCAGCGGCTGGTTACGCCTAAATCGGTACAGGTCTGGTGGCATCGCAGCAGCCCCGACTCGGCCTCGGCGTATGCCCGCTGGCCCAGCAGTGCGACACCGAGCCAGTAGTGGCCGTCGGCCCAGGCGATGCGGATCCGGCGCAAAGGCGAGTCGGCAGAGGTGGCCGCGATGGCCTCTCGGGCTGCCGCGGCGGCCTGCCGGAAGTCGTGGCCGTCGTGGTACGTTTGCGACAACATTCGCAGGGTGAGCGCCAGGGCGAGGGCAGTGTCAGGCGCTCGTGGTGTTCCTCGCTCTGGATCGAGCGTGCGGCGCAGTCGATCGGCATGGTCGGCCAGCACGGCAACCGCGCGTTCGCGCGCGCCGGGCTCGCCGCGCCCGGCAGTGAGCGCGGCGAGCTGCCCGACGCACTTCACGACCGCGTCGTCCGCATCGCCGCACGCCGCTCTGAGGATTTCGACCGATTCTTTCTTGACCCGCTCGCAGTCCTCGGCGCGGCCCTGGCGTTCGAAGACCTGCGCCAGTCGATCGAGGCTGCCGGCCACGAATTCGTGGCCGGACCTCAGCGCTGTGCGTTGACTCGCAATGGCCTCGGTCAGCACGGCTTCTGCTTCGGCCAGGCGGTCGGCTTGGATCAGGAAGTCGGACAGGTGCAGCCACTGGGAAGCCGTCGAACGATGCTGCTCACCCAGCTCGCCGCGCAACATCGCCAGCGCCTGACGGTGCAGCTCCTCAGCTCCGGCGAGGTTGCCCTGCTGGGCGCGAAGACGTGCCAACGTGGCGAGGGCCACGGCGACGTTGTCTTCGTACGTGCCGGGGTAGGCGCGCCAGCCCTCAAGCATCTGCGTGCACACTTCTTCGGCAGCCTCGTACTCGCGGCCGCCGTTCAGCAGAGTGACGAGATAACTCATGTGCCGCAGCGTTTTCGGGTGCTGCTTGCCTGAACGGTCTTGAGCAATGCTGACCGCCTCGCGTAGTGCCGCCTTGCCGCCCTCGTAGTCGCCGGCCAAGTGCAGCGTCCGTCCCAGCCGCACGAGGGTCTCGGCCACCAGCGGATCGTTGCGCCCGCGCAGCGCCTCCCGAATCGCCAGCGCCTGCCGGGCCTGGTGCTCGGACTCTTTCACGTCGGAATATATGAGCAGCCAGGCCAGCCGGTGGCGGGCCTCGGCCGTCTCCAGGCTGCGCTCGCCGGTCAGCCGGATGGCCAGATCCAGGGCATCTCGAGTGAGCTGCTCGGCCTCCGCCAGATCGCGCTGATCGCGAAGCACCGATGCCAGACCGTGCATCTGACGCATCGCTTCGAGACTCTCAGCGCCGTGAATGCGGCGATGCAGGTCGAGCGACTCGCGTCGCAGGGTCTCACTCTCGACGTAGCGACCGCGCTCGTGGACCGCACTGGCCAGGACGGAAAGCGTTTCGGCGTAGTCGCGCGTGTCACGCATGGCCGGCGCCGCGCGCAGCTCATAGGCCCGGCGCGCCTGGCGCTCGGCTTTTTCGTGCAGTCGCAACGTCAGGTAGACCCGCGCCAGCGTGGTGCGCAGACTCGCGTCCACGTCGGGCTGATCGCGCAGGGCGCCTTCGTCCAGGGACTCGACGGCTTCGTCAATGACCTGGCGCAGTTGCACGTCAGGGGCAAAGGTCGCAGGTTCGTCTGTGGTGAGCATCGTGAGCAGGAAGGATTGTGTCGCCCGCAGCTTGTCCGCCTCGGACTGGGCGAGCTTTCGCGCCCCCTCAGCCGCCTGGGACTGCTCGGCCTCGCGCTGCCGGGCCGTTTCGGCCTGCGACCAGGCGCGGAGGGCCAGACCCAGCCCGGCCAGGATCGCGAGCATGGCGATGGCTGTGCCGACGACGATGGCCGCGTGTCGCTGCGCGAACCGCTGGCCGAGATACGTCCAGGTCGGCGAACGGGCGACCACGGGCAGGCGTTGGAGATGGCGACGAACATCCTGCGAAAACTGCTCGACGGATGCGTACCGTTCGCGGGGATCCTTGCGCAAGGCCTTGAGCAGGATCGTGTCCAGGTCGCCGCGCAGGCGGCGAGCCAGTCCCGGGTCCTGAGTTCTAAGTCCTGAGTCCTGAGTCCTGAGTCCTGAGTCCTGAGTGCTGACTGCCCTCGTTGGCTGGCGGGTGAGATGGTCCGCGGACCACCGCGCTGGGGCGTGGCGGATCGACCTCGCAGACCATTCGCTCCAGTTCGGCCCGGGTGTCTGGCTCAGGCAGGTACGGCCGTCGCTCCGTGAGCAGTTCGTAGAGGACGACGCCAAGCGCGTAGACATCGCTTGGCTGTGGTGATGGCCGCAGGGGTCCCCAACCGCGACGGGGACCCCAACCGCGATGTATCGCGGTTGGGGACTCCTGCACCGCGGTTGGGGTCCCCGCCCTGGATCTGCTCCGGACTGGCATACTCGGGCGTGAGGATGCGCTGCTCAGCTGTGGTGAGCAGGCCTTCCGATGTAGAGTCGGAGCTCAGGACGCGTGCGATCCCGAAGTCGAGCAACTTGGGCTGACCGTCCGCCGTGACCAGGATGTTGCCCGGCTTGAGGTCGCGGTGAACGACCAGATTCTGATGGGCATGCTGGACGGCCGAGCACACCTGACCGAAGAGATCGAGGCGCTGGGTAACGTCCAGTTGGCGGTCGTGACAGAAGCGGTCGATCGGCACACCGTCAACGTACTCCATCACCAGATAGGGCAGCCCGTCGTCGGTCGCGCCGCCGTCGATCAGCCGGGCAATGGAAGCATGCTCGAGCCGGGCGAGGACTTGCCGCTCGTGACGGAAGCGACGCAGGATTGCGTCGGTATCCATCCCGCGCTTGATCAATTTGAGGGCCACAAGCTTGCTGAAGTGCTCGTCAGCCCGCCGCGCCAGCCAGACGTGCCCGATGCCGCCACTGCCCAGCAGACGCACGAGCTGATACGGCCCGATCCGCTGCCTCGGACTGGATGCGCGGAGCTCCTCGAGCGTGGGCAGCAGGAAGTCTTGCCCGAGCGCCGGCGCCGAGAGGAAATCGCCATCGCCGGCGTCTGCGTCCAGGAGTTGCTCGACGTTTCGCAACAAGAGTTGATCGTCCCCGCACTGGCGGCGCACGTACTCGGCCCGTTCGGCGGCCGGCTGTTGCAGCGCGTCGTGAAACAGGGCCTCGGCCTGCCGCAACCGCGTGACCGGATCTACGGTTGATGAACCCAAAGCGCCCACAGTTGTCTCAAGAGAAAGGCCGATTCGGCGCGTCCACTCCATCATTTCATTGCGTTGCGCCGCCAGGCCCGGGCAAAGCGCCATTCCCGTTCGACGGTGGCGGTGCTCAGACCGAGGGCTTCCGCCGTTTCCTCGATCGAGCAGCCGCCGAAGAAGCGCAGCTCAATGACCTGAGCCTTGCGTTCATCCAAGGCCGCCAAGTGCTCCAGGGCGTCGTTGAGTGCCAGCAAGTCGAGCGAGTCGCCACCGGTCCGGGCCGCCACGTCAGCCTGCTCTTCCAGGGCCAAGCCGCGCCGGCCGCCGCCGCGCTTCTGCGCCCGGCGTCGTTCGGCGTGGTCGAGCAGGATGCGCCGCATGGTCAGGGCCGCAGCTCGGAAGAAGTGCGCCCGGTTATCGAACCGGGCATCGCGACCGGACAGCCGCAGCCAAGCTTCGTGAACCAGGGCCGTGGTCTGCAGGGTGTGCCCCGTTCGCTCGCTCCGCAGATAGGCACTCGCCAAGGCGTGCAGCTCGTCGTAGACGATCGTCACGAGCGCCGCATCGACTCCCGGATGCTCGCGGGCTGGCTGAATGGAATGCTCGTCCGCCGGCGGATGCATGTTCTCCGGCCCACAAGACGGCCAGCTCATGATGGGACACGCCGCTGCTTTCCGCCTTTCAACTTGAGCGTCGAAGCCGGCTACGTCCCGCTTCGAACCAGGATTCTAACCCCGGACAGGGGCCCGTTGAAATGGCGATGAGCCGAGGGCCCAGGCAGCATGGCAGCAAAGGAGCAAGCCATGTTCAAATCACTCTTGGCCCGCAGCTCGTTGGCCGTGATGGTCACCGCACTGACCGCGGCGGCGCAGGCGCCGCTAGGCACGGCGATCAGCTACCAGGGCCGGCTCACTCAGGGTGGCGTGCCGGTCGACGCCCTGGCCGACATGCAGTTCACCCTGTGGGATGTTGAGACCGGCGGCACCACGCCGATTGCCGGCCCGCTCGCGCTCGACGGCGCCAACGGCAGTCCGCCGGTCGACGTCGTCGAGGGCTTGTTCACCGTCGAGCTCGATTTCGGAGCGGACGCGTTCACTGGAGAGGAGCGCTGGCTGGAGATCCAGGTGAGAGTTCCGGCTGGCTCCGGCCTCTACACGACCCGGTTGCCGCGGCAACCACTGACCGCGACGCCCTATGCGTTGGCGCTGCCGGCCCTGCGGACCGTCGAAACGGGTGGCACCGCAAACGTGATCGGTGGGCACGCCGACAACGACGTTCCGGTGGGGCTGGAAGGCGTGACGATCAGCGGCGGGGGCGGGGCGGTCGGACAGCAGCATCAGGCCGCCGGAGATTTCGCCACGGTGGCGGGTGGGCGGCAGAACATCGCGGGGGCCTTCGGCGTCGTCAGCGGCGGTGAAGCCAATCGCGCTCATGGTGGCAGCCACGCGGTGGTCGCGGGCGGATTGGGCAACGACGCCCTGGGCATCGGTAGCGCGGTCGTAGCCGGAACGGCCAACGATGCCACTGGACATAACGCCTTCATCGGCGGGGGAGTTGAGAATACGTCCGAAGGGCAACGAAGCGTCGCTTCGGGTGGTTTCACTAACTACGCCGCCGGTCTGGCCAGCACCGTCCCAGGCGGCGACCGCAATCAGGCCGGAGGTGATTTCGCCTCTGCCGCGGGTCGTCGAGCCCGAGCGCGTACCGCCGCGGAGGTCGGCGGTGGCGATGCCGATGGCGACCAGGGCACATTCGTCTGGGCCGACTCGGCAGATGCGGACTTCACTTCGAGCGGCCCGGACGAGTTCCTGGTGCGGGCCACGGGCGGCGTGGGAATCAACCACAACGATCCGGTCCCGGGTGCGCTGGACGTGGCGGGTGATGGGTTGTTCAGCGGCAATGTCGGCATCGGCACGACCACGCCGCAGGATCGACTGCACATCGAGGGCGGCGACCTGCTGCTCTCGGCCACCAGCAACATCAGCATGCTGGACAATGCCGGCGCCGCGCATCCAGTGGTCATCACCGACGGCAGCGACAATCTGCAGTTGCTGGCGCCGCCGGGCAGGTCGATCAGTTTGCGCACGTCGCCTTCCGGATTCCAAACGATCCGAATGCACGTCAACTCTGCCGGCAACGTGGGCGTCGGCACGACCACGCCAGCGGCAACGCTGCACGTGGCGGGCACGACGCAGACTACCGACTTTCGCATGACCCATGGCGCCGCGGCGGGCAAAGTCCTGACCAGCGCCGACGTCAGCGGCAACGCCCAGTGGTCCGACGCTCCAGCCGGCAGTCAGTGGGTGGATGGAGCCAGCGGCGCCATCTTCTATGACGAGGGAAGCGTTGGCGTCGGCACATCCGCGCCGGCGGAGACGTTGCACGTCGGCGGCACCGGCCTGCGCGTGGATGGCACTGGCGGCCTGAACACCCGCAACCCCAACAACACGGGCGCGGCCGCCCGCCTCGACTGGCTCAACGACGTGCCCCGATTGCGCCTGGGCGGCAACGGCGCGGGATCAGCCAACGGCTTCGACATACAGAAAGTCGGGGACGTCAGCCTGATGCGCATTCTGGATAGTGGCAACGTCGGCCTGGGCTTGACGGCACCGGAGGCCCGCCTGCACCTCTTCAACGGTTCCTCGGGCACGCAGACCGCCGTCGCCGGCACGGCCCTCGCCATCGAGGACAATGCTGACGCGTTCATCAGTTTTCTGACCCCGACGGCCAACGCCGCCAGCGGCCTGCAGTTCTCAACGATCGCTTCGCCCAACAGTACGGCTTCGTTCCTGTACAACGACGCCGTTGCGCCGCGCGGCTTCCATCTCCGCGTCGGCTCGAGCCTCAATCCGCAGGATTTCTATGTTCTCAACAGTGGTCAGCTCGGCATCCACGGTCTGCCGGAGCCGACCGATTCCGTCGTCTTCGTGCAGGCGCTTCAGCATACCTATGACACCGCCAACGATGAGGTCAGCGGCGGGGCCATCCGCGTCGAGAACACCAGCGGCAAGGACGCGCGCCTGATCATCGACAATCTGGGAATCAGCGGCTACCACCGTGAGAGCACAGGGGCCGAGATCCCCGGTACGCTCCGCCTGAACGAGGAAGGCGGCTTTGTGACGGTCGGGCAGCCCTTTGACATCAGCCAGACCATCGTCACCCGCCCCACCGTGCAGATCGAGGGGAACCTCTACCTTCAGGACTCGAGCGCGGACGTCTCGGTGCCCACGGGCGAAGCCCTGACCTTCGGCCACACCGACGCCAACATCAACTTCACCACGAGGATGACCATCAACAGCGCCGGCAATGTCAATATCCCCGGCACGCTCTCCAAGGGCGGCGGGTCGTTCAAGATCGATCATCCCCTCGACCCGCAGAACAAGTACCTGTATCACTCGTTCGTCGAATCACCCGACATGATGAACATCTACAACGGAGTGGTCACCACGGATGGAAACGGTTACGCCACCATCACGCTGCCGGAATGGTTCGAAGCCCTGAACCGCGACTTCCGATACCAGCTCACGGTCGTCGACGAGAACCAGGGAGCATGGGCGCTGGCCCGCGTCGTTCGGAAGATCGCGGGCAATCAATTCACGATCCAGACCAGTGCGGCCAGCCTCGAGGTGTCGTGGCAGGTGACCGGCATCCGCCGCGACGCCTTCGCCGAGCAGAACCGCATCCCGGTCGCGGAAGAAAAATCGCCCGAGGATCGAGGTCGGCTGCTGCACCCGGAGGCCGTTGGCCGTCCGCTGAGCGAGGCCATCGGATCTGCTGATGCGGCGGCGGCGGCGAATCCGTAGGCGGGAGGCACGCCGTGGCGCTGGCATGATCGGCGCGGGGCGCCCGCGACCGGGCTATGACGGGTCTAGCGGCATGTTGTCGATCAGGCGGGTTGAGCCAACTCGGACGGCCAGGCAGATGCGGGCGGGGCGGTCGAGCGTGGCGACGTCGCGGAGCGTATTCGGGGCGACGATGGCGATGTAGTCGATCGTGGCGGGGCCGGCGGCAAGGATGGTGCGGCGTATCTGCTCGATCAGCACGCCTGCGTCGCGGCAGCCGGCGCGGGCCGCGTCGATGGCCGAGCGCATGGCCGTCGAGTGTGAGGTGGCTTGCTTTCGCTCGGCCGTGGTCAGGTACGCGTTGCGGCTCGACATCGCCAAGCCGTCGGCTTCGCGCACGGTGGGACAGCCGACGATCTCGATCGGCAGGTCCAGGTCGCGGACCATCTGGCGAATCACGGCGAGCTGCTGGAAGTCCTTTTCGCCGAAGAACGCCGCGTCGGGCTGGACAATGTTGAACAGCTTGGCGACGACCGTCGCGACACCATCGAAGTGGCCGGGGCGAAACGGGCCGCACAGCACGTCGGTCAGCTCGCGGACACTGACCACCGTGCGAGCGTCGGAGCGATACATTGATGCCGTCGGCGGCGCGAAGACGGCGTCGACGCCGGCGGTCCGGCATACCTCAAGGTCGGCGTCGAGCGTCCGCGGATAGCGCTCGAGGTCTTCGCCCGGGGCGAACTGCGTCGGGTTGACGAAGATGCTGACGACCACCAGGCCGCAGTGCTCGCGCGCGGCGGCGACCAGCGACAAATGGCCGGCATGAAGTGCACCCATGGTCGGTACGAAGCCGACGATCTGGCCGGCCCGCCGCGCCGCGGCAACGGCCAGCCGCACATCGTCGATTTCCTGGAGGACTTGCACGCTACGCTCCTCATTCGTTGGCCGGCGGGGCCGATTCCTTCGCGGACCAGCGATATTCGAGAATCGCGATAATAGTCACTACGCACGCGCACTGGGCAAAGATCATACAGGCGGCGCCCCAGTCGGCGTGGGGCAGCAGCACGGCCGACAGCGACGTCGCCCCGGTTGCCAGGTAGATGGTCAGCACGGCCGCCCGCGTCGGCAGGCCGCGCTGCACCAGGCGGTGCGAGAAGTGCCGCCGGTCGCCGCGGAAGATGCTGTGGCCGGCCCGCAGGCGACGGACGATCACGCTGATGGCGTCGTAGAGCGGCACGGCCAGCACCACCGGCGGCACGAGGACGCCGTAAGGCTGCAGTTCGAGCCGCTCGTCGTAGAAGGTCGTGAGAGCAGTCAGGACGGCCAGAAAGTAGCCGAGCACCGTGCTGCCGGCGTCGCCCATGTAGATCGTGGCCGGGGCGAAGTTGAACAGGAGGAATCCGACGGCCGCGCCGACCACTGTCCAGGCCAGGGCCGGTACGAAGACCTGCCCCGCGGCGGCGGCCGACAGGGCGAAGATGGCCCCGCAGATGGCGGCCACGCCGGCGCACAGGCCGTCCATGTTGTCGAGGAAGTTGAAGGCGTTGGTGACGAAAACGATCCAAACGACGGTCACGACGACCGACAGCGGCGCCGGCAGGAACTCCATGATCCGGACGCCGAAGAACGCCGCCAGAAGCACCGCGACGATCAGTTGCACGCCGAACTTGGGCCAGGCCGGCAGTGCGGACAGGTCGTCCCAGAGTCCGAGCCCGAGCAGGATCAAGCCGCCGGCGACGATGGCGATCGTCTCGGTCAGCTTGCTGGCCATGCCGGGCAGATGCTCCTGGACGAACGCCGGCAGCCACGCCGGCGGGCCGCCCGCGATCCAGACTCGGGCCAATGCGGTGGCGGCGACTAGAGGCAAGGCGATGGTCAGGAAGATGGCGACGCCGCCGCCGTAGGCCACCGGCGCCGCGTGCTGCTTGTGCGGCTCGTTCGGACGGTCGACGAAGCCGACGCGGCGGGATACCTGGCGAACAGCCAACGTCAGCGCCGCGGCCGTGAGGCTTGCCCCGACGAACGCTGCCAGCATCAGATAGGGCATCGCGACAAGAGGTTCGGGTTCAGGGTTCAGGGTTCAGGAAAGGCGTTCCCGAGCCTTCGGCTCGGCGAACTGCTGAGCCGAAGGCTCAGGGCGTCGTTCGTACTGAACCCTGAACCCTGACCCCTGAACCCTCAAACTGCGGTTGCCGTTTCTCTTTGAAGGCAGCGTAGGCTTCGCGGAAATCCGGGTGCATCATGCACAGCGCCTGGCCTTGCGTTTCGGCCTCGAGCGCCTGGTGCAGCGAAGCGCTCATCTGGCTGTTCAGCAGCATCTTGGTCAGCGAGATTCCGAACCGCGGGCCGGTAGCGACCCGGGCGGCCGCCGCACGGACGGTCTCGCTCAGCTTGTCGGCCGCGACGATGGCCGTCAGGAACCCGATCCGCTCGGCCTCGGCCGCGTCGAAGATGCGTCCGGTCAGCAGCAGCTCGCTGGCCCGCGTCAGGCCGACCACGCGCGGCAGCAGGAACGTGGCGCCCATGTCGGCCCCGCTCAGCCCGACGCTCACGAACACGAACCCGAATTTGGCCTCGGGCACGGCGTAGCGGAAATCGGAAGCCAGCGCGATCATCGCGCCGGCCCCGACACAGGCGCCGTTGATCTGCGCGAAGATTGGTTGCGGGCAGTCGCGCATGGCCGCCACCAGGTCGCAGGTCATGCGCGTGAACTGCTCGACACCAGCCGCGTCGCGGTCGAACAGCCTACGGATGATGTCGTCGCGGTCACCACCCGAGCAGAAGCCGCGGCCGGCCCCGGTGACGATGACGACCCGTACGTCTTGGCGGTTGCGCAGGGTTCGAAACGTGTCGCGCAGCTCGGCGTAGACCTCGAACGTGAGCGCATTCAGCCGGTCGGGCCGGTTCAGTGTGAGCGTCAGAATCCCGGCGTCGTCCTGGCCGCTTTGGAACGTCGTCGTTAAAGCTTGCTCGCTCACGCTTCACACTCGCTGTGATGCGTCGGGCTGTGAACGCGAAGCCACAATTAGGGCAAGACCGCCATCCCGCGGATCTCGACCATGGCGCCCTCTTCGAGCAGGTCCTTGACGACCACGAGTGCCATGGCCGGAAAGTGCTTGCCGCACAGTGCCCGATATCGTCGGCCGATCTCCTTGGCGTTCTCGAGGTACGGTGCCTTATCTGTGACGAAAACGGTCAGCTCGGCCAAATGCTCGGCCGCCCCGCCAGCCTCTGCCACGACTGTAAGGACGTTTCGCATGGCCTGCTCAAACTGCGTGACGAAGTCGCCCGGTCCGATCAGTCGGTGATCGCGGTCCCAGGCGATTTGCCCGGCCACAAACAGTAGTCGCCCCCCCTGGATCAACACGCCGTTCGAGTACCCCGAGGGCACGCCGAGTTCGGCAGGATTGACGAATAGCCGCTCCACACGCGCATTCTAGCCGACGCGCCGCAGCGGCAACACCGCTCGACAACCGGGCCGAGATCGGCAATACTACTTGGTTTCATAACGTCAGGAGAATGCGTACTTGCAATGCAAATGTCTACACTAAATATCGACAGTCTGCTGAAGCTCGCTGGGACCGGCAGCGCCAAGGCAATCGAAGACCAGTGGATGTCGGCCCTCGACCGCGGCGACGTTTCGCCGGGCCAGGTTGCCCAGTGGTCGCCCGTTCTCGAAGAGCTGACCAAGCGCGATCGCCAGTCCCAGGCCGAAACGTTGGCCTGGTCGACCATCGAGGCTCTCAAAGAAAAGTACTCACCGGCCGAAGCGCTTGCGGCTGCGGGAGCGTTCCTGCTCAAGCTCGGCGAAAGCGGGGAGCTGCGAAAGCAGGTCACCGATCTATACCGTAACACTTATAGCGGCCGACCTGGGCTTGATACACTGATTAGCGAGGCCGGCATTGCGACCGGCCGTCCGCCGCGGCGCGCCCTGCGGATCCTGGACGTGGGTCTCAATGCCGAGCCGGGAAGCTGTTTGATCGGCCGCCACGATGAGGTCGTCGTGCGTGTCGAATCGGTCGACACGGACGCCTGGCAGTTCACCATTTCCGGGCCCGACGGCAGCGAGACGCTGAGCGCGCTAGAGCTCGCCGATCGATTCGCCGTGGCGCCACCTGATGATGTGCGCGTCCTGCGGCGTTTCGACCCCGAGCGGCTGGCGACGTTGCTGGAATCGGATCCCGTCCACGTCGTGATCGGCATCCTCAAAGCCCATGGCGGACAGCTCGACAGCGACGCGCTCGAGCACCTGCTCTGCCCGGTGCCGTTCAACCAAACCCGCTGGAACAAGTGGTGGTCAGGCGCGCGGGCGGCGCTGAAGCGCTCGGCCAACGTGCGCGTCGAGGGGCGCGCTCCGATTTTCTTGACCTACGTCGACATCGGCGAGACGCTCGAAGACGAGACGCTGGCCAAGTTCCGATCGTTGACGCATGCCGCCGATCAGCTCGGTGTGATCGAGGGCTATGTCCGCGAGTGCCGGACGCGAAAACAGACGCCGGACGAAAAGCTGCTGTTGGCCATGCGCGACCGGCTGCGGCAGCACGCCGACCGCGAGCATCGCAGCGGCGCGACGATCGAGTTCACCACTCGCCTGCTGATCGCCGTGATCGACCAGGCGCGCGGCGTCGCGCAAGGCGCCGACGATGCGGCCAAGCTTCTGGCGGACGCCAAGGATCCGGGCGGGCTGGTTCAGAAGCTGGAGATCGCCTCGCTGTGGCCGATGGCTTGTGATTTCCTCGCGCGGGCCGTCGGCGCGCAGCGGGCTGAAGCGATGGCCAAGCTCTTGCCCGTCGCGCCGCAATCGGCGTGCGACGACGTCGCGCGGCGGCTCGTTGAGGCCGGGGCCACGGCCGAACAGCTCGAGTCCGTCGTGCAGACGGTCCTGGCCGATCCGGTTCAGTGCTTCGATGCGCTGGCGTGGCTGTGGGAAGGTTCGGAGGTTGCCCAGAAACTGCCCGCGCCGCCGCCGATCACGTTGCTGACGCGCGTCATCGGCGTGCTGGGCGACGTGCAGCGGCGCGACGACATTCCGGCCAAGCTGGCCAAGGCGATCCAGTCGAAGGGCCGGGCGACGCTTTCGGCCCGCAAATACGAGCGTTTTTCGGCCGTGCTGGGCACGATCGAGCCTGGCATGGCCATGGCCCTGCGCACGCAGATCGGCCGGCTCGACAAGCTCGGGCGCGTGGTCCACGAGGACTTGCTGTCGCGCATCCGCCGGGCGTTTCCCGAGCTGTATGCCAAGCCGAAGCTGGCGGCTTGGCAAGACGACACCGCGATCTTCACCACCCGCGAAGGCAAGGCCCGCAAAGAGGTGGAGATCAACGAGCTGGTCAATGTCAAGATGAAAGAGAATGCCAAGGCCATCGGCGAAGCCGCCGCGCGGGGCGACTTGTCGGAGAACTCGGAATACAAGTTCGCGCTGGAGGAGCGAGACCTGCTCCGCGCCCGGCTGGCGCAGATGCAGGACGAGCTTTCACTCGCCAAGCTGATCGAGCCGGACGCCATCCCGACCGACGAGGTCGGCATCGGCTCGCGCGTGACGCTCAAGGACCAGGCCTCGCTCCGCACGGTAGCGATGACGTTCCTGGGGCCGTGGGACACGAGTCTCGAACGAGGCATCTACAACTACCGCTCGCCGCTGGGCCAGTCGATCATGGGCCGCCGCGTCGGCGACACGGTCGATCTGGACATCGGCGATGTCAAGGGCACGTATATCGTCGACCGCATCGAGAGCGCACTGGCGGAGCCCGCTTGATTGCCGATTGCCAATTTCCGAATGTCGATTGAAAAGCGCGCGCACTCATCGACCGCGCTCGCGCACGAATCGGCCATCGGGATTCGACCAGCTCGATCAGCTTGCTGCATCCGGCGCGCCTCGTAGAATATCACACCTTGGGGCGTGTGCCCGAGTGGCCAAAGGGGACGGGCTGTAAACCCGTTGGCTTACGCCTTCGATGGTTCGAATCCATCCGCGCCCACTTCCACTTCGCTGCGCGCCGTTAACCCTCGGCTTCGGTTTGGAAGCCGATGCGCTTGCGCTTCGGCGCCCGCGGCGGCGTTATCAGCGTTCGGATGGCTTTGAGAACCGCTGCAAACGGTCCAGTGCATGGCCACGCCTCGCTCGGCGAAGGCATACCGCGGATGCCGCCGTTCGCCCTATTTCGAACTTGATCTCGCAACTTGCAATCTCAAGTTTGAGGTGCGACGTTGGCGCCTCAAGTCGCGAAACTTTCGCTTCGTAAGCTGGAACCTACCGCCGACTGTGCCGGCCGCATCGATCGTCGGGAGGGATTTGTGTGGGTGGCCGCGCTGGCCGCAAACGTGCCGAATGGAACTCCGCCGGACGTGAGCATTGGATCGGGGATCGCCAGCATGACCGGTACTTTATCCACGCAGCCGGCCCGGGTAAGTAAGAGCATATCATTTCGCCTGTCAACGAATGCCCGGCGAGAAAACGGCCCCTACGAACGCAGGATTCCGCCACGCATCCATAGGGAGCCACCGACAAGGGAGATTCTACACATGATGAAGCACCGGATCGTCGTGGCTGGGGTTGCGGTCGTGGCCTTGGGGCTCATTGGAGCCGGTTGTCAGAGCGGGTTTGCGGCGAGATTCGTTCCGCGGCTCTATTCGTTCACGATCCTGCCGGCGGCCGGCGGCGGAGCGCACACGGTCGAGCCGGGCGGATCGGTCGAGGTGCGGGCCGAGGTGCGCATGGGGGTCGGCGTGTCCGGCGAGGACATCGAGGTCAGCCTGCTGAGCTTGCCGGCCGGATTGGCACTGCCCATCGCAGACGTCGGACTTCGCTTTCCGGGCAACCTCGCCGCTGAAGAGAGCACAGTCGTCTCGTTCGTGATCGAGGCCGATCCGAGCATCGCACCCGGCTCCTATCAGGTGACGATCGAGTCGTCGGTCGACGTGATCGCCGATTCGGAGGAGTTCAGCGAAGGGATGGACGCGACGCTTACGGTGGTAGTCCGCGCGCCCGGCACAGCCGCGCCCGACGACAACGGCGCCACTCCGGGCGATGGCTCGTTGGCCGGCAACTCGTGCGAGCAGTACGTGGCGCATTACAACGCATTGGCGTGTGTCAGCGAGCCGCTCACGGTGTCGAACACGTGTTCCGAATCGGTCAGTGAATTCTGCACCGGCGAAGAGGCGTTCAACGCCTGCCGCATCGAGAACACGTTCTGCCAGGACGGGACGCTGGTCCAGACCGTGGAGAGCTGCTTCGAACTGCTGGACTGCGACGGGTGATCGCGGCGGTTCGAACCGACATCTCGGTTTGGCTCCCATCGGAACGCCGGCGACCGCCCTTGGCCTCGGCCATCGTCTACATTGATCGACCCGCAAGGCCCGACCCATCCGGGCCTGCCTCGGTCTCGCGGGGACGACAAAGGGCGTAGCTCAAGTCGCGAAACGTGCGCAGCTCCCCAAACCGGACATGCTTCGGCGGAAGCTTTGCAACAATCCAACTCCCCACATACGCGATCGCCGCGCACGGGGCGAGCAAGAGGTTCGCGCAGGCTGAGATATTCTCGCCGATCAAGCGAACGATCAACATGGCCACCAAGGACGCAGAAAATGTGCCGATGCACACATCATACGCCGGTTTGGCTGTGTGCACGGGCGGCAGGCGGCCGGGCGCGACCTTGGCGCAGAAGTCGAGCACGGGCCAAACATGCTTGCGCAGATGATCGTTGAGTTCTGAAGACGGTCGAATCGCGGACACGTCCGCGCCGGAGCGTCGAAGAGCGTCGCGTACCGCCAGAAAGTACGCGGCCGGGCGGCAGTCCCTGCCCATGAGGCGCAACGGCTCGACGCTCGGGGCCATCGCTTGCGACGCGACGAGCTCGCAGACGCCGCGCAGCGTTCGGACCTTGGCCGGCTCTAACGCGCTCCGCCAGTCCGAGTCGGCGAAGCTCGTTTGGAATCGTGCGTTGAGAGCGCGGCCAAGCGGTCTGCAGGGAACAAGGTCACACGCCTCACGCCAGCGGGCCACGGTCGTCTCAAACGCCAGCCGTGCGAGAGGATCCGCGGCGTCATCGTATTGGCACTGGTGCCGGTGGTCTTCAATGAACCACGCCAAGACATCCTCGGCCGTCATTGGGCGATACGACGACACGTCGTCGAGTAGAGAAGTGGTCATTCGCGACAATCTACTCGGTGCCTCGGCGATGGCAAGTCGCGTCATTGGGGATCGAACTGGAGTTGCATAACGCGGAAGTCAGCCAGGTCTACGTCGTCGCCTTGGCTGTCCAGATTCGCATCCAGGCCTGGCAAGCAGGTGGATGCTGCGGGGGTCAGTGGGCCGGCCAAGCAATTCTCGAACAATCCATAGTCTGCCAGGTCGATGTCGCAGTCGCCGTCGAGGTTGGCGGCGGCCGGGTTGTTCGTGATGCTGCACAGGCTGACGGTGACGTATTCGCCGGCGTCAACGTTGCCGTTGTTGTTGATCGATGGCGGCGCTTGAAGCTGCCATTGCAGTGCGCCGCCGTCGGCCGTCGCGTAGGGGACCATCGCCAGGTGGATGGTGGCAGGCAGGCTGCCGAACTCGGCCGCGAGGTCGATCGTGCCTTCGAGCACGCCGCCGTTCGCGCCGGTCGTGGCTTGCGTGGCGGCGGAGGCGTCGAACCAGCCTTCGAACGTGTTGTTGTTCTCGTCGGCCAGGAAGGCGTCCCAATGGGCGACCTGGCCCGACTTGGCCCACATGGCCGGGCCCATCGAGCCCGGCGTGTCGGCCAGGAGGATGAAGTGGTCGTTGCCTTCGCCGGCGTCTTCGCAAGCCAGATAGAGCAGCCCGTCGCGCAGGCCGGCCCACAAGTGCAGAGACCCGCCGGAATTCGCCGCGACCTGGACGGCGCCCTCGTCGAGCAAGCCGTCCATCACCCACTGCTGCGGAGCCGGCTGCCCGCCCACGACGGTGAAGTGCCGATCCTGGCCGTTGTTGTTGTGCCACGTGCCGGCCCCGTTGTTGAAGACCATGTCAAGCTGCGTGGCCGTTGTCGGCACGCTGACGCTGATCTGCCACACACCCAGCGCCGCGTTCCAGATCATGGGCGGGTCGGGTGAGATCACCGGGTTCCAGTTGTTGAAACCGTAGTGCAGGTAGACCTGCGTCGCGCCGGCCAGCGGGCCGCCGGTCGGATTGTAGCGGATCGTAACGGACAGCCCAGCGATCGGCGGGTTCGGATCGACCGTTACGAAGTTGCCGCCGCCGGGCGTGTTGGCGCCGGGCCCGACGTAGACGTGCTGGATCGGGCTGCGGCGCACCAGGCCGTGACCGTCGATGGCGTCGACGTAATAATCGACCAGCACATCACTCAATCCAGTTACCTGGACGTAATACTCATCCGCGATGTACGTGGGCAATTCGAAGAAGTCGATGCCGGGGTTGTTGAAGATGTTGCCGGCCGGGAAGTCTCGAAACGTCATCGGCAGCGACTGCCATCCGCCCACTTCCGAGCCGCCGGCGTACGTCTCGTTCTGCGTGCTGGCCAGCGGGTTCGCACCGTCGGAGTCGATGCGATACTTTAGCGCAACCGACGACACGCCTGACACGTCGTAGACGAACGTCCAAACCCAGAAATCGCCGTTGCTGCCGGTCTGCTGATAGCCGTACTGCGGGCCGAAGTTGAGCGATCCGGGATTCCACGGATGGCGCTGCGGAATCCAGATGGTCGGCGGCGTGGCGTCCGCCGAGCCGTCGCCGATCACGAGGTCGGCATGTTGCGCGGCCTCGTTGCAGGCAATGGTGGGCTTGACTTCCAGATCGAGCGACGTGCCGTAGTACATGTAGCCGGAGTTGAGCGATGCCAGGAAGTAGTGCCAGGCCCGCTCGGCGGGCGACGTGGCCGCGTCGGGATAGAGGATCTTCTCGATGTTGACGCCGCCGGCGATCTGCTCGGCGGTGTCGACGCGGTTCTGCGCGGCGGTGATGACGGCCCAGTTGCGCTCGTCCTCGGCCCAGCCGTTGGCGATGTCGATCTGGCCCTGGGCGTTCACCAGTGGCCAGTTCCAGTTGAGCATCATTGGCGCGCCGAAATCGCCGGCCGGATTCACCCAGCCGCCCGGCTCGACGTGCACGACGTCGTCGGCCGGCACGGGGTGATCGGCCAAGTACTCCTCGACCACCGTGGCCGTGTATTGCGCCGCCTGGGCCTGCGAGACCAGCTGCGGCGTGGCCTCGATATAGTAGCTGTAGCCGCCGCCCCAGGCGTTGTCGCCGTCGTGGGCCATTGCGACCAGCATCGGCCGAGCGGGATCGTTGAGCGTTTCGAGATTGTCGAAGTGGTTCAGGCCCATCGGGGCGTAGCCGTTTTCCCAGCTCAGCGCCTGCGCGCACGGCACGACGATCATGCTGCTGGTGACACCGCTATCGGGGTTGGTGTACTGAGCCCGATGCGGCGTGAACGCAAACGGATAGGCCTCGGCGGGTGAGCAGCCGAGCGAGATGGTCACGCGGTAGTAGTTGCTCTGCGGCGGGTTGATCTGGTCGGCCTGGTTGGGCGGATCGCAGTTCACGCCGCCGGTGCCGAGGATCAGCGGGAAATCGGTGCACGAGCGAGACAAGTGCTCACCGCTGACCAGCACCCAGTCGACGCCCTCGTCGACCAGGATGGGGATGATGCGCTGGCTGAAGGCCATCTCGGGCGGGAAGAGTCCCTTCGACAGCCCGGGCGGGGCGCCCCAGGCATCGTCGTAGATCGCCTTGTACAGTTGGATTTCCTTGCGGATGGCGCTGTCGTCACACAGTGGCAGCAGCGGATGGTGAAACGGGAAGATCACGATGTCGGCCCGCGGCTTGGCCGCACCGACGGTGGTCCAGCCGCGTGCCTCGCGCAGCCAGGAGTACCAGGTGGGCACGTAGCCAAGCTGACCGACGTTTCCGAGGCTGATGATGTTCTCGATCAGGCCGCCTGAGTACGTGATCTGCGCGCCGGCCTCGGGGTAACCGCGGATCAGGTCAATGCAGTCGCGCGCCCGCCATTGATACACGGCCACGCGGTCCGCCAAGCCAAAGATGCCCGGCAAGTCGTTGGCCGGATGGGCCGCGCCGGCATTCGTTCGCAGAATCGATTCCCACGCCCGCTCATATCGGTCGGCGCCGGCGACCTGCTGATCGGGCCAGTAGATCGGCTGCTCGAGGTGCCAGACGTACGTGAAATGGAGCTTCTCGGCTGAAGCGTGCACAGGCGCGAGAACCGCAAGAAGGGCCGGTGCACTCGACCACCGCCTAGCAGGTATTCGCCGCATCGGCGCGATGATACCGCGCCGAACGTCAGCGCTCCACGCGGGTGAAGTCGCCGGCTGGCTGAGGGAAGCAGCCGAGCGGATCATTTGCCCGAAGATGAACGCGGCCCGCCCGAAGCCAAGCTCCGAGCGGGCCGCGGTAGGAGGCGTCTCTGACGCCGATTTCGATCGCGGTCAGAGACCGCTCCTACGGGCACGCCGCGGCGCCGGCGCCGTTGAACGCCTGCGTCGTGTTCGTGCCGTTCAGGAGCTGCACCAGGCGCAGCAGGTCTTGCGTGTTCACCGGATTCACGTTGACGCTGCGGTTCATGTTGTACCGAGCGATGTTCTCCGGCTGATTGGCCGTGCCGTTGTTCAGCGCCTGCACGAGCGCCAGCAGGTCCTGCGTGTTGGTCGCCGCGTCCATGTTCGCGTTACCGGGCTGCGACTGATACCGCAGCGCGGCATTCGGTGCGCCGGCGAACGTGATCGTCGTGCAGTGCAGTGGTGGGATCGGGCCGCTCAGCGTGATGCTGTAGGGCCCCGCGCCGCTGCCGGCCACGCCCGTGATGGTCGGACAAGCGCCGCCGGTGCACGAGATGGTCACGTTTTCCAACGCCGGGGCCGGCGAGGGCGGCGCGTCGAACGTGACACTGATCGGGCTGTAGGCGGTCGGCCCTTGCGGCGAGGTGCCCGCACCGCCGATGCCGGCCGTCAGCGCAGCGCCGGCGCCCGTGTCGAGCACGTCCACGAACGGCTGCGTGCCGGCCACCCACGGATTGTCGACCGGCGGGTTGGCGTCGACGATCGACTGGGCCGTGGCTGCAACGACCACCGTCACCGTGCTCGGGCCATACTCGATGGCCATGCCCAGCCCCGGCGGCGCGTTCACGAAATTGACCTGCGCGAACGTGCCCGTGACCGTCGGCGCGGTCAGGATCGTAAAGCTGTCGCCCGGCTGCGGCGCGAACAGCCCGCCGCCCAGGTCGATCAGGCTGACTTCGAGCGTGCCATCCAGCACCGCCTTGAGGCCTGAGACGACCAACTGATCGTGCTCGTCGCCGGCCACGAGACCACCGATTCCGACGCGCAATGTCCCGTCGGTCCTGTTCTCGAAACCATCGACCGCAGCCGATCCAGCCAGCTCGCCGATCTCCATGATCCCGTCGTTAACGACCTCAACGGTCGACGTGTCTACGCCGTCTTCCAGAGTCATTGCACCAGCCAGCCCGTTCACGAGCATGCCTGCGCCCTGGAAGGTCACGCCGGATTCAACGATGGACTCGGCAGTCAAGCGCAACTCCGCGTCCGCCGCCCCAATGTTCGCAACGGCGCCGTCAAACAGCGTGATGGGCGCTGTAACGATGGCCCGGCCGGTATCGACATTCAGGTTACCGAGCACGGCGACGGGCGACCCGGCAATACGCGTGACGGGCAGGTGCGGAAAGCCAGGGAAGGGGCCAAGGTTGATCTCGTCGAGCGCGGTCCAAGTCTCGCCGGGCCCGTCCAGGTTGATCGTGAGCCGCCCGGACCCGCCGGTGATGTTGATCGTGCCCTCAACGCTGTTGCCGAGAACCTCTACTGATCCAGCGTTCACGGTGAGGCTGGCCTGGATGTTCCAATCGTGTGACGTAGCGCCGTCCATGTCAAAGACGTCGGCGTTGATCGTGGTGGCGGCCGAAACCGTAGCTTCCCCGGTCTGGCGGCCAACGCCGTCAATCTGAACGGTCCCGGCCCATTCGGTGGGACCCTTGAAGGAGACAGCCCCCTGCCCGAACGACGTGCTGAACGTGGTGAACGATCCGCCATGGACTTCCGTCGGACCTTCAAAGTCGAGGAAGGCGCCCTGTTCCAGCGTGAATTCGCCGCCATCGATCACGCTGGTTGGCGCCCCCGGACCCGCGCCGAAGTTGACCCGGTCGTCCGGGCCGATCTCGATCCGGGCCGACGGCTGGATGACGATCGGCGCCTCGACGTCCAACTGCGCCGGCGACCCGAACACGTCCAGCAAGCCGCCGAACGTCAGCGTGGTGCCGCGCAGGCGCGCCGGGCTGCCCGCGCCGAAACCGTTGACGTTGATCACGCTGTCCGCGTCGGCGGCCCAGCCGTCCGACAGCTCCATGAGCAGGTAGCTATCCGATGCCAGCCCAATCGTGCCGCTAAACGCGTCGACCAGGTCCACGCCATGGAACTCGAGATCGCCGACGCTGGTCGCGATGCCGATCGTCGTCGAGATCTGGCCGTCGCCGCTCAAGCCGTCCAGGTTGTAGCTTCCATTTCCGGACTGGATGAGTGTGAGCCGGCCGCCGACGCTTGGCCGGATGATCCCGTCGTTGATCAGCGTTGTCCCTCCAGGCCCCTGCAACTCGATGGTGCCATCGCCGGTGACAATGGTTGTGCCGCCCACATCATCATTCAGATACAGGACGCCCTCGACGTGCATCACCGCGTCCTCGAACAGGTCAACGCGGCCACTGTCGCTGAGCGTCAGGTTATTGGTCGAGAACTCCGGCAAGGGACCGTCGAACACGCGCAGCCCCGAAGTGAACACGTCGAAGCCGACCGTGTTCGAGCCCGAGATGAACGTGTCGACCGAGACGTCGAGCGATCCGCCGTCCACCTGCAGTCTCATCCCATCGGTGATCGACAGCCCGGCGATGTGGTCGGTGACGCTCATGAACACCGTGTTGTTCTCAACGCCCGGCAGATCAACAATGAACACGTCCGCGTTGGGCGGCGGCGGACCGGCCGGCGTCCAGTTCGCGCCGATCTCCCAGAAGTTGAAGCCCGTGTTCCATGAGTATTGCGCCTGCGCCGGGCCGGCCATGGCCGCCACAAGCCACACCACGGTTGCGCAGAAACACGCCGGCACCCGCCGGTGCCGATTGACTGACGACGTCACCTGAGTCCACATGATCCACATCCTTCCTTGTTGAATGGCCTGGTCCTCATCAGGCGACTCGCCGTCGAGTCTCCTGTGCGGGCCGCTCAAAGACGCGGAATGCCCGGCCGAAACGCGCCACAAATCCTCGGTGCGGCGTCCGCACGTTTAGCCGCAGCCCCGCCGAAGGCGCGGGCAGCGCGCCAATGCTTCGAGCGCAGCGCCGGCTGGCGCGGGTGCGTGACAGCATCGACGGACTCGGAACCCCGCCCGCCAAGGGCGCGGGCTCGAACACCAGTCACGCTCGCGGCGCTCAATCGGCCCCGGGTAAGCCGGCGACATTCGCTACGTCGCAGCGTCCGCGACCCTGGACTCGCCGCGGCTCGCGGAGCGAGCCCGGTCGCTTTGCGACCGTCCGCCTTTCGGCGGAAGCGGCGTGTCCAGGGCGACCCGCGGCCTTGGCGGCCGGGG
>Ga0187892_10002563_pt1 | contig 35820 bp, 27 predicted proteins | sample MA1701073metaG_FD_139345 | JGI IMG/M metagenome (GOLD analysis project Ga0187892, IMG submission 139345) | Bio-ooze microbial communities from a basaltic lava cave in the Kipuka Kanohina Cave System on the Island of Hawaii, USA - MA170107-3 metaG ... | reverse complement strand
CGGAACCGAAAACAGAAACGAGCGTGGGGGAAAGGGGGCGGTGCATCCAGACCACCCCGACCGACCGAAGCCTCGGGTCTGAACGAATAGCCCACCTACTCATGAAATATGCGGGCTAAGCCCCAACCCTGCTTCACAAACGACGCTTGTCACCGCTAACCAGGCCGTGACTCCCTGCCTTTTCATCGCACGGCGATGTCAAATGCGTAGGATCGCATCAGGGCTTTCCCAAAGTCGATTTCGACCTTAACTTATTCCGTAATATGAATAAGCAGACTCATTTTCCCCCTCGCGTGCTACTCGCCAAAATCGGCCTGGATGGCCACGATCGAGGCGTCAAGGTCTTGGCACGGTCGTTTCGCGATGCGGGAATCGAAGTCATCTACACCGGCCTGTGGCAAACATGCGAGGCCACCATGCACGCGGCGTTGCAGGAGGACGTTGACGTCGTCGGTGTCAGCCTGCTGTCGGCGGCGCACCTCACGGTCATGCCCGAAATCCTGCGTCTGCGCCGCGAATTGGGTATCGAGCAGATCCCGGTGGTGCTCGGCGGAATCGTGCCGGAAGCAGACCACCCCGTACTACGCGAAATGGGGGTTGCGGCCGTGTTCAATCCCGGATCGCCGCTGGACAAGATCATCGAAAGAATGCGGCAGCTCACCAACGGACATTCGTCCCCGAAAATCGATGAACTTCGAGCAGGGTACCTTAAGCACGACTCGCGGGCGCTTTCCAAGCTGATTACCCTCGTTCAACGAGGCAAAGGACTCAGCGGCTGGAATCCGCCCACGGGTCATGCGAAAGTCATCGGCATCACCGGTGCGCCAGGCGTCGGGAAGAGTTCCTTTATCGGACGACTCGGCAGAATTCTTCGGTCCAAGGAAAAGAAGGTCGCCGTTCTCGCTATCGATCCCAGCAGTCCGCTTACGGGAGGAGCACTGCTGGGTGATCGGCTGCGGATGATGACAGGCACTCCCGACGCGGACATCTTTATCCGCAGCTTGTCCTCCGGCAATCAACAAGGAGGACTTGCCCCCCATTGCCGGGAAACCGTGGGAGTGCTGAAGGGGTTTGGTTTCGACTACATCCTGGTCGAAACAGTGGGCGCTGGCCAGGCCGACATCGCCATCCGCACCGTGGCCGACCACACCATTCTGCTATTGATGCCCGACAGCGGCGACGCAATCCAATTCTCCAAGGCGGGGATCATGGAAATCGCAGACTGTTTTGTGCTCAACAAGTGCGACCTTGCCGGAGCAGAGGCTGCCCAGGCCCAGCTTCTCACCGCCGTGGGCGATGAACGTCCTCTGTGGAAGGTCAGCACCGTCCGGGACGAAGGCACCGACGCGGTGGCCGATTGGATTTCCGCTCTCTAGTCGCCCGAGCCACGAGCTTCCGCCCGCGCGGAGGCGCGCAAATGGATGCGACAATCGTGCGTTGCACCGGTGACAACTAAAGAAGGACAAATGTATGCGTTACGTACTTGCCCTGCTCGTCGCTTTGGTACTGAATGCTTGCGCCAACCTACTGATGAAGATTGGGATGAAGCCGGTCGAGGCCGCCGGTGGATTGTTCAAGAGCGGCGCCGTTCAGGCCTTCAAGGTCGTGCTTACCAGCGCACCGCTCCTCGTGGGGTTGGCCTGCTTCGCGCTCAATGCGGGATTCTACATGTACGCCCTGCAAAGTAAGTCCTTGAAGATCAGCATCGCCTACCCCATCATGGTCGGCGGCGGATTCGCCGTGATCGCGCTGGTCGCCCGTTTCCATCCTTCTCTGGCGGAGCGGCTGACCTGGGGACAGATCGCGGGAGTAGGCCTTGTGCTCGTGGGTATTCTGCTAATCGCCGCACAAACAGAGCGAGTGCCCGTGTAGCGCCGTCGGCTATGGGCGAAGTGAATCGCATTCGTTAAAGGCCTGAACCACCGACTTTTCCGACCCCCGGCTGCTAGCTCGGCTTTTCTGACCTTTTGTCGGCCTGACCGCCCCCCCCATTCGGTCTTATCACTTGTGCTTGAATGAGTTGATAAACTGCCCGCGTGGCCGTGGAGCGGTTGAGAGTGTAGAAATGAATTCCGGCGACGTTTTCTTTCAGTAAACCAAGACATTGCTCGGCTGAGTGATACATGCCGATCTGACGCACGGCCTCGGCGTCGTCCTCGACGGACTCAATTCGCTGCAATAGGCTCCGCGGAATCCTCGCGCCACACATCTGCGTAAAGCGTTTGACCTGCTTTACACTGAGGATGGGCATGATCCCCGCGAGAATCGGGAGGTGGATGCCCGCACGAACGGCCCGCTCACGAAACGACAGAAAGTCGGTGTTGTCAAAGAATAGCTGTGTAATCAGAAAATCGACGCCCGCATCGACTTTCTTCTTAAGGTTTTCAAGGTCTATTTCCTTGCTCGGAGCCTCCGGATGACCCTCAGGATAACACGCTCCTCCCAGGCAGAAGTCGTGATGCCGCTGGCGAATGAAAGTCACCAGTTCGCTTGCGTAGTTGAACCCGCCTTCAACCGGCATGAACTTCGATTCCCCCTGCGGCGGGTCGCCGCGCAAGGGAAGCACGTTGTCGATGTTGTTCGCCCGAAGCTCATCGAGAACGCGGGCGATTTCCGCCCGATCGGCCCCCACGCAGGTCAAGTGGGCCATCGGCTCAATGCCGATGTCCCTCTTGATCCGGGCGACAAGGTCGATGGTTTTTCGTCGCGTGCTGCCGCCCGCACCATACGTCACCGACACATAAGTTGGAGCGAGAGGTTTGAGCGACTCGATGGTCTTGTACAGGTCCCAGAAGCCGATGTCGTCTTTGGGCGGAAAGAACTCGAAGGAAAGGCTTGGCCTACCGGCCTGCAACTGGTCGCGGATGCGCATGGTGATTCGGTGTCGACTGGGCGCGGAAGGATTCGAACCTTCGTAGGCTTACGCCAACGGGTTTACAGCCCGTCCCCTTTGGCCAACTCGGGCACACGCCCTTGCCTTGTGCCCGCGGCGCACTTCCGGCAGCGCCCCCGTTCACCGGGCAAAGCCGACCGCTTATACAACGGGGACGCGCCCCCTGCAAGGCACATCGCCACCCGGCTAGTTCAGGAGGTCTGGATCAGGTAGTTCAAAATACCGATCATGACTGCAAACATCAGAGCTATGGTCGCAACGAACAAATTCACCACAATTACCTAACTCCTTCTCCGATTGTCCAGGTATTCCTGGCAACACCCCCCGCCGCCGACGATCGGCCGGAACATGGTGGATTCCGATCCCAACCTGAACCAAACTTCCCCTCGGTCGGCTGCGTCGCCTCGCCATAGGGGCTGACTTAATATCGGCGGATCATGGGAACGCAATCAGTTCCCCTCGATGACGGATGCCGCCGTCGTCTGCACGTTGAGCCGGAACAACAAAAGGTACACCAGAACGCCCGTGATCGACACGTAGACCCAGATCGGGAAGGTAATCCGCGCGATACGCCGATGCTTCTCGATTCGCCCTTTCAGGGCCAAGTACAGGGTCCTCATGGCGAGCACGGGCACGCTTGCGGCCAGTACAATGTGTGTGACCAGAATGAAAAAATAGACCGGTCGAATCCAGCCCTGGCCGCCGAACTTCTTTTCGTCTCCGAGGAACCGATAGGTCAAATAAGAAATCAAGAACAACACCGAAACGCAAAACGCGGAAATCATAAGCCGCTTGTGCGCTCCGATGCGGCCTTTGCGGATGCAGACGTAGCCTGAAATCAGGAGCACGAAACTGATGGTGTTGAGCGACGCATTCAGAAGCGGAAGGTCGGTAAGCCGGATCATGCGTCGGGCGGCTCGGCCAGGAGCGTCTTGACGTCGCGGAGAAGCAGGCGCTTCGAGTCCGGGTCCAACCCGCCGTGAGCTGAGCGAATCCGCCCCGCGCGGTCGATCACAATGATGTATTCGCTATGAATAATTTGCTGGTCGCCCTGGGCGGGAATAACCGTTTGTTTCAGACCATTCTCGATCAAGTCGTGCATGGCGGCCTCGTCGCTTCCAGTAAGGAACCACCAGCGGTCAGGGTCGGCGTGGAAGCGTCTGGCGTAGTCGGCCAGCACCGAGGGCGTGTCGTTCTTCGGATCGAGCGTGAAGGTAACGAGCTTAACTTCCGGACGATCGGCGAGCGCCAGTTGCAGGCTTTGCATTCGGGCGCTAAGAGTCGGACAAGGACCGGAGCACCGAGTGAACACAAAGTCCGCGAGCCAAACGCTGCCCGATAGGTCCGCATTGGTGATGGTTCGACCGTCCGCGCCGATCAACGAAAACGCGGGTATCGTCGGTCCGATCGGAAGAGGTGGTCCCTCCCCATCGTCGGCGCCCCCGCTCCAGGACCACGCAGCCGCGCCGACGATTCCGGCAAGCACGATCGCCAGACCGCTCCACAAGGCAAACCGGAGCATCGGCGTCGCGGGCACGGAAGTTTCCGATCCAACTTCATTCACATGTGTAGTCGTCAACATTCGATCCCTTCAACCCTTGGCAGCCGCGACTCTTCCGGCCAACACGATCATCACCACCGCGAACCCGATTGTAACCGTAAGCGAAACCGTCGGCGAAGGTGAAGCGGTCGCTTGTTCCCGGCCAAAATACAGCGCATTTCGCACCGCCGCCACCCCATAAGTCAAGGGATTGACGCTCATCACCCAGGCAAGCCATGTTGACGCTCCGCTCGCGGGGAAGAAGGCGCCGGAGAGCAGCCACATCGGAATCAACACCAGGTTCATGATCGCGTGAAAGCCCTGCGTCGAATCCATCGGCCAGGCTATCAGGAAACCCAGCGCGCTCAACCCCACACCCAGCACCGTCAATACCACGGTCAAGACCAGCACCGATCCAATCGTCAATGGCAGGCCCGAAAACGGCGCTACCATCAGGAAGAGCATGGCTTGCCCCACCGCCAGCGTCGTGCTGCCCATCACCTTACCCAGCACGATCGCCGAACGACGAACCGGCGCCGCGATCACCGCCTGCAAGAACCCCTCCCGCCGGTCTTCAATGATCGAAATAGTCGAAAAAATGGCCGTAAACAACACGATCAAAACCAACGTGCCGGGAAAGGAGTATTCAAGAAAGTTCATCGCCGCCGACGGGGCATCACCCGCCTCCACCGGACGAAACGAATTCCGAAGTCCCGAACCGATCAGCAGCCAGAACACCACCGGAGTCCCCAACGCCCCGACCACCCGGCTGCGCTGGCGAACGAAGCGGATCACCTCCCGATGCCACAGGGAAACAGCCGGAAGAAGCAATGAAACGTTGATTGGGGCGGTACTCACCGCACGCCTCCATCCCACAACCGATGTCCGGTCAGGCGCAAGAATACGTCGTCAAGCGTCGGCTTACCCACGGTCACGCTTTCGATTGCGCCGGGAAACGCTTCGATAAGCTGCGGAACGAACTCGTGTCCAAGTTTCCGCTCAATGCGTACGGTTTCGTCAACGACCTCCGCCCTGCACGCGAACCGTTCATTCGCCCGAGCAGCCAGGGACTCGAGGTTGGCGCTTCGGATTGTCACTACGTCGCCGCCGATAGTAGCTTTCAAATCCGTCGGCGTACCGAGAGCAAGCAGCCGCCCGTTGTCAAGAATCCCAATTTGGTCGCATCGGTCTGCCTCGTCCATGAGGTGCGTGGTCAACAAGCTCGTGACCCCGTCCTGATCACGAAGCTCACGGAGATGCCTCATCAGGTCCGCTCGCGCGCCGGGATCCAGACCCGTGCTCGGCTCGTCAAGGATTAACACTTCAGGGTTGTGCAGCAGCCCCTTGGCCAGTTCCACCCGCCGTTGCAATCCTCCGGAGAGTTCATCCGCGCGATCGTTCGCCCGGTCCGCGAGGCGGTAACGATCCATCACTTCTTCACTGCGTCGCCGCAGGGCACGTCCCGACAGGCCGTAAAGGTGACCCTGATGCGTCAGGTTTTCCAGGACTGTCAGTTTCCCGTCGAGACTGGGCTTCTGAAAGACGATGCCGATCCGCCCCCGCAATCGGTCTCGGCCGGTCACTACGTCTTCGCCGGCGACACGCGCCGTACCGCTCGTTGGTGCGAGCAATGTGGTTAGAATCTTGAACAAGGTAGATTTGCCGCTGCCGTTGGGGCCCAGCAGGGCGAAAATGGTCGCACGATCGACGCTTAATGTCACCCCCTCAAGGGCAACGCGATCACCGTAATGACGTGTAAGGGATGCAAGCTCAACGATCGTTTCACCGGCCATTGGAGGTCATCCATCGCACCCCCGCCCCGTGCCGCTTATTCAGCGAAGGGGCGACCGGTCGATCATCATCAGGGCGAAGAGCAGGGGCAAGTAAATAACGGATGCTACGACATGGAACCGCGCGGCGGCGGGCGACTTGCGAACGACAAACAGCACCCCGCACGCCAGGAACGCCAAGCCCATCATCACCGCAACGATCCCATACACCGCACCCTGCCGACCGGCAAGAAACGGAAGGACGCTCATCGTCAACAGCCCCACTGAGTGGGTGATGACGTGCAAGGACGTACGCAATCCGTCGCGGTCGATCACCGCAAGCATGGGGTACCCCGCGCGGGCGTAATCGTCGCGGTATTGCCAGGCGATAGCCGCGAAGTGTGGAAGCTGCCAGAAAAACACGATCGCAAACAGCATCCATGCCTCCACGGAAAGCGTCCCGCAGCCCGCCGCCCAGCCGATCACCGGCGGAAGTGCTCCCGGAACGGCCCCGATGTACACACACATCGCCGTACGCCGTTTCATCGGCGTATAAAGGAACACATAACTCCCCAAGGTCAGCCCCGCGAGCAACGCGCAAAGGAGGTTGGTTTGAAAAGTGAGATAGAGCAGCCCCGTCATCGCAATACCCACGCTGAAGGCAAGGGCTTCGGCGCGGCTCAAGCGTCCGGACGGCAGCGGCCGATCCTGCGTCCGAACCATTAGCCCGTCGTAGTCGGCCTCGAGATATTGATTGAGCGCGTTTGCCCCGCCCGCGACCAACGCCGTCCCCAGAAGGGTGTGCAGGAGAAGAGTAAGAGCCGCCCAATCAGCCCGAGTGTGAAGCGCAAGGAAAAAGCCCACCGCAGTTACGATAAGAACCAAGCCAATGATCCTTGGCTTGATTAATTCCAGGTAGGCCCGTACACGCCAACCGGCGGCGATCTGGACCGTAGCCTGGTTGAGTTCAATGATCTCGCTCATGGCGTCGTCGCGGCACACATGGCCGCGCTCGTTTGGTCCGTAACCGGCCGCAATTGGCGGCGGCTGGCGAGAGACATCAACAGAATGCATGCGAATAGCAACGCCCCGACCAGGACATGTGCCGACGGCGCGGCCCATCGAAGAGTCGCCGGCCAATCCCCACCCATAACCGTAACCAGGAACGCCAGCCCGCCGAGAATCATCTGCAACCCGACCAATACCGCCAACCCCCGGCCAAGCTTGGCAAGCAGCGCGAGGTGCGGATACTGCTCCAAGGCCCACATCGCCGCCCAGCTCAATACGATAATCACCACCACCGCCCACAGGAGGTGTACGATCAATGCTTCTCGAACGCCGAAATGCCGCTGTACGGCGCCGGATACAAGCTGAAGGAACACCAAAACCGTTCCGACCAGCGTACCGCGCTGAAAGAACGTCGCGCCGCGGGCTTCAACCGCCGGTCCCGATTCCAGCCAACCACGCGAAGTCAGCAAGGCGACTACACAAGCCAGGCAAAGACACGCTTGGCCCCAAATGCCGTGGACCATAGCCAGAGTCGTCGAAATCTCCCAAACGCGTAGCCCTCCCAGTACACCCTGCATCACAATGGCGATCAGCGTAGCCAGCGCTAATGTCCGAAGTGTGGTTCCGCGCCGAAAGCAAAACACCGCGGACACAATGGCGAGCATTCCGACCACCCAGCCGAGAAGCCGGTGACCGTGTTCCCACAGGGTCTTCTCTCCCTGCAACCATCCCGGCGGGTTCAGCAGGTGCCCGTCCGACGTCGGCCAGTCCGGATAGGCCATTCCGGCGTCCTTGCTGGTTACACCGGCTCCGACCACGATTAACGGCAATAGGGCGAATACCAGGACCACGGCAACTACGTGCGCACCTTGATGGTAACGAACCGGCTCACTCCCCCCGATTGGACGCGACGGGCTCATCGTGATTCCGTCGAATCCCAACCGCCGACGCGAGTAATCCGACGGCTTCGCTGAACCCAGAACAAGCCCGTGGCCGCGATGCCCGCGAGAACAAAACCCACCACGCCGACCAGCACGTAGACCCCCATCAGCGCCCCCTTGGTCAAGGGTGACTCCGGGTCTCCGAAACAAACCGCGCACGCCAGCACTGGAGACGACCACCACTGAAAGGCCGTGACCGCCATGACCACCGCCCCACCGCGCTTCATAGGTACCCTATCCCTTTCATTTTTCGTAGGAACCATCGCCCATACACGATTAATGCCGCGGTTCCCGCCAAAGAGCCTACTCCCCACCACAGCGAGCCGGCGTTTGCATTGTTTCGATAGTCCACAATCGCCCAAGCCCCAAACCCCAGACCCAGGATCGCGGAAACCGTCACAAAGACGATATGAAACGCTTTCAGTGACATCGCATTTGAACGTCGCGCGTCCGCTAATGGCCGCCGCCGACCTGCGGACCAACGTCCCACATTCCATGCTGTGCCTGGGGCGGCAGATCATTGGTCGACAGCACCGGCAGCATGACTAACGCCAGGAAGAAGATCGCGCAGATCCCCAGCACCCACCAGATCGAAGGCGCCTTTTCCCACTTCAAGTGCATGAAGATCGCCGCGACCAGGCTGGCCTTGAACGCCGCAATCAATAAGGCGACGATCACGTTTCCGGCGTCAGAAAAATGCCATTGCGCTACAAGCACGGTAACGACAGTGAGGACTGCCAACGCGGCGAAGACACGATAGTAAGACTTTACGTGCTTGCTGATATCCATATGCGCGTCGCCCATCATCGACTCCTACATGAGATACAAAACGGGAAAAAGGAAAATCCAAACCAGGTCCACGAAGTGCCAATAGAGTCCGGTGCACTCAATGCGGTTGGTGTAATACTCCGGGTCCTTTTTCCATAACGAACTCCCCGGAAACATGAAATAGCTAATCACGATCACGCCTCCGATGATGTGCAAGGCGTGCAGTCCCGTCATCGTGAAATACAAAGCGAAGAAGTTATTGTGCGAGGGCGTGTGGTGGGCCTGAAACTTGGGAATATACTCGAAAAAGAGCTTCACAATCACAAAGAGGAGCGCCAGGGCGACCGTAATCCCCATGTACATTTTCCCTTTGGCGAAATCATTCATTTTCAGCGAAGCCCAGGCCAGCACCATCGTGACGCTGGAGACAATCAGAACCAGCGTATTGAATCCGCCGATTTTCCAGCTTAACCCGGCTTCTTCGTGACTCGGCCACGCAGCCGGTCCCGCTGCCGGAGCGCCTACCCGAAGCAGGACATAGGCGGAGAACAGAGCGCCGAAAAGCATCACCTCCGACGCAAGAAAGAGCCACGTCCCGAGCTTCCCGCTGTAGACGCCGGTCACAGGATGAGGTTTGACGGTGTATGGTAGAACCGCAATGGACACGATTTAAGCCTCCGCTGCCACATGTTGAGGGAAGAAGTCTTGTCGAATACCGGGAACGCTATACTCATAAGGTCCACGATAGACCGACGGGACCGTGGCGAAGTTGCCGTGCGGCGGCGGCGACGGCGCAGCCCACTCCAGCGTCGTCGCATCCCACGGGTTCGCCGCCACTCTCTTCCCCGCTCGCAGACTCAGGAAGAAATTGATGATGAATGGCAGTTGCGAAAGTCCCAGCATCCACGCCCCCCAGGACGACATCCGCGTGAGGCTTTGAACGGCGTCACCGTGGGCGTAATACGTCTGGTCATAAAGTCTGCGCGATACGCCGGCCATACCCTGGAAGAACATGGGCATGAAAACGGCATTGATGAAGATGAACGACAGGAAGAAATGAATCTTGCCCAATGCGGAATTCATCATCCGCCCGGTCACCTTGGGATACCAATGATAGATTCCCGCGAAGATCGCGAAGATTGTGCCCGGGGCCACCACGTAATGGAAATGACCAATGACATAGTAGGTGTCGTGCAGGTGGATGTCCGTGGCCGGCAGTCCCAAAGGCAGGCCGGTCAGCCCGCCGATGGCGAACATCGGCAAGAACGCGAGGGCGAACAACATCGGCACATTGAAGCGAATGCACCCGCGGTAAAGGCTGATGACCAAAGCCGTAAGAATGATGACCGACGGAATCGAAATAATCATCGTGGTCGTGGCGAAGAATGCACTGATTTTCGTGCCCATGCCGGTCATGAACATGTGATGCGCCCACACGATGAACGACATGAAACCCAAAAAGATGAGGGAATAGACCATCGGTCGATAACCCCACAGCGGCTTTCGGGTATTGTTGGCGATCACTTCCGCAACAATTCCAAAGGCCGGAAGGATCAACACATACACTTCCGGGTGGGCCAGGAACCAGAACAAATGTTGCCAGAGGAGCGGACTTCCTCCTCCGGCATAGGCCTGCGGCACCCCGCTTACCACCAGTCCCTCGGGCATGAAAAAGCTGGTGCCCGCCAGTCGATCCATCAGTTGCAGCACCGCCGCTGCCTCAAGGGGAGGAAACGCCAGCAACAACAGAAACGAAGTGACGAACTGCGCCCAGACGAAGAACGGAAGACGGAAAAACTGCAATCCCTTGGCCCGCAGTTGAATGATGGTGACAATGAAATTCACTGATCCGAGCAGGGACGATGTAATCAGGAAAACCATGCCCAGCAGCCAAAAAGTCTGTCCTTGCGTGGCAATCACGGACAGAGGGGCGTAGGAGGTCCACCCGGAATTGGCCGCCCCGCCGGGCACGAAAAAGCTCACCAGCATCACGATTCCGCCGACGAGAAATGACCAATAGCTGAACATATTGATCTTGGGGAAGGACATGTCCGGGGCGCCGATTTGCAGGGGCATTACGTAGTTGCCGAACCCGCCCACGACCATCGGCACGACGCCCAGAAACACCATAATCGTGCCGTGCATCGCTCCCAGGGAATTGTAAAACTCGGGAAGCATCACCCCGCCGGGCATGTTCCTCTCCCCGAACAAGTTTCCGATGAGCGGCATCGGATGCCCCGGATAGGCAAGCTGCCAGCGCATCATCATCATCAGGCTGAAGCCGAGAAACAGAAACACCAACGAGGTTACGGCGTACCAAATCCCGATGACCTTGTGGTCGGTCGAGAAGACGTACTTCCGCCAGAAGCCCAGTTCCGGATGGTGTGCGTGGTCGTGATGGTCGCCGCTCATCAATTGGATCCTTCGGGATTAGTCCTCAAACTCCTCGGGGGGCTTGCTGCTCTCCACAAGCCACTTTTCAAATGCCTCGGGCTCTTGAATGACCATCAATGCGCGCATGGAATAGTGGTTGTTTCCGCATAGCTGAGCGCAGGCCACTTCGTAGGTACCCGTTTTCGCGGCTTCAAACCAAACCGGAATTCGCATCCCCGGAATGGCGTCCTGCTTGACGCGCATCACGGGGAGAAAAAAGCTGTGGATCACGTCCTTGGAGGAGATTTCGCAGATCACCGGCCTGCCGACAGGAATGTGCAATTCCCCGGAGTAGATGTCGTCCGCACCGTCTCCGCTACGGTCCAGCCCCAGCGGGTTGGTCGCGGTATTGATCAACTTCGGATCGACCCGGCCGAACTTCCCGTCGGCGCCGGGATAGTGAAAGTTCCAAGCGAACTGCTCACCCACCACCCGTAACCGAAGCGGGTTATCCGCGGGAGGAGGAATGTCATTCTTCACGCTTGCCCAGATGGGAATGGAAAAACCAAGTAGCAGCACGGCTTCGATCACCGCAACGGCAATTTCCGAATACTTGGACGGTTTGGCCTTGATCGGCTCGCAACTGGCTCGATGGTTCGCTCGCTGCCGGAAACGTACGAGGCAATAAACAAAAAAGATCCCCCACGCCACGAACAGGATGCCCATGAACACATGGACGATCCAGAAGAGTTCATCCTGCACGTGTCCGTGAACGGACACATCGGGCGGCAAGAGCACGCCATACTCGCCGTCGATCTTTACACTTGTCTTCGGCGCAACGGCCTGGGCCCAAGCAGGCGCGGCGTCAACCACCAACACGCCCAGCGCGATCAGCGCCGCCCCAATCCAGAGCAAAGACCTTCTTGTCAACAATGCATTCCTGCCTTTACCGCGCCGCGTAGGGAACAAGTCCCGCCTCGCCGGGAACCCGCCCGGTCATCGTGAAGTAAAAACCATCTTGAATCGATCAGGAGAAACTCGCGTTCGCGCCCACGCTTACTTCTTATCCGGCTCAAACGTGAAGTCTGCGTCCTTCGTCGCTCCCGAAGTTACCTCGATGGGCGCCGTAATGGTTCCGAACTTCTCGTGCCACGCCTCCACCGTGTACTTTCCGGGCGGCAGGCCCTTGATCTCGAACGTACCCTCTTCGCCGGTCACGGCAAAGAAAGGGTGATTGAACACGACCACGTGCATGCCCATCCAGGGATGAACGTCGCACTTGACCTTGAATGGCGCCTCCACTTTCAACTTGATTTCATCCTCCATATTCTGCTTGGGCTGGGTCTTGTTGAATTTCTCATTGATCTTGGCGTCAAAGAAATTGATGTTGTGATTGGTGGGGTCGCTGTTCCGAATTTTGACGGGTTGTCCTCCCATCACCGCCAAAACATGCGGCGTGTATTGGCATCCAACCTGATCCAGGATGGCCGCGTCGGTCTTCGCCTGAAACTTTCGATCACCCAGCCCCTCCTTGATCGACACCACCACGTTGCGAAGCGTCGGGGGGTCGGACTTCTTGTTGATGATTACCTCTTCGCTGCCGATCTTCTCCTTGATCTTCTTGCAGTTCTCATCCTTGGAAGTGTCGAGCGTCGTACGCTTGTACTTCTCCGAGTCCCCCTTGAAGATCACCTTGCCCTTGATGACGGCGTTGTCCTCGGCCCTTGCGAGATTAGAAACCGCTCCGAAAACCAACCCGCTCGCGGCGAATGACGCTGCCACTTTCCAACGATTCATGACTTTTCTCCTAAGACTCTGGTATTCTCTTATCAAACTCGCAATGCCGTTCTATGCGATCGTCGAACCGCTAGCAACTGCATCAATCCTCGAATTCTTCAACTTCCTCGAACTCCTCCTTTGCCGCCGGGGCCGGATTCTTCGGCAGTGGAACGCGTGCCCCCTTCACTCCAGCATCGTACAAATAGTCAATCAACAGGTCGATCTGGTCGGCACTGCTCCCGGGGTACTTCGGATCGCCTTCATACGGGCTTTTTCCGCCGGGAAAGTTCTGCGGCATCTTCGTGCCCGGCTGAATCCACCCCGGTTCCAACATCCAGTCGTACACCCACTTCCGCCGCAGCCGCTGATGGGTCAGGCTGAGGTTTGGAGCGCTTGCCGCCACCAGCAAGACGCTTTCCGTCTCACCCTTGGCATTGGACCCTTCCACCACCGCCTTGGTTTCGATGTCGCCCGTATCTTCGTAGACCTTGTTGATCGCACTGGTCAACTTGAACCCGTCGATCACCGATCCAACCGGATAAGGAGTCCCATTAAGAACGGCCACGGCTTGGTCTCCCTCTCCTCGGACGCCATCAAGACGGTACACCTGCACGAAGTCGTCAATGGTCCTAGCCGGTCCGGGCAACATCCGGCCCATCACATGACACTTGAGACACCCCATGTCAATTAGTAACCGCCCCCCCAGTTCGAATTTCTCTTCCGACGCCAGCGGGGCAGGCTGCTCGACGAATGGGAACTCCACTTCATACAGTTCCTCCAGGAAACCGACTCGATTCAGCACTTTCGCATAGGACGAGGCGAGCTCGTCCGGCGGCGTCGCCAGCAGATCTAACTCTCCTGCGCGTATCAGCTTTCGTTCGATCGCCCATTGACGCAGGCTCGCCGCGGCGGCCTGGAACTGGTCCTTCTCGAACCAATCGCCGCCCGTCTGCGGTGTATCCTCGCCCGCTGCCTTTGCCGTGGCATGGGCTTTCTCGATGTATTCTTTGATCGGGGCCAGGGTCCTGCCCAGCGTCTTGGACTCATGTTGACTCAGAGCCGCAAAGTATTCCGCAAGCGCGGTCGATTGTTTGTTTGTCAGATTGAAACTCGGCATTCGCACCTGCAACCACGGCCGCAACGTCTCCACGTGCTGAAAGAAGCGGGAAAGCCAGTGGTGCTGCACCTTCGCCCCTTCACCCCACAACCGCGGAGGAGCGTTGACCTCATCGAACATCTTTCGACCGCCCATCGTGCGGAGAAAGTACTGCTGGATCGCTGGAGCGTTGTCCTCGATCTGATGGCACGCCACACAATTCAACTCCCGCGTCAGGCTCCGCCCCGCGGCGATCGGGCCGAGCGGTTCCCCCTCGTAGTCCACCATCAGCCGATCGGTCACGCGCGCCGGCATGCGCGACAACAAGTACGTCGTCAGGGCTTCGGCCTCTTCCTCCGTGAAGTAGTAATTGGGCATTTTCAATTTGTCATAGGGGCGCTTGATCTTTTCCCTGTCCCAGATCCGTGGGTTTAACATCTTGTGCTTGGCGAACGCCGCGTGCGTGTGCGTAATCTGCTCACGAGCGTCGTCAGGAATCGGCGACCAGTAGTTCAGTTCCTTGGCGTCTCGCGGGTAGACGAATCCGAAGATGTCCTGTTTCTCCTCACGCATCCCGTGGAACGCGTCGTCGTAGAAGGCGAAATCAAGCTGCGTCACCGGCTTCTCCGCCCAGTTCGCCGCCGCCGTGCCCAGGTCCGTTCCCGGCGGAGTCGTCTCCTCAAAGCCCGGAATGATGTGACACGCATAGCAGCCGTAGTGGGCGATCATCTTGTTTCCCAGGAACATCAGTTTCTTGTCTTCAAGGCTCATGGGCCGAATCAGGTCGTACGCCGCTTGTTCACCATGAAGCCTTATGTCGTCAGCGGTCATGGGCGGGACCGCGCCGTCCGCCGCCCGTTCACCCAGCGAGCCGCGCAAATAAGAAACGAGCATGTCGGTCAGTTCGGTCCCCTCGTCATTCATGATCGCGCGGCTTCGCCGCTCCGAGCGCTGCGCCGCCAGCAGACTGAACATCAGGTCGTCGGCCATCTTTCGCGCCGCCCCGTCCGTCGGGAACTCCTTCTGAATAAACTCATCCTTCTTCAGGGTCATCAGATAGGCCGTGATGTCCGCCGCTTCCGGCGGCGTCAGCCTAAAACTCGGCATCTTCGTTTCCGGTGCATAATGCGTCGGTTCGATCAGCCAGGAGTAAAGCCAATCAGCGTTAACCTTCGACCCGATACCGGATAACTCCGGCGCAAACCGGTTGAAGGTCGGCACGCTATACGCTCGATCGGGATCAAACCTCACCATCTCCGGCTCGAAGATCGTGTCGGTCTGGTCCGCGAAATGCTCCATCGCATAGCGGACCCGTTCCTCCTCATTCATCGCCTTGTAGCGGTAGAACGCCGTCTCCGCGTTCAGTCCCTCGCGATGGATCAGGTCCTTGGTGATCCATTCTTCGCCGAACTCGGCCATGTTCGAGTGACACGCCAGACAGCCGATCGACGTGAAGAGCTCCTTCCCGCGCGCCGCGTCGCCCTGGACATCTTCCGGCTTGGGCAAAGGCTTCCAGGGTTTGGACACGGAAAAAAGATATTTGCTGATCGCGGCCACTTCCGTCTCCGTCCGCAGCACCGGGTCGGGATCGAACTGGTTGACGCTCTCCGCTCGGTTGTTTTCCTGCTGGAAGAAGTGCGGCATGCGCGTGGAAGGCCGGAATTTCTGTGGGAAAAACGCCCATTGCTGCGCGAACCCCGGCGTCAACTTCGCCGCAATGCTGGTCAGGTCCGGCCCGACTTTCCGCGAATCCTTCAGTGCTTCGACGTTGTGGCAATTGATGCACCCCACTTCGCGGAACAAGTGCTGACCCTGATTGATCCGCGCCCCCTTCCGCTCTCCCTGGAATCGGGAGATATCCGTGATCTGGGTGTGGCACTTCGCGCATCCCGCTTCGGTATGTCTTGGGAGCCGCATCGGGCGGTCCCAGTAATGGGCTATGGTCTCGAAGGTGATGTTCGGAACTCCGAGACTGTGAATGTAGTAACGATTCTTCCATTCCTTCTCGATCTCATGGGTCGGCGGAGAGTGCGCGGCCTGGACAAAATCCGTCTCTTGCGGGTTCCCTTCGTGGCACACCGTACACCCGACTTTCGCCATCGGATGAGGCGAGTCCACCGACAGATAAAGGTCTAAGTCCGGGTGAGCCAGGATCGGCTGTCCGAGTTCAATGGTCTTCCGACCGTCTAGTTTCAGGTACCCGTTAACCAGTTTGAGTAACTCATCGAAATAGTCGTCCCGTTGCTTCTTGGTCAACTCATCCCAGTATTCCGCGACCTGACCGACGGGAAGCGCCGTCCCCCTCCCCGCGATCGTGGGCGCCTGGGGCGGCGTCACCGCCGGTTTCCCCATCCGCTGCAGCGCTTCACTGACGCCCGGTAACGACCTCTCCAGTTTGCGGGCCAATCGCTCCTGGGAGAACTCCACGTCGTCAATCGCCACGTGACAGGTGGTACAGCGATCGGTGGTATAACTCTCCAAATAATTAAGCCGCTGACGCACATCGGGCAGCACCAGCTGATTGATTTGGTGCCGACTCGGCGTGTTCTTCGGAGCGGTAAAATCCAGCAATGGGGCGTTGATGATCGCCTTCACGATCGGCAGACCACCTAACAGGCCTGTGTCTGTAAGCACCCCACGAAACTGCTGGTCCTTTTGCAAGGCCGCCCTGGCCGGCTCCTGGAGCTCGGAAAGCCGCTTTTCCGCCGTTCGCACCGGCTCATCGAGCTCCTTGAGCTGCGCCTCCAATTGCTTTTTCACGTCCTCCCAGTGCTCGTTTTCCTTGCGCAGCCGATCGACGTTCTCCTCCTCTTCGTGGAAAGTCTTTTCGGCCGATTTGGTGACCGAATGGCCTGGACCATGAGCACTAAGGGCGCGCTCGTAGGTATCCTTGGTGACCTCAAGCACCTGCGAAGCACGGCTCCATGGCGCATTGGCCTGCCGGAATGCGAGGTCGGCGTCGGCCAGCTCCTTTACCAGCACTGCCCGCTTCGAGGCGGAGGTTTCCGCGGCAAATTGCTTGGCATCGGCCAAACGCCGCTCGGCATCCGCGATCTCATTCAATCGCTCCTGTCGTGTCGAGTCCAGGTAGTCAAGCCGCGCCAGCACGGCCCGACCTCGGTAGTAATCGTCCTGGTACTCGCGCCATGGACGATCGTAATCTACAGTGATCATCCAAAGGATCGAAGCCGTCATCAGCGTGCTGCTGAACGCGAACCAGCGATTGATCCGCATGGAGTGATATAGTTTTTCCTCTGGAATCGGCATAATCGCCCTATTCGTGAGCCGCGGGCTTTAGCCCGCGCGGGCGTCCGCGCGACCTAAAGGTCGCGGCTCGTTACTACACATTCAGAAACCACTCCGTAATGCCCACGATGTAGTGCAGGTTCAACGTCCATCGCAGCACCATCTTGATGGGCATCAGCAACATGACCAGCAGCAGCATGACCATGACGCTGTATCGCGCGAAGCCTATCTGTTGATACAACTTCTTGAAAAAGAGCGCTCGCAGGACCATCGGACCCACCACGAAATACCCAACTAGCAGCAATACGCCCGGCAATTCACGAACGAGGTAAGCCGGGAGGAATAACCATCCCTCTTCCGGCAACGCCCGACCGAGCAGCCCGATCCAGAACAAATCGTGAAACTCGGTGTTGAGCAGGGCCATCGGGCGATGCAGGTCCCAATATTCGTAGGGACCGAAAAAGTTCCAGTTTGGGCCGCGTAGGAACGTGCCGAAAATAATGAGCACGATCCAAAGAATCACGAACCCAAAGAGAAACATGCTGATGGCGAAGCGTCTCTCCTTGAAGGTGTAATACCCATTGCCGCGGGGGTTCTTGTCCATGTAAGGAATGGCGATCAGGCCCACGATGATGAGCCCCGGCAGCAGAACGCCCGCCAGCCACGGGTCGAAGTAGACCAGCATCTCCTGCAAGCCCAGGAAGTACCAAGGGGCCTTGGCCGGGTTCGGGGCCACGTTGGGGTCCGCTGGCTGTTCCAACGGCGCCCGCAGGACGATCGCCCACACCGTCAGAAACGCGGTGAACAGAATCAGACAGATCAACTCGCTGTACACCAAGTCGGGCCAGACCAGCACTTTGTCATCCGCTCCCGCCTCCAGCAGCGGTTGGCCCTTCTCCATCCGCTCGTCGTTGATCGCCGCCTGTCGAAACGCCAGCCACAGGAAGAACGATATCGCGAACATCATCATGACGATGGGGACATTGTCAGCCTTCTGCACGATCTTCACGAAGTTGGGATCGAGGCAGCTCACCAGGAAAAACAAGGTGAACAGCGCTCCCAACGTTCCCGCGACCGCGGGCTTGGTGAACTGACGGTATCCGAGCAGGAACACAACCAGTCCCGCGACGGAAATGATAAGGAACCAATGCGGCTGGCAGAGCTCGTTGATGAACTCTTTCGCGCCGTCAAGAAGGGTCGATTCCGCAATCAGCGGCAAGGGGGTCATGCTTGACGGCGTCCCTCCCCAGACATTCGAAAACCAGCGATCAACAATCGATAATCCTTTACAACGGCCCGCTAATCCCGCCGTCTTTGCGCACGCGCCAAAAATGCACGGCCAGGAGCACCGTCACAACAACCGGAATGAAAACGCAATGAAGGACGTAAAACCGCAAAAGGGCGTTAGGGCCTACGAACGTACCCGCGAGCAACCCGAAGCGTGCATCATCGCCGGCATGGACCAGAGGCACCCCCCCGATCTGCAGGAACGAGGAAAGCGGCCCTTCCGTACCCACGCCCGGCGTCGCGCGGGCCATGTTCGACCCCACCGTAATCGCCCACATGGCCAGCTGGTCCCACGGCAGCAGATACCCGGTAAACGATAGAAGCAGTGTTAGCACCAGCAGGATGACACCCACGCTCCAGTTGAATTCCCGAGGCGGCTTGTAACTGCCCGTTAGGAACACCCGCAGCATGTGCAGCCAGATGGTAATCACCATGGCGTGTGCGCCCCAGCGGTGGAGTTCTCGTTGCAGCCCCAGGGTTACGTGCGCTCGAAGCCCTTGAATATCGAAATAAGCATACTCGACGGTCGGGCGATAATAGAACATCAACAAAACGCCGGTGACAATCTCCACAAGGAACAAGAAGAACGTCAGTCCGCCCATGCACCAGGTGAACGAAAGGCGGATGCCGCTCTTTCGTACAGCCACCGGATGCAAGTGCAGAAAGACGTTGCTCAGGACCGCCATCGCCCGCGTGCGTCGATCGCGCGGCACCCCATGGCGGAATATACTTCCCCAGATCTGACTCTCTCGTACCCACTCCCTGACCGACATCTTTCGTTATTCCCTGATTCGCACCAATCGAAAATTGAATAATTCGCACGGCCCTAAACCGCGAGATAACTCCCCGGCTGATCCCATTGCCCCAGCTCGTATTGGTATTTCTTGCTCTTGTCCACCGTCACAATGCCATCCTCGACGAAGATTCGAAATCTTTCCAACGGTCTCGGCGTCGGTCCCTCAAAGTTGATCCCCGTCGGCTTATACCCGCTTCCATGACATGGGCACTTGAACTTGCGATCATTGGGAAGCCAGTTCGGAATACAGCCCAGGTGGGTGCAGATGATGTTGAGCGCGGCGATTCGCTCCTCTTCGCGAATCATCCAGATGCCTTGTGGCTTGTAGTCCTCGTTCACGTCGCCCGGGTTCATCTCCAGGTATCGCTGGAGCTTGCCTACGCGCACCCGCGGCTCCGGCTCTTCCAGCACGTTGGGCATCATGAACCGACCGAACGCCGGTCCGACCGACACCCCCACTCCCGCGCCAAACGCCACCCATCCCGTCGCCAACGCCGCATTTCCCAGGAACTCCCGACGGTTGGCGTCGGCCTGCTCCCGTACCTTCTTGGCCGCTTCCAGAACTTTCGCCTGACGGGCGTCCGGAGGCAGTTCCTTCGGATCCTTCTTCTGTAACGCCTCAGCCCCCGGAGGCAGCGATTCCGCCCTTTTTTGGATCACCGCGTTTCCTCCTCGAGAGGTCGCCGCGCGGAGTAGGGCTGCAATCGCCGGATCGGGCGAACCCGCTTCGGACGTCTTGACCGCCGAAGGAGCCTTGGCCGCCACGGCTGTCGCCGGTTCCGCCACGGGTTTCGGCGCGGGCGCTTCCGGCGACTTGGTCTTAGCAACAGGTTTCGCCGTTTGGGTTGGGACCGAGGATTTGCTCGCACTCGCAGGAATCAAGGCGGACACTTCCTCTGCTACTGTTTCATACTTGATCACATCGACGGGGCACTCCAGCGCCGCATCAATAATCAATTGCGTCAAGTGCTTGGTGAAACTCGACTGAAGCGCCTCAGGCCGAATGACGCAGTTGTCTTCCGTTACTTCAAAGACCGTCGGCGCGGTCGTCTCGCAAGCGTCGCAGACAATACACCCCGGCTCGATCCAGACTTTGGTCACTACGGGTTGAGTAGCCATGGACGTTCCTCCTTCAGGAATTCTCGCCCGACGTCACCGACTCCGCTCGTCGCTTGAGCAACTCGGTGGCCCTGCCCCGAATAGCCGGCGACGGGTCGGACTTTAACCGATCGATCATCCCCCACAAGTCACTGTCCGGGAGGTTCGCCGCCGCATCCATCGCCGCAATCAATAAGGCCTCCACCCGGTTGGGTGGCATGGGGTATCGCCGGATGCCGCCGGACTCGTCCCGAACCTCGTACTTTTCACCCGACTCGAGATGCGACCGGTCCATCAAGTCCAACAACGTAGACTTCCCCGCGTTGCTTCCCAGCCGGGCTTGGGCCAACGCCGCCGCCCATTCGACTTCACCCTCATTGGCCAGGCGCACCGTCGATAAAGTGTCTATTACCCTTGGATCGTCCCGGTCCGCTAGAACCGACAGCACGGTGCAGCCCGTCAGCAAGGTCTCGGCTCGGTCTGTTTTCTCAAGCACCGCAACAATCGCCTCGACGGCCCGACTTGCGCCCGGCAGTTCGTGAAGATTGCCCAATTGCTGCATCGCCACGGCAACGTAAGGCTCGCGTCCGGCGGCAACCACCTTGATCAAGGGATCAATTGCTTCGTCGCATTCCGTCCGCGCCAGTGCCCGAAGCAAAAAATCAAACCGGCTCGATCGCAATTCGCGCTGCACCGAGAGGTCATCATCGAAGGCGGTAATCCGGTCCAGATTAGCTAGGTCTACTTCGACCATGGTTGCCAGCCGCCTCGCAACCGTGTCCAGCTCCTCCGCTGTCAGCTCGACATCTTTCTTGGTCAGTCGCTCGCTCAGCTCCAGCGCCGACTGCCACAACAGCTTTTCTTGCGGAAGCAGAATTCCCGCGCTACGTTCGCCGCCGCTGTTCTCCAGAACTTGCAAGAGTTCGTCGATGGTCCGCTTCTCCGCGGTCGACGGCCCGCCGAACAGCAACACCACCACGACCGCCCCGCCCACAATCGTACTGATGATCAACAGCGGCGTCCCGAACCAACGACCCATCAGCGACCATGTCATTGGCTCCAGATCGGGAGGCCCGGAATCATCAACGTCCGTCATGACCTACGTCCAGCCGTCAATCCGAACCCCGAGCGCGGGACTTAATCCGAGCCGCGCGGGAGGGCGAGGCTCCTGCCGAGCCATACGAGCCGCAAGCGTAAAACGAGCGGTCAATCAGTACCGCGACAGTCATGGAGCGGTCAACTCAAAGCTCAACCCGGTCCTTACCCGGCCAGACTTCGTGAAAAAAGTCACAATCCCAGCCCGCAAAAAGGACGGCGGTTCTACCCCGCCATCCTGGTCAATTCCGGGTACTCTACTGTAACCCCTGTCCAGGGGCAACCGATTCAATAGCCGCCTATATCTACATTATTATTGTGCAGGATTTCACTTAATAGTCAAGATGTCATGCTCGTAATACCGTTGCGTTCATGTAGATCTATGGCACTTTTCGAAGTGACGGAAGACCTGAGAAAGTTGACCGCACCCGGCAGAACTGTGCATTCCGCGGGGAGGTAGCCCCCCAATTCGCCGTCCAACTCGATGGGAACCCCCTCATCTGAACGAATCAGCACATTCCGGCACTGACGGTAGATCATCCCTCCAAGCCCGATATGACAACGCAGGAACGCGCGGAGGGCGTGTCCCAACATCCGAAGACGTGAATCGCATGGAAAAATGCCCAGGTCCAACAGCCCGTCATCGTTGCGGGCCTTGGAAAGTATCCTCAACCCCGCCGAATACCGGGCAATATTGCCAATAAGAGCGAATCCCCTCCCCTTAAAGATCTCGACCCCGTCGGCTTCCACCGTCAACAATGGATACCGATACGCCCAATAGGTCCGCCAAATCGGCCAGAAATAGTCATAATGCGTGATGTGTCCGTGCCTCGAAAGGTTCATGCGAGCAACGCACTCCGCATCGAACCCGATCCCCGCCATGGCCAGGAACCGCTTGCCATTGATGATTCCGACGTCGGATGCGAAACGCTCTCCGCGCAACAGTGTCTCGGTGATCTTTTCCGGATCAGTCGGCATTCCCAGTTCGCGGGCGAGCAGGTTCTCGGTGCCCGTACGGAGAATGAGCATGGGCACGCCGCTCTCCGACAAACCGTTGACCACCTCGCCGACCGTCCCGTCGCCGCCCACGGCCAACACGGCCTCTACGTCGTCCGTCAGTCCCGCGGCAAGCTGCGTCGCATGGCGCGGGCCATTTGTAACATGCACATCGAAGCGTCGGCCGCGGTGCTCCATTGCCCGGGCGATGGTGTGCACCAGAGGAAGCATGTTACGGCGACCGGAGATTGGATTGACGATAGCGGCGAATCGACGAAGCTCGGCCATCAATCCACCCACGTGACGCGTATGGCCTGCTCGTCGAGCCTTCGGGTTTCAAGTACTACGGCGATCCATTGACCTGCAATTGCGCTGGCTCGTGAACACATCGGCTCTACATCCTACGTTTCGCCGAATTCCGATATCCGCAACCATACCGCTTCAAACAGACGGAATGTTATCTCGACCCATTGGAAGCCCCTGCGCAACGCGGAACGACCTTTAGGTCTCGTCATCATAAGCCTGCATTTTCAAACGGGCAATCGCCAGAATTGTTAGGTTGGCGAAAGTTCTAGCGTGAACTAAGGTCGCGTCGTCGACGACGCAGCATGGCCAGCGCTCCGCCTGCTCCGAGGAGTAGAAGCGAGGTCGGCTCCGGGACCGCGACAATGGAATCGATAATAAGTTCCTGTCCACCGATCAGAAGGTTGTCCAGGTCTCCCGTGAGCGTAATCTGGGTACGGTGCGTTTGCGGATCCAGCTCGAATTGGGTGATCGTGACTCCTCCCGCGACGTTGGACGGGAGATCCATGAGACTTGAAAGTTGCATGATCGATCCGCCATTGACCGCGAAATTGTTTCCGCCCCCTAACTCCATGTACTCAACGGTCAATGATGTGACATCGAAACCTACGTTGGTGAGATCGAACATCACATTGATATTGTCAAGGGCGAGTTGATGATCGTTCTGAGGCCCGATTACTTCCGCCCAAAAGAAACCCGAGAACTGATTGAGATAGAACCACTCAACGGACATCTCGATGCCGTTTTCGATGTGGACGACGTCACCGGGCGCATAAAAGTTCTGCTCGGGCCCGCCCCATCGGGAGCCCAAAGGGACGGACTCGAACTCCATCGCCGCCGGCGCCGCCAAACCAATCGGCGAAATCCAGCAAGTCACAACGCAGTAAACGCGCGCGGAAATGAACCCGTGCCTTCTCAAACCGCCTCCGATCGACTCGCCTGCGCATCCTCCGGAAGAATGATTCCGTTTCAAGTAGCAGCGCGGGATAGTACCTAGTCCCGAACAGCGTCAAGATAGGCAGCGACCTATCGTCATAGGTTAGCGACCTTGCTTGTCGAGTTCAAGTTGTATAGAAAGTGCGAATAACACTTGTAATTACCGCGTTGGCAATAGCGTCGATCCGAGCCAGATGGGAAGGCTCGTCATCGAGTATTCAATCAAAACATTGCACTCGGACCTTAAGCTATTATAGGACGAATTAACTCGCAACTGAATCTTTTTTCAGTCATGCGGCTTGATATTCAGCTTGGCTCTAGGTGGTTTTCCGACTTATTATTCGGAAAGCGAATCGTGGACGATGCGCAATGTACGTGCTATAATGACCATCCCGTTCCTGTCGTCTGGATAGGGGGGATCAGTTGTGTCGTATCTGTCGGAATGCTAGACTGGAGCGTCATTGCAGGAGGAGAGGCTGCGGTGTCGATTCGCTCATCTCCGATAAAACCGCCGAATTGTTGCGTCTGGCGTGGAAACGCCTTTACAGATTCGTTGAGTCCGTGGTATGGGCGGACTCTTGGTGCGGACTTTTGCCTTTATTGGCATGTGGGGGAGTTACAACATGGAATCCAAAGGCTTGGGATGGAACCTTGGCGGAAAGACGCGGCAATGTCATACGGAGCGATGGACAATACTCTTCGCTGTCGTCGGATCTCTTGCGTTAACGGCGTCCGCCGCGCGTGGGCAGTGTCCTGCCGCGCCGTGCGGCTCAAATGACGATTGCAACGACGGGTTGTTCTGCACCGTCGACACATGCGTCAACCCCGGAGCTACCGGCAATTGTTTCTGCGTGCAGCGCAACTGCAACGAAAGCCCCGACCTTTTCTGCACCGATGACTCATGCAATGAAACCACCGACACTTGCGATCATGTGCCCCACACCTGTTCAGCGCCCACGCCGTTCTGTAGCGAGAGTCTCGACTCCTGCGTCGCGTGCTTGCAGAACAGCGACTGCACGGTAAGTCCGCGGCTGACTTGTTCCAGCGGAGTTTGCGTGCAGTGCACGAACTCGAGTCAATGCCAGGACGGTCAGTATTGCAACGGCACGGAAAGCTGCAATTCAACCACGGGGCTTTGTCAGGCCGGAACGCCCCCGACGTGCCCCAAGACGTGCTTTCAGGGGACGGTTCCCAACGGAACGACCTGCACCACCGATGCAAACTGCGGTACGGGCGGGCGGTGCCTCGGCATGTGCAGCAACGCACGAGCCGCTTGCGTGCAATGCGAGATGAGCGCCACCTGCGACGATGGAAAGTACTGCAACGGCGCCGAATTGTGCAGCAAGAGTGGTCCTACCACCGACCAGTGCGTTGTGGGCACGCCGCCAGTATGCAAAAAGTGCGTGGGCGGGGCTCAGAACTTGCAACCATGCTCTACCAACGCCGATTGTGGAAACCCGCCCGGCCCGGGCACTTGCACCGGAGGCCCGAGCTATTGCGACGAAGTGAGCAACCAGTGCGTGGGATGTTTGAATTCATCCCAATGCGAAGACCTCAACTACTGCACCACCAACAACTGTATTTTTAATTCTTGTGCCTACCCATCGAACCCCGCGATTTGCAGCGACGGATTGTGGTGCAACGGCGATGAGGTATGCACGTGGGTGTTGGGTAACCCCTGCTCCCAATTCAACGATCGGGACCACTGCTGTTCTTCCGGTACACCCCGGAATTGCGCCGATTCCTTTTCTTGCACGGTCGATTCCTGCAACGAAACGAACGATACTTGCCAGAATGTCGCCAACGACGGCCTTTGCGTCGACTCGCTCAATTGCAACGGATCAGAAACTTGTCAGCCGGGCGCTCCCGGCGCCAGTCCTACGACCGGCTGTAAGCCCGGGACCCCGTTCGATTGCACCGCTCAGAACAGTTTTTGCAGCGTTGGAACTTGCACCGAGACACCGGTAGTGAATTGCAACCGTTCACCGCTCAACCAGGGAGCAGCGTGCGATGACAATAGCCCCTGCACCGCCCTGTCCAAGTGCAACAACGGATTCTGCGTGGACAACCCGCCGGCGCCAAATGATCCGTATCGTTGCGTGAGGTTGGAGTGGCGCCCCCCGACCGTATCGCCCGTTCTGGCCGGTTCCACGATCGAGCTAGGGCTGTACGCCGTGGGCGTTGGGTGCAACACCGCACACGACTCCGACAAGAGATGTACCAATGCCGCTGCGGGCACGCTCTGCACCGCCGACTCGGACTGCAGGGTGTGTGTTGGCGGCAGCAACAATGGGCTCCTCTGCACCAGTGCTGCGAATTGCCCGAGCGGCTCATGCCCGGCAGTCCCTGCCGGGACTTGTACGGACTATTGCCCGTCGACGGCCATGCCTTTGACGAGCGTTGATGCTCTGTTCAGTTGGAACAAGACGTTCCTGGAGTTGAATCCGACATCCGGACCGAACCCGAACCCACAAGAGTCCTGCGTCGCGCCGACCACATGTCTGGGGTGTCCGATCAACACATACGCTTGGTCCGGCAGCGGGGGCTCTGCGCTATGGATCAACGATTGCACGATAACCGGTGGAGACGGCCTGAATGCGCCCTGTACTCCCGGACAGGTACCAGGAAACGACGGCAACGCCCGGTTTCTTGCGCTTCGGGGAATTGACGTGAATTGCCCGGATGGTTGCGCTACCGCCGCCGGGCTGAAGGTCGCTACCATTAAATTCAAGGCGATCAGCGGCGGTACCAGTCAGATCGCATTTATTCCCTGTTTTGGCGAGCACAGCAAGACGCAAGCGCAAAGTCCACTCGTGGTGGAAGGCGTATTAACGTCGGATGTCACCAAATCCCTCGGCCCGCCCGTTACCATCACGGTCACCTGCGACAGCCATGATGACTGCAACGACAACAACGTCTGCACCAACGATTCGTGCAGTTGTACGACACCGTCCTGCGGCGGAACTTGCAGTCGCGTCAATAACACAAACTCTTGCAACGACGGGCTTTTCTGTACAAAGAACGACCGTTGCAGCGGCGGCGTATGCATTGGGGACCCCACGTGCAAGAAGTGCGTCGGCGGGCCCGACAATGGCGAACCCTGTTCCATCGACTCTCAGTGTGGGGTTCCAGGAACCTGCACGGGGGCTTCAAGTATCTGCCAGGAGACCAACGACCGGTGCGTGGAGTGTACCACGGCGGCAAACTGCAATGATGGCATTGGGAACACAACGGATACCTGCGTCAAGACGTGCAGCGGGGGGGACAATCTCAACGAGATTTGCCAAGACATCAGTGACTGTCCTGGAACGGGTGGCGCTTGTGAAAGCGATTACTGCGTCCATACCCCCATCGACTGCAATGACAATGTGGCTTGCACCATTGACGTGTCCGATCCCGTTGACGGTCACTGTTCAAACACCCCTGACCACGCGTTCTGCAACCCGCTTAACGCATTCTGCTCATCCGCCGTCGTCTGCGATGCGGAGCAAGGCTGCGTCTTCGAATGCATCTCCGACGCCAATGGCAATCCCTGCCCCGACCCGGCGACATGCATCGAGTCCACGGATTCCTGCGGCGGGTGCTTTGAGCCTACGGTCACCACCGCCGGCTGTCGTTATTTGAACGTCACTCCGGCAGCACAAGGATCGACTCCGGTGGCGTTGCTGGTCACCGGCGACTGTGGCGACCCGAATATCGCCTGCGTCTACCGATATGTTCAGAGCAAGTGCAACGGCGGATCCAACAACGGCCTGAACTGCAACACCGATGCCGACTGTCCGAAAACGTGCGTTGGTGGGCCAAGCGCCGGTATGTCCTGTACCTCCCTGGCCAATTGTCCCCTTGGAACGGCGTGCTCGGGCTTCTGCGACGCCGGCACCTTGGGACCGACGCCGTACTACAAGCTCTCGAGTCAATGGGGCACGGCCAAAGTGCGCGGCGCCCAAGTCCGACCCGGATCGACCTACACGGTGCATACCGAATGTAACATTGGGGGAGGGCCGGTGCTTTCCAGCAACGCAAGCGCCACCACCTGGCGATGGGGCGAAACCGACGGCAACGGCGTCTTGAACGCATTGGATATTTCGGCGGTCGTCAGTAGATTCAAGAATTCTCCTGGCGCCATACCCTTCGAGCAGGCAAACGTTTGGGCATGTACGCCCGACTTTAACATCGACGCTCTCGATATCGTCAATGTCGTTGACGCCTTCAAGGGATTCGCGTTCTCCTGTGTGATCTCTTGCCCGTAGGCAATCGCATATAGGGCCGTCCAAGCGCATCAACGGTAGCTGCGTGAAGCAATGGCTCGCGGCGCGCCTGAGCCCACGCTACCATTCTGGACAATGTCCCTGATCGTCCAGAAATTCGGCGGGACCAGCCTCGCAAATCCCGAGAAAATCCACCGCGCCGCGCGCCGGGCGATTCGCGCCAAGATCGAGGGCAACCGCGTGGTGCTGGTCGTCTCCGCCATGGGGCACACTACCGATGATTTGCTCGGCCTTGCCCGCGCCGTCTGCTCCGATCCGCCCAAGCGGGAGTTGGACATGCTGCTCACCACCGGCGAGCAGGTGTCCATCGCGCTGATGGCCATGGCCATTGACGCCACGGGACACGAAGCCATCAGTCTCACCGCCGCCCAACTTGGACTGCTCACCGACAGCGCTCACACCCGCGCCCGTATTCAGCGAATCAGTCGAGAGCGGATGGACCTCGAGCTGGCCGCCGGAAAGATCGTCATCGTCGCCGGCTTTCAGGGCATCGACGCCGGCGGCGAAATCACCACCCTGGGCCGAGGAGCTTCCGACACCACCGCGGCCGCTCTCGCCGCCATCCTGGGAGCCAGGGAGTGCGAAATTTTCACCGACGTGGAAGGAGTCTACACGGCCGATCCCCGCGTCGTCCCCAACGCCCGCAAGATCGACCACATCAGCTACGATACGATGCTGGAGATGGCCGCGGCCGGCGCGGCCGTCATGCACTCTCGGGCCATAGAATTCGGAAAAAAATTCAACGTCCCCATCCATGTACGTAGCTCACAGACTGAAACCAAAGGAACGATCATCATGACGGAAACCAGCAGCATGGAGGCGATCTCGGTCCAGGGGGTCACGCTCAAGGAAGACCTCGCCGTCGTCTCCCTCAACGCCGTTCCCAATACTCCGGGCATGGCGGCCCGCATCTTCGCGGAAGTGGCGCGGAACCATATCATCGTTGATGATATCGTCCAGAACATTTACGATGGCGGAAGGCTTGCCAATCTGGGGTTCTCCACCAACGCCGTCGATGCCGCCGAGGCGCGGTCGGTCTGCGAACAGCTCGCAGTTTCGCTGGGCATCGGAAGCGTGACGGTGGATGAAGATGTCTCCAAGGTCAGCGCCATCGGCGTGGGTATGCGCACACACGCGGGCATCGCCTCCACCATGTTCGAGGCCCTGGCCAACGCGGAGATCAACATCGAAAACATCTCTACCAGCGAAATCGTCATCAGTTGTATCGTCCGCCGTGCCGACGGGCCCAAGGCCCTGCGCTTCATTCATGATGCCTTCCGTCTCGGTGAAGTAAGCAACCGGCCCGGAAGCAACTGATGCGCCTCCGTCGTCCAAAGCCGCCCATTCCGGCTTCCATCCTGCTTCCTCCGCGCTGGCGGCGCAACGCGACCGTGGTTGCGGCCGTCGTCACCGCGGCGGCTCTCATGGTTTGCGAGCGAACCGCGCGGGGACCGATTCAAGGCGGCGACCGCGCACGCTACCACGATAGGGCCTTCCACGTCGTCCATGTGGTCGACGGCGACACCCTCGACATCGACGCCCCCGATGCCGGCAAATCCAAGACCCGCATCCGCTTGTGGGGCGTGGACACGCCCGAACTTGCCCGGGGCGACCATCCTGAAATGCACTTCGCGAAGCAGGCCAGGGAATTCGCGGTGCAGACATTACAGGACAAGGAGGTAAACGTCGTCCTCGCACCGGACAAGACGCGGGACCGATACGGCCGCCTTCTCGCCTACGTTTTCTGTAAACGCGGCGGACAAATGTTCAACGAAATGCTGATCGAGAAGGGCTACGCGTATGCTGACCCGCGCTACGCCCACCCATACAAGAAACAGTTCGATTCCGCCGAGAATCGCGCCCGCAAGGCAGGATTCGGACTCTGGTCAGGCCTGACCGCCGACCAAATGCCCGCATGGAAGCAACGCCGCGAGAAAAAAGCTCCCTGAAGCACGGGGCTTGGCGAGTCTGAGGGAGGGCGAGCCTCCCGGCGAGCCTCAGCCATTCCCAAGTAAAGAGGCGAGTCAATGGTAACCCACCCCGTCTAGTTTCCAGTTTCTGGTTCTCTAGTTTCTGGATCACGGTGTGCAACGACCACAGTTGTCGCGGCAGGTGCCGACGGCGGCGCACGTTCCGCCCGGGCAGTGGTTGCTGTTGATGCACGGCTCGCCGGCGTTGTCGCCGCCGGTGCACGTCTTGACGCACATGCCGGGGCATCCCGTACACGACCCTCCGCACGTCACCGTGGATGGACACGGACACGGGCCGGAGAACGCATAGGCGAACCCCTTCACCGCGTCCACCACGGCCACGATGTCCAGAGCGTTAATGCTAGCATTCAACTCCGGGAGGTTGGATTGAAGCTGTGCACGTGCATGCACCGGAGCACCGGCGACGTTCTTGAACTTGTTGACCAACTGGGCCACGTCGATGGCGTTGGGCTGATTGGTGGCCGACGGGGGGTTGTACTCCGAATCCACGTCACCGGAACGGCGCGTGTACATCGTCACCACGGCGGACACATTGGTGCAACTGTCTTCCCCGCCCTTGCACGATGCCGCGTACGTCCGCACGCTGTATTGCGAGCTGGGAACGATTTCCGAACCCACCACGGTCATAGGGTCGCTCGTCGTTTCCGAGATCCAGTCCCAGTAGAACGGCGTACACTGCAACCGGGCCGCGCGATAGGGGCCGGTCAGAGGGGGGCCTTGGGATTCATAGAACGTCCCCGGCCTCCCCACCCAGCGGGCGCAACCTCCCGGATCGGCACAGGAAGCGAGTTCGTAGGTGCTGAAGTTCGGCGGTGGGAACTGGGGCAGGTTCGCGGGGAGCGGGTTTTGCAGGTCGATCATGGTGACCTTGATCGCCGACTGTCCAGGCGAGGCCGTTGCATTGGCCGGAGCGGCCACCGCGAAGCGAAGCGAACGAGAAGTCCGATCGGGACTTGTATCCGAGGAATCCCAAACGACGTCCCCCGGCGACGCAACTTCGGCGGGTAGTAGTTCACCGCAGCCCAAAAGAACGGGCGTTACGCCTTCATTGAGCAACGATTCGTAATAGACCTTGCAGTTGTCGACCGTCACCGTCGAGCCGGAGCGGAAGATCAACTCGTGAACGTACAATGCTTCCGCGCAACCTACGGCTGTCGTATTTGCAAAACGATTCACGAATTTCACGTTCGCACCCGACGCAACCTCCACCATACCCATCGAGTAGTTGGTGTGCGGACAGGTATCCGAAAGGGTGTCTACGTCGTTCTGGAATCCCTCGAGGGTCTGGCCGAGGTTAATGCCCCCGACTTCGAATGTTTGCTGGGCCGTTCCGTTGAGCGTCAGCTTTCCGGCGGACCAGTCGAAAAGGCTCGGCACAACGCCCCGATTGTCATAGTTTCCACCGAGCGAAAACGGCTGAGTCGAATCGACGACCATGTCCACGGCCCCGACCACGGTGAGTGCTCCAATAATGTTCCCAATCACATCACCCCTCACCCGTAGCTTGGGGGGCGGGGTGATCGGACCCAATGCCTGCAGCGCGGAACTACAGGTTCTTGGACAAACGGACGCGGAACCGTTGACGATCAGTCGCCCTGTGCTGGTCAGCGCCATCGAATCCTCCAGGGCGATTTCGCCGCCGGCTAAAGTGGTGTCACATGGCGTGCCGTCGATGATGACTTCAGCCGCGGTGATCGAGGCCGAGGTCGTCCCGGCACCTGTCTGCTTCCTGACCACTCCACCCGCACCGACGGCGAACGCATCGGTGGAAACGGTTACCGCCCGGACATCCGCGAGGATGAGGGCACCGCCAACGTTGAGCAGCTTTAGTCTGGGTGGCGGAGTAATTGGTCCTGCAACCGTGCCGGCAGACGCACCGGCCGACGGGGCGATGAAGAGGTCTCCAACCGCACCGGTTTGTGTCACATCGAGCGTCCCTCCGTTCAGCACCCGCAGGGAGTTCACTTCTACGGTGACGTCTAACAGCAAACTCACTCCGCTTGGAAGGGTTACGCGCAATCCTGGGACCGCGTCGGGATTCAAGTTGTCAGGATAGGGGTCCGTGGCGGCGAGGTTCCAGATGTCGTCGCTCCAGTTGACGCCGACGTTGGCCGTAACGCACTCATCAGGCACGCCGAGTGGAATGGCGACGTCCAGGGAGGCGCCGGAGGCGATGTCGCAGCCGTCGGGCCTGCCGTTGAGGTTGCAGTCGTCGCAGGCCGGGTCGCCGCTGCAATCCGCGATGTCGCAGGCGTCGAGAATGTCATTGGTGTTGCAGTCGAAGCCGTTGCCGCAGCCCACGATGTCACAGGGACCGTCGGGTGCTCCGCAGTCAAGGTCGCAAGCATCGGGAATGCCGTTACCGTTGCAGTCGCTGAAGTACTCATACGCCCCCATGTCCACGACGTTCGACCCTGGAACGCCGGTGTCGGGCGTCGCGGGATCGTCGAGGATGCGCGGACTGCCCGACAGGTCCAGCGAAATCCGCTCCGTGGTGATGCCGTCGCCGTCGAGGTCGAACGTATCCAGCGGCAGCACCGTCGTGTCCGCGGCGTCGATGGCCGAAGAACCGGCCTGCAAGCGCAAATCGCCGCCACCCGCGTCGACGAACAGCGGATCGCTGCCATTGTTTGCCGCCCCGCCGAGTCCTCCTGTCAGGCCCTCGACGCAAGAGTAGTTCAAAGACAATGTTGCGCCATCCACGTGCAATTGTTCGTCTTCGACAGAAGATGACGTGGCAGCAGTGTTTTGCCATAGGATCGAGTTGCTCAAACCAACGGTGCTTGATGTAATAACCAAGATCCCTCCCCCACCGTCATCAGGACCCGTGCCCGTCATACTATTACCCACAAACGTGCAGTTGGAGATTTCTACTAAAGCGTTGGCCTGAATCGCGATAGCGCCTCCACCCACAGGAACCCCTGGCGTGCCGGACCCATTGGCAACATTGTTCGAGAATCTGCAGTTGATCAAATTGCCCGTCATGTCGTCCAAATAAATCCCACCCGCTTTGGTTGCCGAAGTATTCCCGATGAATTCGCAGTTGATAAAGGTCGAAGTTCCTCCGAAGAATGTGTCCACTCCACCGCCATTGTAAGCCGTAGCGGTATTACCCATGATGAGACAATCGATAAGGATGGGGCTTCCACTATCGTTGGCCACACCTCCGCCGAATGCAGCCTCATTGCTAGTGATGGAGCACCCAGTCAGCCGCGGGTTTCCCTGATCGATGTAGAGCCCGCCCCCCCCTCCGAATGGAGAGCTATTCGCCGTCACGTTACATTTCGTTATTGTTGGACTCCCGCTGCCGATGTAGATCCCGCCTCCCAGATTATCTGGGTCGGCGCCATCGGCATTCCCTGCGGTCACTGTCAACCCGTCGATTACGGCAGTTGAATCGGTGCCGCTTCCGTTGACCACATGGTAGCTGTTTTCGCTGAAATTCACAAAGTTTGGCTGGTCATCACCATTGAGATCGCCGCTGAGGATGATGACGTTGTGGACCGGGTCGCGAAGGTCGCGGCTGGATTCGCCGCCGAAGAAGCCACCGTAAAGGGCCACGCCGTTGACGAGTTGAAACGTGGCCGTGCGGTCGCCGGAGCCGTTGACGTGACCGCCGCCGGTAGGTGTGCGCCCGCCGTCGGGCATGTACGTCCCCCTGGCCACCCAGATTTCGTCCACCTCCGGATGCGTGGAGGCATAGGCCAGCGCGTCTTGCAGATCGGTGAACGCATTGGTCCAGCTTGTGCCGTTGTTCAGCCCGGCGGCGGAGGCATTGACGTAAACAATTACGAGCGGTCCGACTATGGCCAGGCTGTGGGAACCGCCCCCGGCGACGGCGATGAAATCGGCATTGGGCGCGGGGACGTTGCTCTGACCGTAGGCGTTCCATCCCCAGGCCACGATGGCGCCGTCGGACTTGAGGCCCAGGCTGTGGGAACCGCCCGCGGCGACAGCGATGAAACCGGCATTGGGCGCGGGGACGTTGGTCTGACCGTCGTCGTTCCATCCCCAGGCCACGATGGCGCCGTCGGACTTGAGGCCCAGGCTGTGATAACCGCCCGCGGCGACGGCGATGAAATCGGCATTGGGCGCGGGGACGATCGACTGACCATACCCCGGGGAAGAACCGGTGTTCGTTTGTCCAGCCCCCCAGGCCACGATGGCGCCGTCGGACTTGAGCCCCAGGCTGTGATAAGCGCCCGCGGCGACGGCGATGAAATCGGCATTGGGCGCGGGGACGTTGGTCTGACCGTCGCTGTTGTCTCCCCAGGCCACGATGGCGCCGTCGGACTTGAGACCCAGGCTATGATAACTGCCCGCGGCGACGGCGATGAAATCGTCATTGGGCGCGGGGACGTTGGTCTGACCGATGCTGTTGTCTCCCCAGGCCACGATGGAGCCGTCGGACTTGAGACCCAGACTGTGATACCCGCCCCCGGCGACGCCGATGAAATCGGCATTGGGCGCGGGGACATTGGTCTGACTATCGACGTTGCGCCCCCAGGCCACGATGGAGCCGTCGGACTTGAGGCCCAGGCTGTGGTACCCGCCTCCAGCGACGGCGATGAAGCCGCTGTTGGGCGCGGGGACGTTGCATTGACCGTAGTTGTATGGACTCCCGCATCCCCAGGCCACGATGGAGCCGTCGGACTTGAGACCCAAACTGTGGTAAAAACCCGCAGCGACGGCGACGAAACCGGCATTGGGCGCTGGGACGCTGGTCTCACCGTAGAAGTTGCTTCCCCAGGCCACGATGGAGCCGTCGGACTTGAGGCCCAGGCTGTGAGCGTAGCCCGCGGCGACTTGGATGAAAGGCCCGCTTAGGTCCACGCCGACCACTTGCGATCCCCAGCCGACGATCGAGCCGGTCTGGGCCTGCGCGTTTGCCGTCCACATCGCCGCCATCAGCAGCAACAGTAGGCTCAGGCTAACGATCATGTTACGCTGCATGGGAATGCTTCTCTTGAAACGATGAAGGCGGCTAGTGCGAGAATCCGTTCTCGCACCCGCTCCGGCGGGAATCCCTTCCCGCGATCTCGCAGGATCGGAATCCTGACAACCGTGCGTGCGAGATAGGAATCTCGCACGAGCAGTGAATCTCGTACGCGCAGTGGGGTCGGGATCACCAAGAAACGAACGATCCACCGAGTGTTGCGCAATAGCAGCCTTCATTGCCTTCCCCCCGCATCCCTTTGTCTGTTGATTTGCCACGCATCAATTTCGCGCCAGGAAAGATTCGACGCTCCAACTTCGCGTGCGCGTCGGCGACGCAGCCTCGTTACCCGATGCCACGCAATTTCCAAACAAACGGGCAATATAAGTTTTTCCGCACTCCGTGTCAATGAAAAAGTGTTGCTTTATGTTAATTATCTTTCCGGCTTGTTGGCGGATGCGATTGGAATTGTCACGGATTCAGTGCGCTTTGGATAAGACGCACTAGGGAGACCGCTTGAAACCGCGTCCATTGGAAACCTGGAGTCTAAATTAGCCAGGTTCCCGCTTTGTCTGTCGCTTAGCCCGGATATTTCATCAGTGCGGTGAGAATTGCGCGTAAAGAAGGCCTTCGCGTCTGGTATGATAGGGTTTGGTGAGAATCCATCATCCGCAGGCACGGAGGCCGTTCATGACAGAGTG
>Ga0187892_10002562_pt1 | contig 35841 bp, 34 predicted proteins | sample MA1701073metaG_FD_139345 | JGI IMG/M metagenome (GOLD analysis project Ga0187892, IMG submission 139345) | Bio-ooze microbial communities from a basaltic lava cave in the Kipuka Kanohina Cave System on the Island of Hawaii, USA - MA170107-3 metaG ... | reverse complement strand
CTAGAGAGCGGGAAATCAAGAGCTGGAAGAGCAGAGGAGCAATCGAAGCCCTGATCCAGAACGGTTAGAGCGTCCCGATGATCGGGAAGGTCGGTAGTTCGAATCTACCTGGGCCCACCAATCACGCAAGCGCCGAGTTCTTGGTTCCACTTTTTGTCGGCGCGGTCAGCAGACAGGAGTTGGGACCAGGCTCCGCGAATCCAAGCTCTATGATCTCCCGACGCGAGCTCCTCGCAGGCGTATCGCTGGTGGGCGCATTCCGAAACGACACGCTGTCGCTCGTCGAAAGTCTCGTCGCGCGCGCCGCCCCAGAGCCCGAGGAGTCCGCCCAGGACGAGGCGTTCTGGGCGCAGATTCAAGGCGCGTTCACGCTCGACCGCACGATGACGAACCTGAACAACGGAGGCGTCAGCCCTTCTCCCAGGGTCGTGCTGGAGGCTCTGCGCCGATACCTCGAGTACAGCAACCAGGCGCCCAGCTACTTCATGTGGCGCCACCTCGAGCCGGAGCTGGAATCCGTCCGTCGCAGGCTCGCTTCTCACTTCGGATGCGACGCCGAAGAGATCGCGATCACCCGAAACGCCAGCGAAGCCCTAGAAATATGCCTCTTCGGAATGGATCTGGAGCCCGGCGACGAAATCCTGACGACGAGCCTCGACTACCCGAGGATGATCTCCACGATCAAGCAGCGCGAACGCCGGGAGCGCGTGAAGATGGTTCAGGTTCGCGTGCCGCCCGTGCCGAAGTCGCAGGGGGAGCTGGCGTCGGCGGTCGAGCGGGGGATTACGCCACGCACTCGCATGATTCTGATCAGCCACGTCGCATTCCAGAACGGCCAGGTATTCCCCGTTCGGGACATTTGCCGAATCGGGAATTCGCGAAAGATTCCGGTCATCGTGGACGGCGCGCACGCCTTTGCGCACCTGCCCTTCCGCCGCCCGGACCTCGAGTGCGAGTACTACGGCACGTCGCTGCACAAATGGTTGATGGCGCCGATAGGGACTGGCTTTCTTTACGTCCGGAAAGAACGCATCGAGCGGTTGTGGCCGCTCATGGCCGCTCAGGCGGAACAGGCCAAGGACATTCGCAATTTCGAGGAGATCGGCACGCACCCGGCCGCGAACCACAACGCGATCGCGGAGGCGCTAACCTTCCACGAGCTGATCGGACAAGAGCGCAAGACCGCTCGGCTGCGATTCTTGCGAGAACGTTGGGCCGGGAAGCTGGCTGACGACCGCAGATTCCGATTCCACACGAACCTTGCTCCGGAGCACTCCTGCGCGCTGACGACGGTCGAGATCGTCGGATTGGAGCCAACCAAGCTCGCCGAATGGCTCTGGGACAAGCACCGGATCTTCGTTACGCCCATCGACCACGCCGATTTCAAAGGGATTCGCGTGACTCCGAACGTGTACACGACGCTCGCGGAGATCGACCGTTTTTCGGACGCGATGCTAGCCGCCGCAAGCGTCGGCATCGGCTGACCTGGAAACCGGTACCATCGGCGACGTGCGGCGCGCGATTTATCCCGGCTCCTTTGATCCTCCGACCCTCGGGCATCTCGACGTGATCGAGCGCGCGGGGCAGCTATTCGACGAGGTGATCGTCGCCGTCGGGGCGAACCTCGCAAAGGAGCCGTTCCTATCGGTCGAGGACCGGATAGCCGCGCTCGAGGAGTGCGCCCGGCGCTTTTCGAACATCCGCGTCGGGCGATTCGAGGGCCTTCTTGTAAGGTATGCGAAGGAGGTGGGCGCGACCGCAATCGTGCGCGGCCTGCGGGCCACCGCGGACTTCGAGTACGAATTCCAGATGGCGATGGTCAACCGTCGGCTTGCGGAGGACCTGGAGACCGTTTTCCTGATGACCAAGTGGGAGCACAGCTACCTCTCGAGCAGCATCGTGCGTGAGGTCGCCCTACTGGGCGGAGACTTCGCGGGCCTAGTTCCGGAGCCGGTCGGGCGCATCATCGAATACGCATTGGAGCGCAAAGGCGCCCCGCTTCGCCCTTGAGCGGGGGCTGCCCGCAACGACGCCCGAGTCGGGACAGATACCCACCGCGCTGTGGAAAAAAAGTCTCCGCCCGCTGGGCGGCTGCGGCGACACAATAAGAACAGTTGTGAGGACTTTCCCGATGCCCCAAAACACCGACCTGTTGCGCATGATTCAAGAGCTGCACGACGAGATCGTGGACAAGCCCAAATACATAGGCAAGATGGCCTGGGGAATCAACCGAGACGACGTATCCATCCAAATCGCCAAGATTCGGGCTTCGCTTCCATCCGAGCTGAAGGAGGCATCGGCACGAGTACGCGAGTCGGAGCGCATCGTGGACTCTGCCCGCGAGGACGCATCGCACACGCTCGAGTCCGCCAGAAGGGAGGCCGAAAGGATCGTGGAAGACGCCGGGAAGGAATCGGAGCGCCTCATCGAGCAGGCGCGGATTCAGCAAGAGCGAATGGTGTCCGACAATGAAATTCTTCGGCTCGCGAAAGCCCAAGCAGAAGAGATTCGGAACGCCGCAGATCGGGATGCTCTGAGGGTCCGGAGAGGCGCGGACAAATACGCTCACGACGTGCTCATCCAGTTGGAGGGGGTCGTGGGCAAGGTCATGAGCGCCGTCGAAAAGGGACGTCAGGAGCTGTCGCGTCCCCAGGAGGCAGTGGTCGCCGCCCCGAGGGAAAAGGTCCGGGCTTAATCGAGCGAGCTAACTCTTCTTCCCGCCCGCCTGCAGGGAAACCCCTTCTCGGTAGAGCTTGACGGCCTGAAAGAACGTTTCGTCGTTCACGAGCGCCTGCCGATAAACCGCGTCGATCAGCTCGAAGATCTCGAGAAGCACGCCGAGACGCTCGCGAATCGTGGCGGCATGCGAGCTCGAGTCCGAGGCAGGCACTTTGGACAGGCACTCCCTGATCGCGGCGGCGGTCGGGTCCAGCTCCCTGCGCTTTCTCTCCCTGGCGACACGGGCGAACATCAGCCATGGGTCCTCGTCGCTCACGTACGTGTCTCTTCGCTCGCCGGGCTTGCGAAACCGTCGGACGATGCCCCAATCCATCAGCCCGCGCAGGTTCATGCTCGCGTTTCCCCTGCTGATTTGCAGTCGCTCGATGATCTCGTCGGCCGTCAACGCCTCACCCGTCACGAAGAGCAGGGCGTGGATCTGCGCCATCGTCCGGTTGATTCCCCAGCTGGAGCTCATGCGCCCCCACTCGAGGATGAACTGCTCCTGCGCGGATCGAAGGCCGGCGCTGGCGTTCATGATTTCTGAATTTTTGCACGAAGATGCAAAACGATTTGTGAATAGGCGCCAACGCGCGTTTCGCCCGTAAAAAACCGCCTCGCTCGAACCGATACTCAAGGATTGGCCGCGCCTAACCGCCGCGACCTCGCGGCGTGGCCCGGCACGAACCTTCAAGGACAACCCATGAGCCTCAAAGAGTTCGCCCAAACGCGAGCCCGAATGCAGCGGCTGTCCGACGCGAGGTTCTTTGCGGGATGGGTGCACTCTGCGTCCAACGGCGAAATCATCGTCGAGATGAACGCCACGGACGGCCTGGCGCCCGGGCAAGTCTTCCTTGTTCAGGCCTTCGGACAGGAAGCATGCGCGATGTTCGAGGCGACCGCAAGGCTGATCGCCGACAAGCGAGTCGTACTCCGAATCGGGGGATCCATTCGGTTCCTAGAGCCGGGCGAGGAAGCGCGGCTGCGCGTCAAGGGAGTTTCAGCGGAGGTGTCCATCGACGACATGGCCGTCGAAGCCGTGCTGGCCGACATGTCTCAGAACGGAGTGGGCATCGCTACGTCGGACCCCCTTCCAAAGGGCCAAAGGGTTTCGATTCAGTTCGAGACGCCGCTCGGAAAGATCGAATCGAACGGCGAGGTGCGTTATTGCAGCCAATCGGGGCTCGACGACGGGTTTCGCGTCGGTGTTCGGCTCGACAAGATGGACCGGCTGAATCGCGCTCGCTGGATTCGGCTGCTTAGCGACAAGGCCGCGTGACCCGTTTACCGGAATGCGCGACGAGGATTCAGCCTCTCTTGGCCTCAGAGAGACGCGCTGCGATATCCCGGTTCTTCTCGATGTAATCGCGCCAGTTGTCGGGAACGTCCGTGTCCACGAAGATCGCGGTCACCGGGCATTCGGGCTCACATAGGCCGCAGTCGATACACTCGTCCGGGTGGATGTACACCATTTCGTCGTCCTCGTAGATGCAATCGACCGGACAAACCGTCATGCACGATTTGTCCTTGACGCCGATGCAGGGTTCGGTTACGATGTACGGCAACGCGGGTTCACCTCGGACCGGTGAGAATTGTACTAGGGGCGGGGCCGATTCGGCTCGGCGTCCCCGCCCAGCGGGATCCGCAGCCGAGTCACGGCTGGGGCTTGAATGCGTCCGCGAAGCGCTTCGGCCACCAGGTGGGATCGCCGAGCCCGGGAGAGCCCGGAATGACCGAGGTCGGCCCAAGGCCGAGAACGCCGGCGAGGAAAAGCGCAGCAAGGCGAGATACGGACTCGCTTCTCAGCTCTCCCCGCTCCATTGCTCGAAGAAGGGTCCCGCACAGCGGCTCGAACAGCTTCCCGTAAAAGGCCGAAGCGATCCGCTCGCCGCTTTCCGGCCTTTCCAGTCGCCGCGCGTCCTGAAGCATGCCCATCCAATTGGGCGCGGCGTCGTCGGAAAGCGCGGACACGAAGCGCGTGAGGCCCTCGTGAACGCTCAGCCACTCCGCTTGCTCACGGGAGAGGCGCTCACCCAGGCGGTCCATGGCGTCTTCGGCCCACGCCACGTACAGGTCCTCCTTGTCGCGAAAGTGATAGTAGAGCGACGGCGCGCGCACGCCTCCCGCCTCGAGGATCTGCGCGACGGTGACCTCCAGATAGGAACCTCGGGAAAAGAGCTCGTTCGCCGCGTCCAAGAGCCGGCGCCTGCCTTCGGAGACTTCTGCGTCCGCTAGGCTCACGGAGCCAACATACCGAATTTCCCTGCGAAAATCGGAGGTTTTCGGCGCGGGACATGGCGCTCGTGCCACAATCGGCCGTAAATAAGAGGAGCGGCAGCGCGAGAGTGCCGCAATCCGAACGGAGCGAAACACTGTGCCGATTACGTTGACGACCCGAGCCGCGACGGAGCTGAAGGACCTGATGGCGAGCCAGGAGAAGCCGGGCGCGTCCCTGCGCGTTTGGGTTGCCGGCGGAGGCTGCTCCGGGTTGCAATACGGTTTGGCGCTGGACGACGGCCAACCCGAAAACGGGGACCAAGTTTTCGAGCAGGAAGGGGTTCGGATCATGATCGACGAGCTGAGCCTGCAGTACATGGACGGCAGCTCGGTCGACTACGTGGACGACCCGCTCGGCGGAGGGTTTAAGATCGAGAATCCCAACGCGACGGGGTCGTGCGGCTGCGGATCGTCGTTCCAGACCGCCGAATCCGGCGGCGGCGGCTGCGGAAGCTGCGGCCATCGGTAGTCCGAAGCACCGGCGCATCCCGTTTCTTCCCATTGCAAAGGCTCGAAAGGCCTTTGAGTAACATTGCCCCGGCGTGGCATCCGCGCGCCTGGGGGTACCTATGCACCGAAGGAATGGGGCCGTCGTCGCCGTCCTGTTTGCGATCCTCGCTGGCGGTTGCGGTAAGCCGGCAGGCGAAGTCGGGGCCGGCCCATCGGCTTCCGCGAATGCCACCGACTCCGGACTCGTCGAATGCGGCAAGTGGACCATCCTCGACACGCGAACCGACCTGACCGACCGCGCGCGCGCCAAGCAGAACGTCGAAGACGCGCTGATCCGGTACGAGGACGTAGGCTGCCTTGTCGGACTTTGGAGCTACAACGGGCCGGCGATCCTGTCCGCGGTCGAGGGCGCGCGCAAGCAGGGAAAGACGAAGATCGTGTGCTTCGACGAGGAGGAGGACACCCTTCGCGGCGTGGAGAGCGGCAGCATCCATGCGACCGTGGTTCAGCAGCCGTACGAGTTCGGCCTGCAATCGGTAAGGATTCTCGCGGCGCTGGCGAAACGCGACCGAAGCGTCCTGCCGGAGGGAGGGGTGTTGGACATACCGGTCCAGATCGTCCGCAAGGATAACGTGGACGCGTTTCGACAGACCCTCGCCGAGCGGCTGGCCGCAGGTTCAAGAGAAGCCGGCCGATCTCCCGACGGAGCGCCCCGAATCGCGTTCGTTACGAACAACGTCTCCGACTTCTGGAAGATCGCGCGGGCGGGCGTCAACAAGGCGTGCGCGGAGCTTGGAGTGGTATGCGAGTTCCACATGCCTCCCGAAGGAACGCCGGCGGACCAACAGCGGATCGTGGAGGCGCTCATCACAAAGAAGATCAGCGGCATGGCGATCAGCCCGAACGACGCGCAGAACCAGATCGACATGCTCAACCAAGCTGCCGCGGCGATGAACGTCATCACGCAGGACAGCGACGCGCCCGCCAGCAAGCGGTTGTGCTATGTGGGCACGAACAACTACAAAGCCGGCCGCGAGGCTGGAAAGCTGATCAAAGAGGTACTCCCGGATGGCGGAAAGCTCGTGCTGTTCGTCGGCCGCCTCGACGCTCAAAACGCCAGGGATCGCCGGCAGGGCATCATCGACGAGCTTAGCGGGAAGTAGATGTCCGACAGCCCCTTCCCCTTGTCGCGACCCGGGAGCGATAGGGGGAAGGGGTTGGGGATGAGGGTTCCGGAGCGCGTGACGAAGCATCGCTTGCAATGAAGAAGAACGCGGGCATCCTCGGGCTTCTCCTCGCGGTGGTGGCGATCACCTCCCTGCTGGACGCAAAGTTCCTCGACCCTCTCAACCTCCAAAACATCGCCCGCTGGACGGGCATGTACGGCATCTTGACCGTCGGCGCGGCGTTCGTGATCATCACCGGCGGTATCGACCTTTCGGTCGGCTCGATCGTGGGTCTCGTGGGATGTCTACTGCCGATGCTTCTAAAGACGGGCCTGCCCATTCCGCTGGCAATTCTGAGCGTGTTTGGCGTAAGTCTGGCGATCGGCTGGACGCACGGAATGCTGGTGACGAAGCTCCGGCTTCAGCCGTTTCTGGTAACGCTTTGCGGACTGTTCATTTACCGGGGCATCGCGCGCTACATCACGGGCGACGCCACGCAGGGCTTCGGAACCGATTTCACGGAGTTGAAGGTGCTGACTGCATCGGCTCCTCTTTCCGTTCCCACGCCATTTCTAATGCTGCTCGCGATCGCGCTTGCGTCCGGCGCGCTGCTCAACTTCAGCGTCTTCGGGCGGTATTTGCTCGCCGTGGGCAGTAACGAAGAAGCCGCACGTTTGAGCGGAATCCGAACGAGCCGCGTGGTGATTTCGGCATACGCGCTTTCCGCGGGGCTGGCCGGGCTCGCCGGAGTGCTCTTCGCGGTGGACCTCAACTCGATTCAGCCCTCGGGTCACGGGAGCTTCTACGAGCTCTACGCGATCGCGGGGGCGGTGCTCGGCGGCTGCAGCCTGCGCGGGGGGTACGGCAGCTTCTTCGGCGTCGTGATCGGGACGGCGATCGTTCGGGTGCTTTACAACGCGATCAACATCCTCGGGATCGCGACGCAATTGGAATTCGCGGTAATCGGCTTCGTTATTCTGGCGGGAGTGATCGGGGATGAATTGGTGAAGCGGCTGTCCCAGCGGCGAGGCAGGGAGCATGGTCCGCCTTGAATGTGAGGCATCTTCGATCTGCGAAGCCATAGCTCCACTATCATTTTGAACCTACTTGACAACTCTCGCGCGAAGTGTTAGAAAGTGCGTATGCGGCGCATCGCACGAGTAACCCGAATCGCCTTCGTTACGGTTCTGTTTGGCACGGCCCTGGCGGGGATCTTGCAGCAGGACCCTACTCCCGCGGCCGATCCTCCTAAAGACCCTCCCGAGCTCACGAACCTATTGAAGGCCGCGAAAGTAGCCAGAGATCGGACCGACGAAATCCTCGGACGGGCCGGCGCCGTGGCGGACCCCTTGGGAAAGCTGTTCTCGGCAGCCGAATCCTGCGCGAAGATGGAGCTGCCGGACGGCCGCGAGCCCGTCGAGAAGTTCGGGCAGGCCCTCACCACTACCAAGACCGCGGCAGCAAAACTCAAGGAGATCCTCGACGGGCTTGAGAGTGAGCTCACGGCAAACGACCCGCAAAAGAAGTCGCTTGCGTACGTGATCGCGGAGCTGAAGGACAAGACGTCCCAGGTTGCGACCACGCAATTGAACATCGACAGGTTCAACAAAGAGCTTCCCGGACTCAAAGCGCGAGTGCAAACCCAGCACGACTCGCTAATTGCGGTTAAGGCGGATGCGCTCAAGGCGGTACAAAACGCGCTCGCCGGAATCAAGAGGGTTGCGGATGTCTATTGCTCCGCCGCCAAGGCTGCGTCGCTCGAGAAGAGCGCCGCAGACTCGCCCAAAGATTCCCCAAAGCCCACGGCGAGGCAGTTGGGAAGGCGCTGGCAATCGCTGACCAACGACTACGACAAGCTCGTTCGGGCGGAGGGGTTCTTCAGGCCCGACGCGAAGGCCTCTTGGCCGAAGAACGACGGCCGCGCGAAGGCCTTCGTCGAAGCGCTTGGTTTCAATGACACAAGCGACGACGTCATGGTCCAGGCCAAGAGCGACGCGGCTGCGGAGGCGATGGTGTCGGCAGCTGCCGATGTAGGGAGCCTGCTGCCAGACCGTGGCATCGCTAAGATCAAGAGCGAGACGGATTGGATCGACGAGTTGAAGCTGGCCGCCTCGATTCTGGCGCGCCATGCCGCCGAAGGGAACATCGGTCCAAGGGACGCGATGCAAGACCACTCCGTTCTCGAGTTCGCTTCTCTGCACGCTTTACGCATGGCGGTTTCGGCCCGGGCCTGGGGCAGAAGGGCGACGGAGTTTCGGGGCGAGGACCGTGTGCTCGACAACGCCCTCGATTCCTTGACCGAGGCATCCGCCCACCTCGCGGTCGCCGTCGCGGATGTCGCCGACGCGCTCGCGGGCGACCAGGAGCACTGGGTGACCGAGCACGTCCGGCTGTACTACTTCCTGGACGTCAAGCGGCTGATGACGGTGCTGAACCAGTCCACGGCGATGGCCGACCCCGCTGGGCGCCAGACGAGCGACTTTGCCGCGAAGAGGCTCGCGCTTCGCCAGGCGCAGCTTTCGTTCCGCGCGGTTTACGACGAGCTGACTCAGCTTGTGAACAAGCTCGTGCTGCTGCGGCCGAAGCTGGAAGCCGCCAAGCAGGATCTGAAGCAGAAGAAGACCGCGCTGGACCAGGCGGGGAGGGAAGAGAGGGCGGCCAAGCGCAAGAAGGACGAAATAGACTCAAAGGTGACGACGCTTGAGAACGAAGTCCGCGAACTAAAGAGAAAAGAGGGGGAGGAGCAGGACGAAAGGAAGAGGGCCCAAATCACAGCTCAAAGGGAAGCGAAGGAGAAAGAGCTTGGCGCGGCCAAGGAGACTCAGATAGAGCTGACGGAAGCTCACTTGGAGGCCGAAGCCAAGAAGAACGAGGCGAACGCCGAGCACGAGAAGGCGAAAGCGCGCGTCTCCGAAAACGAAGCAGACAAGGATTCCCTACCCAACCAGATCGCCGCGACGCAGTCGAAGCTGCTCGAGGAGTCCCGGAATCTGAAAGCCGCCCGCGACACCGTCGCGATCGCCGCCGAGAACGCCCTGGAAGAGTTCGCGCTCGAGCGCGACAACCGCCCCTTTCTAAGGGCCAAGGCAAGCCGCTTCAGCACGGACCCGCTTCGCAGGTGCGCGCTCTACGGGTTCGAGGACACGAAGACGATTCTCGTGCGCGGCATGAAAAGCGACGTCGAGTACGCCCGCGACGTGATCGCCCAATTCGACCGCCCGTCGCCCATGGCGAGGCTCACCCTCTGGACGCTGCAAATGAACCTGCAGCAGAGCAGGCAGATAAGACACAGCCTTGGCGGAGCGCTCGAGCGGGTGGACAAGGAGCTTTCGAACGCGCGCGAGGCGACTGCGCTTGTCTCCTCCGTTTTGAGGGACGAGTTGAACCGGGTTTTGCGGGATCTCGAAGAGGACGGATTCGAGCGGAAGAAGGTCAACCTAGTCTTGCGCTCGGACAGACGTTTCGCGCTCGACGCGCACCGCATCGCAAGAAGCCTTGTTTACAACGATGAAGTCGCCTGGCAGTTGGGGTTGGCGACTTCAAACCGGCTGAAGTGGCATCACGAGGGCGGCCCACCCGCCATGCGATTGCCGGATCACTACTATTTCACTCGTTGGACGCTTCCCGACCCGGCTGCGACCACGACGCTAGGGGAAACCCTAATGATCTTGGCCTTGACGAAGCGCAAGTATCAGTGCCAGGTGCTATCCTCGACGGAAGCCGTTCTTCGCGGCGTGCTCAAGCGGCGGGGCGTTCGACTCGACTCATCGGCAGTCTTGCGCAGACTGAATGCCGCGTTGGGATTCCCCGAAACCCGTCCGCCATGCAACCAGAACAGATGCGAGTGCGACGACGATGAGGAAGGGTTAACTGCTTATCAAAAGGAGATTCTTCAAGCGCTCAAGAGGGCGGCGCTGGAGAGGTTCATCGCAGCTTTTCCTGATATTAAAAAGCTCTTTGTAAGTGTTTACTCAAACAGTAGCATCAGATCGAAAGTGGGATCGAAGCTGCAACCGAGACCTTCAACTCGGCAATCGCCGCGATCGGGACGCAGCCGAGGTGCATCCACGTTCCTTACTCAGACCCCGGATACTCTCATGTCCGTCGAACAGCAAAAGCGCGAACTGGAACGACTCATTGATGTACAGCTCGGCGCGGTATTCGCTCAGGGTCAGGAAGGTCCAGAGAAGTGGGCAGCGATGGAATCCGAAATAAGGGAACTAAAGAAAGCCTTACCCAGCCAAGCCGGTCAAATTGACACGGTGTATTTCTTTCTTCCCGCAATGGGTTGGCTCTACCGAGAATTCGGTATCTCCAGTTCCGTACTAATCGGAGACGAATACAAGGTCGAAGCGAAGACCGCTCTTACGGACCAGCGCCGCTCTCAACTGGTCGAGTCCATGCGTAAGGCCTATCCCCGCGACGCCGCCAACGCCCGCATCGCCGCAGCCGACGAAATGCTCAAGGCGATCATGATGGCCGTCGAGGACGACGTGGACCGCCTCGTCGTGCAGCCGACCCTGGCGAAAGTACGGCGCATGCTCCTGGACTCCGGAGTGGACGTCGGCCTGATGGAGCGGACGTCCGTTCTGTCCACGAACCGCAGCGTAGCGAGGGTAGACCCGGCCGCTTCGGCACAGCTCGATTTGGGCGGCGAGCAGAGGCTGCTGGAGGCTACCGGGCAGCTCGCGCAGATCGTCGGCGCCTTCGAGGCCAAGCGGAGCCTCCCCGAGATGCTCGACTTGTTCAAGGGCATGAACCAGGAGCCGCCCTCGGAGCTGTACGCCCTTCTGAGCGGCTCCCAGTTCAAGGTTACGCCGATCTTCGACCCGACCGGGCAGGCATTGAGGTTCCAATTCGACTACATCAAGACCACGAACATCGCCGACCCGGACGGCAGTGTGAACCCGCAGCTGCCGCGCATCGAGCGGCACGCCGTGAATACCACCGTGCAGTTGAGCAACCTCGAGATTCGAGAGATTAGCAGGTTCGAAGTAAACGCGAAGCTGGGCGTCCCCCGCAAGCAATGGGGCGGCATTCCGATTCTCAAGGACTTGCCGCTCTTACAGGACCTGCCGCTGATCGGGTGGTTCACGCGCAGAAACGGCAAGGCGGCCGTGTCCCAGGCGAGCCTGATTCTGGGGCAGACGTCCATGTATCCGACCATCGAGGACATCGGCAGCCTGTTGACCGGATCGCTGGGGATTCCTCCTTTCGGGACCGATGGCGGAGCCGGGACGTCCAAAGAGCCGGAAAAGGACGGCAAAGGGAGCAAGTAGCGATCGGAAGGGCGCGGCCGCCCGACTCCGTCCCGAAAAAAGAGCGCGGCGGGAAGCATAGGGGGGAAGCCTTCCCGCCGCAAGGGTTCCCGAGAAGGGGTGAGGGACGTTCCAGACCGTTCCGGCGCGACTCCGGCGCTGGCAGCGCCCCATTGCCGAGAGTCAAGGTAGAAGAGGCGCAAGGGTATCGCTGTGATACAATCCCTTTAGGGATATGCCGGCGAGCGACCCTTTCGGCGACCTCGACGCGCTCCTGCGGCGATGCCGGAAGGGCGATTCTCGCGCCTGGTCGAATATGGTCGACCGCTTCCAGGGCATGGTGTATTCGATCGCGCGCCGCTCCGGCTTGGGCGAAGAGGACGCCGCGGACGTGTTTCAGGAGACGTTCGTCGCGCTGCACCGCTGGCTGGACAAGCTGGAATCGGGGCACGCGATTCCCAAGTGGCTGGCGGTAACCGCAAGCCGCGAGGCCATGCGCGCGAGCCGATTGCGCAAGCGAGGCCCCGATTCGCTCGAAGCCGCGGACATGCCCCTGGACGAGCTGCTCGCGAACGAGGAGCGAAGCGTGGAGGATGCAGCGCTCGAGGCCTTGGAGGCAGAGAATGTCTATGCGGCACTCGAAAAGCTCGGGGAGCCGTGCCGCTCGCTATTGACGTCGCTGTTCGCCGTGGAAGAGCCGTCGTATAAGGACATATCGGCGAACCTGAGCATGCCGATCGGCTCGATCGGGCCGATGCGGGCGCGCTGCCTGGACCGGCTAAGGCGAGCGCTCGCGCGGGAAGGCGTTTTGACGGGTTCGTGAATCAAATCGCGCGTGCGCTTTCTCCCTTGGATTATTGCGATGAAGAAGGACAGGCAGGAAGAGATCGAGAGGTCGGTCGATGCGGCGCTCGAAGGCGCGAGCACGGACGGTCTTCCCGCCGAAGGCCGACAAGCCGTCCACGAGTTTCGACGGATCGTAAAGGTCCTTCGCATGCCTAGTCTGGAGGCTCCCGAATCGGTTCGAAACGCCGCCAAGAGCCTCATCCCGGCGCCCGAAAGGCGAGTGCTTTTCGCGCGTCTCGTGTCCAGCACGCTCCAAACCGAGGGCGTGCGATCCGCTCAAGGGAGCTTCCAGATGGTCTTCGAAGCGGGCGAACACCGCGCGCGCCTGCTGTACTCCCCAGAACGCGGAGAATGGCGCGTTACCGGAAAAGTCGACGGGCCGGGCTGGACCTTCGAGCGCAAAGGAAGCGCTCGAACGTGCGACGCCGAGGGCCGCTTCGAGTTCCGCGCCGCCTCCCTAGGGGACTCTGCGATAGTGTTGGCCGCGGGCGACGTAGAGTTGCGCGTCCCTTCCGCCGAGGAGGCTTCCGAGCATGAGCCCGGCCCAGGCGGTTAGGGGCCTCGAGGCCGCTGCCGACGGACGATCCGCGCGGGCTGCGGTGCGAGGACTAAACGGCGCCTCGGGATTCAGCCGAGCCTACTTCCAGCGGATTCTCAAACTGTTGGGCTCCGATGTTGCCGCTGCCGCGAAGCTCGCGTCCCGGTGGCGGATCGCGCTAGAGGTCGGAGACGATCCGGCCTTAGCCTATCGCGCGAGAGGAGTGCATGAGCGGCAGCGGGGGCGCTGGCCAGAGAGCGCGGAAGCGTTTCGGCAAGCGGGCAGTCTGGCCCGAGATCCGGTGGAGCGGCTTAGCTTTCAGGCGGGCGCCGTGGACGGCTTGGGACGCGCGGGCGACGCCTTCGGCGCAAAGCGGCTGGGCCAGAGCCTCGCGAAAGGTCTGGACAGACTGGGCAGGCGCGACTTGGCCGCCAGGGTTCGCCTGAACGTCGGCAACGCGCTTGTCTGGTCCGATCGCTACGTGGACGCACGGCGCTGGTACCGATCCGCTCTAGCGGGTTTGGACTCCTCCGAATTCGCCGCGGAATCTGCCGCCGCGAAGCTCGGCCTTTCGACTGCGGAGCTGTTCGGCGGATCGCTGGACGATGCGGAGCGTTGGGCGGCAGAGGCTCTCCGCGAGTTCGAGGCCCTCGGACAGAGCCACTACGCGCTCCTCGCGCAGGTCAACCAGGCGCACGCCGCCTCCCTGGGCGGCCGCCCGGATGAAGCGTGGGACCGATTCCTCGCCTTGCGCGAAGCGCTGGCACACGACAAGGTCGAACGGAGGCGCGTCGAGGAGTTTTTGGGAGACGCATATCTGAAGCTGAACATGGTCGCGGAGGCTGTGGATTGCTTTCGAAACGCCCTCTCCATGCATCCGAGCCGGCCGCCCAACTTGAATCGCGCCAACTGTCTGTACGGATTGGGCTCGAGCTTTGCTGCGGCGAGCGAGATGGCGAAGGCGCGCAGGGCGTTCGAGGCAGCTCAAGCCACATACGCGCGGGTCGGGAATGAGGCTTGGGCGGCCTCCACGCAGGCGTCGCTTTCGTCCGTTTATCGGAGGCTCGGCAAGCGCCGCGAGGCGCTGGCCAATGCGTCCGATGCTGCCGCCGCGCTTGCGCGGCTGCGGTCTCCCTACTTGCTCGCCGAATCGCTTCTCGAGCTTGCGGAAGCAGAGCTCGCCAACGGGCGTTCGCCCGAGCAGAGCCTCTCTCGCGCCGGCGCAATCGTTTCCCACATGGGATACGGATTGTTGGAGTGGAAAGTCGCTTACTTGCGTGCGAAGTCGCCTCCGGAAAAGCTCGCGCTTCGGCGCTACCGGAGGATGGCGGCCGCGATCTTCGAGTCGAGAATGCGGATTCGTTCTTCGACCGCCGGGCTGCACTTCTTGCGAGACAAACAGGCCGCCCTTCTTGAATACTTGGAGAGGCTGCTCGCGCGTCCCACTCGCTCCCACATTCACGAGGCATTCGAAACGGTCCGAAGGTCACGCTCGGCGGCGCTCATCGACGAGATCCTGTCTGCGCGCGCCCTCGACTTGGATGCGGATTCGGCGGCTCAGTTGGACGCCCTTCGAAAGGAGCTCGCGTCGAACTCGCACGAGCCCTCTACCGGCGGCGAACGCCGCCGGATCGGCTCGAACAAGGAGGTGTCGAGCCTACAGCGCAGGTGGGTGGAGCTGACGCGCAGGATCATTACAAGTATTGAACCGACGAATCGCGCGCTCGGTCCGACGGACGCAACCGTCGTGGTGGAAGGATCGAAACGATACTTCGCTCTTCGTTTTGATCGGTCGCAGTCGATTTCGGTATCGCCCAAGGAGCTGTCCAAGCGGCTCAGATGGCTGGTGTTCGAGCTCCTGGCGCCCCAGGCGGATCCGAACGCGGATCCCTCGGACGCTCTTCGCGAGTCGCAGCGGCTTGCTTCGGACTTCGCGCCACTCTGGGAGAGCAAGGGAGGAGTCTTGGCGATCTGCCCGGACGGCTTCCTGTGGCGGATGCCCTGGCAAGTTCTGGCGCAGAGCTTGGGAGAGAATCGCGAAACGGTGCTGTTGCCCGGCGCATCCTTCTGCTCGGCAAGCGTAGAAGAGAGCGTGCAGCCGCGCCGGACTGCGGTATGGTACGCGGCCGAGCCCGGTTTGCCGAACGTGGAACGGGAGGCGGAGACGTTTCTCGAGCGGTTTCCGAATTCGGACGTCTGCCGTACCGCCGCGGAGGCGCGAGAGGCCATGCGAGGGAGCGATTGGGACCTGCTTCACGTTGCCGGCCATGCCTCTTTCCATGAGGCCAACCCCATGTTTTCCTACTTGAGCTTTCGAGACGGCCCCGTCTACGCGGACGAGATCGCGCGTGCGGGATTCCGCGTCGGGCACGTGGTGCTTTCCGCGTGCGACACGGCGTGCGTTTCGGTGCTCAATCGCTCGGAGCCGGACGGCCTGGCGCGTTCGTTTCTTGCGCGGTCCGCGCGCTCGGTCCTGGCGGCGCAATGGCCGCTGGACGATGAGGCAGCGCGCTCGATAATGTGTACTTATTACTCTGAACTTGCCGCCGGCCGAAGCATCGTCGCTTCGCTAGCCCAAGCCCGGCGGGTATGCCGTGAATCGCACCCCCATCCCTATTTCTGGGGGGCGTTTGTGTTGTTAGGAGGATACGTTTCATGATTTCAAGCCTGAGCGGATTGCTGCGTTGGACCCTATCTTTGTTTCTTGCCGCGTGCGTGGCGGCACTCGCGCCCGCGCAGCGCCTCGTCTGCCGAATCGTTCCGGGCGCCGATCCCGCGCAGATCGCCCGCGACCACAGCCTGTACCTGCGTGACATAACGGCCCCGGCGCCGTTTATCCTCGTCGAGCCCGATCCCTTCTCCGGAATCGAGTTCTCTCTGGCGCGCTTAATGGCCGATCCTCGGGTCGTGTGGGTCGAAGACGACGACGATCTCGTGTGCCCGGAGAACACAAGCGGCGGAAGAGGAGGCACCGTGGCCGCGGTCGCGGACCGAAACGCTCTTTACGCTGTAAACGCCAACCTGCTGCAACAAATCCGGTGGTCGGTCCCCCCGCCGGGGGCGATCGAGCGAGACGTGCGGGTTGCGATCCTGGACAACGGGCTTTCGCCGCTTCACGGGAGGCTTTGGAAGAAGGTCGCCGCAGCCGCGAACTTGCTTCCCGACGGGCGGGACCCTTACGACCTGCCGTACGGAGTCGACTCTAACGGAAACTTCGATCCGGACGAGATGGTGGGACACGGAACGATGATCGCCGGGATTATCGACTTTATGGCGCCCGAAGCGCAGTTCGTTATCGCGCGGGTCGCCGACAGCGACGGCCAGGCGACCGCGTGGAGCATCATCAAGGGGCTCGCGTTCGCGGTCCTAAACGGCGCCGAGGTCGCGAACATCAGCCTCGGATCGGTGGACCGGATTCCCGCGCTCAGCGACGTGCTCGACTGGACCGACGAAAACGGACTCCTGATCGTCGCCCCCATCGGCAACAACGGCCAGCGGCTTGCCGTGTTTCCGGCAGGATACAGCGAGGCGCTCTGCGTTTCCGGCGTGCTGCCGGACGACCGAAAGGCGCCCTTCAGCAACTGGCGGGGCACTGCCGATTCTGCGGCTCCCGCGACCGGCATTCGAAGCACTTTCTGGAACGGCCAAATGGGGCTGTGGTCTGGCACGTCCTTCGCCGCGCCGCTCGTAGCGGGCGCTGTGGCCGACTGTCTGACGCGGCGTCTATCCATGCGGCCGGAGGACCTGATCGACGCGGTGGACGAAACCGGGGATGACATCGACGGTCTCAATCCGCTCTATCGCGGGGAGCTGGGGACGCGCCTGAACTACAGCCGGCTCGCGGCATTCTTGCGACAGTGACGTCGGAACTCGCCGATGGGAACGCGCGCGCAATCTGGGCCTATTCTGGACTTTTGCGTATAGATTGGCTCCATAATCGTAGGAAGAAGAGCGGGACCGTTCCCGAGAATAGGCCATATGAGCAAGAAGACCGCATCGGCCGAACCCGAAGTCAGGGCTGCGCCGCGCCCCGCCGCGCCGAAGTCCGACGACGACGCGCTGCTGGAGGAATACGCCGGGCGCGAGTACAAGTGGGGATTCACGACCGAGCTCGAACAGGACGTCTTCGAGCCCGGCTTGAACGAGGACGTCATCCGTCGCCTCTCGGAGATCAAGGGCGAGCCGGAGTGGATGCTTCAGTTCCGGTTGAAGGCGTACCGGCACCTGCTCACGATGAAGGAGCCGCACTGGCCCAACGTCCAGTACGACATGCCGGACCTTCAGTCGATCAGCTACTACGCCGCTCCGAAGAAGATGCCGCGCCTGGACTCGCTCGACGAGGCGGACCCCGAGCTGCTGAAAACGTTCGAGAAGCTCGGAATTCCGCTGAAGGAGCAGGAGGTTCTGCTTAACGTGAAGGGAGCCGGTGAGGGTAGCACGGGCTTCCAGCCCGTGGGTAGCTCGGGCATCTTGCCCGAGCAGGTCCAGGGGCAAGATGCCCCTGGTACGCACGGGCAAGATGGCCGTGCTACGCCTACACCCGTCGCCGTAGACGCCGTTTTCGACTCCGTCTCCGTCGCGACCACCTTCAAGGCAAAGCTCGCCGAGCTCGGCATCATCTTCTGCTCGATGTCCGAGGCGGTCCGGGAGCATCCTGACCTCGTTCGCGAGTACTTGGGCTCCGTCGTTCCGTACAGCGACAACTACTTCGCGACGCTGAACTCGGCGGTGTTTTCCGACGGCAGCTTCGTGTACGTGCCGAAGGGCGTGCGCTGCCCGATGGAGCTCAGCACCTATTTCCGGATCAACGCGCTCAACACCGGCCAGTTCGAGCGCACGCTGATCATCGCCGACGAGGGCTCCTATGTTTCGTACCTGGAGGGCTGCACGGCGCCGATGCGCGACGAGAACCAGCTTCACGCGGCGGTGGTCGAGCTGGTCGCCCACAAGGACGCGACGCTCAAGTACAGCACCGTCCAGAACTGGTACCCCGGCGACCCCAAGACCGGCAAAGGCGGCATCTACAACTTCGTCACCAAGCGGGGCAAGGCTCTCGGCGATCGCTCGAAGATCACCTGGACGCAGGTCGAGACGGGCTCCGCGATCACGTGGAAGTACCCGAGCGTGATCCTGATGGGGGACGACTCGATCGGCGAGTTTTACAGCGTGGCGCTCACCGCGAACCGCCAGCAGGCCGACACGGGCACGAAAATGATCCACATCGGTAAGCGCACGAAGTCCACGATCGTCTCGAAGGGGATTTCCGCCGGCCTCGGACAGAACACGTATCGCGGGATGGTGAAGGTAAATCCGGGCGCGGAGAACGCGCGCAACTACAGCCAATGCGACTCGATGCTGATGGGAGACAAATGCGGCGCGCACACGTTCCCGTACATCGAAGTGAAGAACCCTACGGCGACCGTCGAGCACGAGGCCTCGACCTCCAAGATCGGCGAGGACCAGATCTTCTACTGCAACCAGCGCGGCATCCCGACCGAGGACGCGGTGAACATGATCGTGTCCGGCTTCTGCAAGGACGTCTTCCGCGAGCTGCCGATGGAGTTCGCGGTCGAGGCGCAGAAGCTGCTGGGGGTGAGCCTTGAGGGAAGCGTCGGATAAGCAAGCCTTCGACGTGGCGCGGCTCGAGCCAATCAGCCATGGAATCTACGAGTCTCTGGCGGCTAAGTTTGGCGAGGCAACCTTCGGTAACAGAGAAGAGTGGCTAATCGCACACTGGAGGTCGAGAAACCCGCAGGTCCATGAAGATCTCGTGCTGGACACGGAGACTTATCCAAGCCTTTATTGGTTCAAAGGCTACATGTGGGACTTTACGGGAGACGAGAAAAGCCTAGCCATGGACGTTGTCAGTTTCTTGAATGACTTCTTTGAGGAACGTGTCGTTTGCGGCGTTCAGTGGGCAGAGGGCCAGGTTAAAGGTGGTGGTCCGATCGATCTGAGAAGCTTGGACGAAGACGGCTGGTGGAATGACAAAGATGTCCTCATTCGATCGTGGCGAGGTACGTATGACCGCGGCTAATTGCGATTCCATGCTCATGGGCGACAAGTGCGGCGCGCTCGCGTTCCCGTGTCTTTCAAGCTGAAGGCATGCGTGTGGCACGGGCTACTTGGGAGAGCGGCACGGGCTACTTGGGAGTGGCACGGGCTACTTGGGAGTGGCACGGGCTACTTGGGAGAGCGGCACGGGCTACTTGGGAGTGGCACGGGCTACTTGGGAGTGGCACGGGCTACTTGGGAGAGTGGCCCGGGCTACTTGGGAGTGGCACGGGCTACTTGGGAGTGGCACGGGCTACTTGGGAGTGGCCCGGGCTACTTGGGAGTGGCACGGGCTACTTGGGGGTGGCACGGGCTACTTGGGAGTGGCACGGGCTACTTGTTGCCCGTGTCTGGCAAGCTGAAAGCACAAGTGAGGCACGGGCTACTTGTTGCCCGTGCCTTTCGACCTGTACACCAGCGTGCCACGGGCTACTTGTTGCCCGTGTCCAGCACCATGTAACATAGCCCCCATATGGAGCCCAAGTACAAGCTCCGCAAGGTCTACAACACGCCCGGCCACGCGCATGAGCTCACCTTCTGCTGCTACCGACGGCTCCGATTGCTCGAGCACGACTTCGTTCGCAATACCTTTCTTGCAAACCTGGACAGAGCCAGGCAGAAGTGGAACTTTCACGTATGGGCCTATGTCCTTATGCCCGAGCATGTCCACGTGATCGTATATCCGCGGGACGAGGTCTATGACATCTCGAAAATCCTACTAGCCGTCAAGAAACCCGTTGCCTATCAAGCGCTTCAGTGGCTTGAGAGTTATGAGCCTCAAACGTTTCGGAATCTGCTTGTGCCACGATCCGACGGCACCTTCGAAAGGCGATTCTGGGAAGCGGGAGGGGGTTTCGATCGAAACGTTCACTCCGGGAAGGCCGCTTGGAATATGATCCACTACATTCATTGGAATCCGGTTCGGAGAGGGCTGGTGCGGTCGCCGGAGGAATGGAAGTGGTCGAGTGCTGCGTTCTATGGGGGCGAGGATGAGTGCGGGTTCGTTCCGGATAAGTGTGAGTGGTGGGTGAATTGAGGGATTGCAGGCATGGGCAACAAGCAGCCCATGCCACTTAGTCTTTACAGTTCTGCAGGCATGGGCAACAAGTAGCCATGCCACTTGGATTCTTTACAGTTCTGCAGGCATGGGCAACAAGTAGCCCATGCCACTTGGATTCTTTACAGTTCTGCAGGCATGGGCAACAAGTAGCCCATGCCACGCACTTACTTACGATTCTGGGGATGCCTCGGCGGTTTTCATGTTTTCTCTGAGCTCGCCAACCATCCTCATCGCCGTCTCGAACAAGCTTCCGCTCTTGCCGCTTCGCAGCCAGACACCGGACGAGCCGATGACGAGCTCTTTGAGGTAGGCGAACGAGAACCCCTCGGTCTCCTTCGCAAGGCGTGTCAGCTGAGAGGCCGTCGGACGGACCTCACAGGGAATCCGCCCAAACAGCTTCTTCAACAACAGCCGCCGCTCCTTCGACGCCGGCGGGCCGAACTCCAGCACCCGGTCGAACCGAGACGGGCGATTGCGGATCGCCGGGTCCAGCTTCTCCGGGTGGTTGGTCGTCGCCAGCACGAGCACGCCGCGAAGCGGCTCCGCGCCGTCGAGGGAGTTCAGCACTGCCGACAAGATCTCCTTTCGGATCAGCGAGTCGATGTCCTCCAGCACCAGCACGCAAGGCGCCATCTCACGCACCTTGTCGAAGCAATCCTGAACGTCGTCCGTGTCGTCCCCGAAATTGCGCACGACCAGCCTCGGCACCGTCATCCGGTTCAGGAGAGCGCGGATCACGTGCGACTTGCCGTTGCCCGGCGGACCGGTCAAAAGTAGGCCACGCTTCCAAGGGACTCCCAGCATCTCGTAGTCGGCGCGCGCCTCGAAGAACCCGAGCGCCTGCGACTCTAGGGTGCGGCGAAGGTCCTCGCGCAGCACGAGGTCGGGCCAGCGCGACTCTTGAATCGCCCTGTCCATGGACTCGGACTCGTTCCACCAGCCCGAGTAAACGTGCGTAGTCGGCCCGCGCTGGTTCGAGTAGGAAAGCACGGCCTGAACGAACGCGTCGAGCGCCGGATCCGGCCCGACCACCCAATAGACCCATCCGCACTTGTACAGCGTCGCGCGCAGCACCTGGAACTTGTTCCCGACCCACTCCACCTCCACCCAAGAGGTCAGAAGGTAGCGCGAAACCGTTCGCTCCTCGCCGTTCCAGAGCGCGCAAACCTGCGGAATGACGCGATCGACCATGGCCGCCTCCGCGCCTCCATACCGCACGAAGCCGTCCACGTCGAAGTGCGAGAAGCAATGGAGGACCGACTGGCCCGGAAACAGCTCGGACAGCCGCCTCGAGACCTTGAAGGTCATCGAACGGTCCATCGAGTCCAAAGCCTGTTCTACGAAAGAGTTCAAGTTCTCCATCTGCGAATTGCCACGCCGAACGGGCTTAGATCGGCGGGCGGCTCTCGTCGGACGACGAGAGACGCTACGCCGGTCTTCGCTTCCGGGCGTGTGGGTCGTGGCATCCCGGCCATGCCGGGACGCGAACGGCGAGTCGGGCAGCAGTGATCGATCGTCGCCCGCCTAGCGGGCGTCGAAAAGCAGTCGATATGCTGTACGGAGTCGGACTCGCATGTGACGGAGCGCGATTATGCCCGGGGCGGCAGCGGAAATGTCAAGTGGGCGACCCAAACTAGACCCCAGATAGCCGCTTCACGAACTCGCTGATCGGCATCCCGAAAAAGTCGGTCACCCGGCCCGTTCTCCTATAGCCGTTTCTCTCGTAAAACCTGGCGGCTCGTTCGAGCGGCTCCGTGGTGTCCAAGGTCATCCGGGTTCGGCCACAGCGCGCGCCCTCGGCTTCGGCCTCCGCGAGCAGCCGCCGCGCGAGCCCTGTCCCCTGGTACTCCGGCAGGACGGCCATGCCCCGGAGGTGAGCCGTTTGCCGAGAGTGGAACTCGACGCCGACCGTGCCCGCGACTTGGCCGGCGAGATCGATCGCGACGAAGACGGCCGCATGATCGATGCGGTCGCCAACGGTCTCTCGGGTCAGGGTCGTATCCGCGTACGCGCCGGGCGTGTATGCGCCGGCGTACTGCTCGAACGCGGCCGCCAGGCAAGAGAGAATGCCTTCGCCATCTTCTTGGCTTGCCCTTCTGATAACGAACCGATCGACGCTCGGGGGCGATCCCATCCCGAAAGCTTCAGGCCTGGCCTGCGGAGCGCGAGAGCCGCTATGCCTCCGCCCAGTGGAAGGCGTCGTCGCCGTGGATCGTCTGGATGTAGTTCAGCTGGCCGGAGTGGTACATCAGGTGCGCGCCCATGATCGTCATGAGGCGCCCGATCGTCATCTTGCCGATCGGCGTGTCGATCTCCTGCGCCAGCTTCTCTTCGGGCACCGATTCAAAGGCGCTCAGCAGCTCGTCCGTCGAGTCGCCAAGGTCTTTGATCGCCGAGGACTTTACATGGTACTCCCTCGGCGCCCGCACCCAGCCTTCCGGCGACGGCAGCCCGCCGGACTCTCCCCGAAGGTTGTTCGCGACGGCTCGGTTCAGCATGGACATCTCGAAGACGAGGTCGTACGCGCAGCGGGCCTTTCCGCCGGGACAGGAGCACAGCATCTCTTCGGTCATTGCGTTCAGGTCGGCCTGCACCAGGCCCTTGCCCATCTGAATGCGGTGGACGATGTCGGCCTTTAGGCTGACTGGGGTGGCTACTGCTTCGCTCATGAAATGTAATCCTCCGGCGGGCGCGGGGCTTCCCGCTTCGATGGAACCATTGTAACCCGCTCAAGCGGTCCGTTGCTCCAGTGCCCGAGCGGGGGCTCGTTGCCGCTGGGCTTTGCGCGGTCCCAAATGCGACACGCCGGGCCACGATCCCTCTGCGTACCCGGCGTGCTCCTTGTCCGGCCGGCAAACCCTCGAGCGGGCTACTTCCGACGCCTTCGCGCGGCGAGGAGTCCGAGCCCAGCGCCGAGCGCGAGCAGAGTCCCAGGCTCGGGAACGGCGCGCAGCCTCGTGATGAAGAAGTTTCCGGCAGAGCCGGTTACGGGCGTGTAGCTGCCCGTCCATAACGCGCTGTAGTCCGTTCCGTACCCCGCGGTGCTCGTCGTGTTCGCGTCGAAGCTCCGCGTCGTCGTCGTTCCCACCATTCCGGTGTGGCGAACCTCGATGGTCAAGTGCCCGCCCGTGTAGAGGTAGGGATCGAATTCGATTTGGAGGCCGAAGTCGCGCGGCGTCCCCGTGATCGGGAACGACCCGGCAGGAATCGTGAGCGGCCCGGACCGAACCTGCGTCACAGGCCCGGAATAGTTGTTCGCGAAAGTCGTGCTTCGGGCCGAAGGCGCGACGCCGGGGCCGATGTAGACGTCGAAGTTCGCAAACGAGACGTCCACGGGCGGCCAGGTCGCGGTCGCGGACATCGGCAGCCTCCACTGGATGCCGTTCAACAGCATCCCGTTAAACGCGCCGAGCTGGTTGCCGTTCATGAGATGCTGGTAGGTTCTGCCGGTTGTCACCATGTAAAGGAAGGTGCCCGTACCGGCAACTCCGGCAAACGCGTTCGGAACTACCCCGAAGATCTGCGCGGACGAAGTGCCCGCGAGCGTCAGCAATGCAAGACCGGCCCAAGTTCTCATGATCCTCCTCGCTTCGGGAGTCGACCGACTCCCGACGACCCTGTAAAAAGGCCGCTTTACAAGAAACACCTGAATATATCACGGTGTGTCTCGGGCCGCGACGCAAATCCTCTCCGTACAGTTACCGGGTTTTCACGGCTCGGCCCCCGCCCTTGGTAGGCTTGGCCGTGGATCGCAGGGTCGAGCAGCTGCTTTGCGAGGTGGCTCGTTGGGCGGAGGAGACTAGCGAGGTGGGGGCGGCAGCGCTCGTCGGCTCGCACGCTCGGGGCGACGCCCGGCCGAATTCGGACGTGGACCTCGTGATCCTGTCCTCAGACCCATCGGCTCTCCTCGCAGACCCCGATTGGCCGACTCGATTCGGCGACTTTGCGGAGGATCGGCTGGAGCCCTATGGAAGGCTCACGTCACGGCGCGTGCGCTATTCAAGCGGTCTCGAAGTGGAGTTCGGAATCACGGGAGTAGAATGGGCCGCCGAGCCGGACGATGGGACGTTCCGAGTCGCGAGGGAAGGGTTGAAAGTTCTGTGGGACCCATCAGGCAACTTCAAAGAGTTGGCGGCACAGGAGCGCCCGTAGGTCAGTCCTGATGTTTGCCGAGCCCGGCGGCGCGTAGTGCGGCCCCGCCGGCATCCGTAAGCCGGACCTCCAAGCCGCCGGCTGCTCCGATCGCTTCGATAAGCCCGGCTTCCACGGCGTCTTCCCAGATCGGGAAACGCGGACAGTGCGTTCGCCAGGCTTCCATCGCTTCCTCGTAGGTTCGAGTCCTTTTGGCGACCCACTCGAGAAGTTGCAACGTCAGGCTGTCCACGGGGTCCGTCGTCGTCATCGTTTGCATCCGCACGGTTCAAGGGCTTCAATTACATTCTACGCGCGGCAGGGGGGTATCCGACCCGCCGCGGTGGGGGTGGAAAAAACCAGTACTTAGGATTGCCTGCTCACCTTTATAATGCTGTCGCGGGCCACGGCTTTGAGCGGCCCCGTAAGGAACCCTTCGAAGGAGCACCCAAAACGATGAATACGTTGGCTATGCGAGCCGTCACGGTGGCGACCGCGACAGCGCTTGCCATCTGCTGTCACTCGCAGGCGCCGAGCCCGCCAGGAACGTCCTACGAGATCGCCGCGCAAGCGGCGATACTGTCCAACCCGAATTTGGAGCACTCGCCATACACGGTGATCGTGCGGTTCCTTCCCGGCGCTACGCATGCCCAGAGGGCGTCGGCGCAATCCTTCGCGAGCGGGGTGTTCGTTCGCAAGCTCGCCCCGAGCCTGGATATCGAGCTTTGGGGCACCTTGAGCCCCGCCAAGACCGCAGCGTTTCTCGGAATGTTGCCCTCGGTGCAATACGCGGAACTCGATTACGTGGTTCGGCGCGCCGTCATTCCGAACGATCCCTCGTTCGGCTCGCTGTGGGGAATGCACAACACCGGCCAGAGCGGCGGAACCGTGGACGCCGACATCGACGCTCCCGAGGCTTGGGATACGTACACCGGCGATCCCAACTTCGTGATCGCCGACATCGACACGGGCGTGGACTACAACCACCCCGATCTCTCGGCGAACTCCTGGATGAACCCAGGCGAAGTCCTAAACGGCATCGACGACGACGGAAACGGGTTCATCGACGATATCCGGGGCTGGGACTTCGTGAACAACGACAACAACCCGATGGACGACAACAACCACGGCACGCACACCGCGGGGACCTTCGGGGCCGTCGGCAACAACGGCATCGGCGTAGTCGGGGTCAATTGGCGCTGCAAGATCATGGCGCTCAAGTTCCTGAACGCCGCAGGAAGCGGCTCCACCTCGGGCGCGATCTCCTGCGTCAACTATGCGGTCAACAAGGGAGTGAAGATCTCCAACAACAGCTGGGGAGGAGGCGGGTTCTCGCAGGCCCTGTACGACGCGATCAACAACGGCAAGGCGGTCGGCCACCTGTTCATCGCTGCAGCGGGAAACAACTCCAGCAATAACGACGCGTCGCCGTTCTATCCGGCGACCTACAACCTGGACAACATCATCTCGGTCGCCTCTACGGACCGCTTCGACAACCGCTCGTCGTTTTCGAACTACGGAGCGACCACGGTCGATCTGGGCGCCCCGGGATCGAGCATCCTCAGCACGACGCGAAACAACACCTACTCGACGTTCAACGGAACTTCGATGGCGACCCCGCACGTGGCAGGCGTCGCCGCGCTCGTGTACGCGCTGAACGCCGGGTGGACTTATCAGCAGGTGCGGCAAAGGCTGTTCAACACGGTGCGCCCGATCTCGGCGCTAAGCGGCATCACCGTTACCGGAGGAGTGGTAAACGCTTCCGCGGCCGTTGGAGGAGGAGGCGGGAACACGCCGCCGAGCGTGACGATCACGTCGCCCGCGAACAACTCATCCTTCGCGCAGGGAGCGACCGTCAACTTTGCCGGAACGGCATCAGACCTCGAAAGCGGCGACCTCACTTCCGGGCTCGTCTGGACCTCGAACTTGCAGGGACAGATCGGCACGGGAGGCTCGTTCTCGCGAAGCGATCTGACAGTCGGAACGCACATCGTGACCGCTTCCGTCACCGATCCCGGCGGCCTGACGGGGAACGCTTCCGTGACGATCACGATCACGAGCGCGGTGCCCAACGCGCCGTCGAACCTGCAGGTCGTTCGCTTGAGCAACGACGTCGCCGGGCTTACCTGGACCGACAACTCGAATAACGAGACAAACTTCGACATCGAGCGGCAAAAGCGGGTGAGCGGCGTGTGGACGAACACGACCAGCTTTACCGTTGGAGCGAACGTGACGAGCTATACGGATTCCGCCGGCGACGGCAGATTCCGGTACAGGGTCCGATCCCGCAACGGGTCCGGCAGCTCCTCTTACACAGGCTGGGTTAGCGTCCGGCTGTAGGAATCGGGAACGGCGCGGAATACGAACGTTCGGACTCCGCGCCGTTCCTCTGAATCCCCGACTCTCGCGCAGGACGCGGAGTCGCGCTCAGAGGATCCGGAAGGAGCCCAGAAAACGTTCGTAGTCCGCGGGAGCGACTGTGCCGGCCCGGCGCATGACCATCACCTGGTACAGGCGGTTCTTTGCCAGAAAAACCCGCACAATTCCCGTGTGGCCTTCGGGCGTCTTCCACGTCATTTCGAGGCCGGGATGGCCGCCAAGAGAGGTGCTCCGTTCGGAGGTCAGAGTGCGCTGGCCGTTTTTGAGAAGCCCTTGCTTGCCGCCTTGAAGCACTGCCTGGGGATCGGCGCCCACAGCGCGGTCCGCCGGGTAGTCGTTGTATGCCACGAAGTAAGCCAGTTCGTTGCCGTGCGGAGCGACGAAAATGTGCGCGAGCACCTTGCCGACCTTCGTATCGTAGGTTTGCGTCATCGCCTGCGGCTTGCCGGGGAAGGAAATCGCGAACCTGCCCGGATCGGAGCGGAACCCGGTCCAAACGGCGCCGTCCGTCGCGAGCGCAGCCCCGCAAAACACCAGCGCGAGGGAAACCACTGCCTTACGCATGTCGCACCTGCCTCCCTGGGATTCTCGGGCGGCAGAGCTTCTCGAATCCCTGGGCGGGATACGGGTTCTTGCGGAGGGACCAAAAAGCCTCGCACTACAGACTGCAAGCGCCCGGCTTAGCAGCCGGGCGCTTGCATCGATTTAGGGGGAGCTTTCCGTGCGGGTATCAGTCGTCCCGCTTTCCGGCCTTGCAGAACTGGTAGTGCTTCTTTCCGTTCTTCCAGACCGTCCGGCGGACGTACTTCGTGCCGTTCCTATAGAAGTACGGCTTGCTGAAATACGCCGCACGCGCGCGCCGGAGCCGGTTCTCGCTCTTGCGATCCTGCTCGTAGCGCCAAGCCGAGTAGAGAGCTCCGGCCGTGCCGACGAACGTGAGTGTGCCGTCGTCTTTGAGCAGCCCGATCACGCCGAGCAGACCGGAGGCGATGGCGATGTTCCGCCACTCGTTCTTGTGCTTCCGGCGGTTCTCGATCTCCCAGTTCCAGGAACCCCGACTCTGCGCGGGCGCAAGCGCCGGCGCAAGGGTTCCGAGTGCAACCACTCCTGTGATTAGGATTCGCGTCAATGTGTTTCTCATGCGTTCCTCCATGGCTACAGGGTCCAGGTGTTAGACGACGCCGTGTTCCAACGGTGTTCGAACTGGGTTTTGAGACCTACCGGGGAGCTTCCACAGGTTCCGGTGCAACGGCTGCGCGCATCAGCCGGTATAAACCGAGCGGCGATGCCGCAGCGATTCGACGACGAACACGTACGGGAAGTGTTGGCGAGGGCGGAAGAGATCCACCAGCAGGAGCTGCTTCCGCTGGACATCGGGCCGCAGATGCAGGAAGTCGTGCAGGCCGCGGAGGAGAGCGGGCTCTCTCGAAGCGCCGTGATGCAGGCGCTGCGCGAGCGCGTGAGCGCCCATCGTACGCCTCCCGAACCCGGAGAGCTCGTATTCGCGCCGTCGGAAGAAGGCGACTGGTACGCAGCGGAGCTCGTAGCGGTCGACAAGGGCCAGGCGAAGGTCAGATTCCTAGGCGGGAGCGATGCGCGTTTCAGCCTCGAGGAGCTGCGCCCCTTTCAAATGTTGCCGGGCCAGCAAGTTCAGTGCCCCTGGCCCGACTGGGGATGGTGTGGCTGCACGGTCGTGAGCTACGACCGCGAGAACCGAAAGGTGCGGCTATCCGACTTTTGGGGCTCGGAGTACACTTTCCACCTGTCGGACGTGTACGTCGAACCTCCCAAACCCCGAAAAGAGCCGCTGCTGGCGGCGTTGAGGGCGCGCGCTACGCTTGCCCTGGTCTCCGCGGGGCTAGTCGCGGGAGGGGCAATCGGCGCGCTCGTGACCTGGCTCCTCCTTCGCTGAGCCCGCCCGGCCCCCGCCCGAGATCGGCCCGAAGGGCTAATGGCGAGCGGCCGGGCCTACGCGCCAAGATTCGGAAATGTTCGAAGTGCGGGGCGTCTGGGGGGGGCCGCGGCTCTGCGGAACCACTCGCGAAACCGTCGCGAAGTACCTGGACAAGCTTCAGGCTCACGGGTTCAACGCGGTCTATGTGAACCTAAAGGGCGGGGACGGCAGCCTCTTTTGGCCGAGTGCCCGGTTCCCGCAATGCGTCGCGAAAGGCTACGGCCAGTTCGATCTCCCTGCTGTGCTTTTGGAAGAGTGCCGAAAGCGCGGCATCCAGGCGCACGCCTGGATGATCGACTTCTGCGAGGGCGAGCAGGGCGCCGCATTCAGGGAGCACCCCGATTGGGCGATGCGCGATCCGAACGGAAACACGACCGCCGACGAGATGCTTCGCGGCAAGCGATGGGGGCCGGTCTGGATGTGTCCCGCGCGCAGGCCCGGCTACACGGATCAATGGCTCGTTCCGATCTACGAGGAGTTCGCGTCGAGGTATGAATTCGACACGCTCCACCACGATTACGTCCGCTACCCCGGCGACGCTGCCCCGGACCGGTACTGCTTTTGCGACTACTGCCTGCAGGAGATCCCCAAGTGGGCCGGATACTTCAGCGAGCGGTTCCCGGAAGAGCCGTTCCTGCACGAAAGCTACGATCGGGGATACCTGGAGGCGCATTGGGAACAGAGCCCGAGGGTTTTGCCCGAGAGCTGGGGGCCTCCGGTCCGCTCGCGGCGGCATCCGCCCAGGACCGCGCGGCAAGAAACACAGAAGGGCGAGCTCAACCAAGGTCTGCCCAGGACGTTCCAAGCGGGCTTTCTGCTGGAAGGCTCGTTCTTCCCGGGCGGACGGCGCGACCTCGACTACTTCTTTTACTCCTACCGAACCCACTGGATCGGGCGATTCGCGCGGGAGGCTAGAGAGGCCGTCCAGCGCGCGAACCCCAAGGTCGGGATCTCTGCGGCCGTGTTCAAGAACCCGATCCACAGCGGGCGCTTCATCGGACAGGATTGGCGGAACTTCGCCCCATATGTGGACGTCGCGATCCCGATGAACTACCGCGACCACTTTCCGGGCACGTTCGACCAGTACCTGGAGCTCTTGGAAGAGACGATCGCGCGTCAAAAGGAGTGGGCGGCGGACTTTCAAGCTCTTTACTGCGGGATCGCGGTCAACTTTCTCTTCAAGGAGGAGCCGGACGGCCCGTATCCGCAGGAAAAGCTAATGCGCGCTATCGAGCGGGTCGCTTCTGCCGGAGCGCCGGGAATCGTGATCTTCTGCGACGACCAGCTCGACCGGTACGGCATGTGGGAGACCGCTAAGACGGCTTTCGAAGGTGTATGAGCCGAAGTGGCCCGCGAATTGCTGGGCCCAAGTTTTTGCTTCGAGCCTAGCCGGACGGAACCAACTCGGCTCAGAGCCAGTACAATGCTGTGACCTCTCGCGCGCGCCGCGCCGTTCGGAGCTAATCGTTATGTGGACAACCCTGATCGCAGCCCTTTCCCTGACTTCGGCCGCTCCCGCCGCGATCCCGCTGAGCCCGGTCTCGTCGGATCTGCGGGACAGCCGGCTCGCGCTCTCTCCGCGCACACTGGAGAATTACCTTCGGTTCATCGCAGGCGACGAGACCACCGGCAGGATGACGCTCTCGCCGGGGATCGACAAGTGCGCGGCCTACATCGTCGAACAGTTCAAGAAGGCGGGCGTTCAGCCCGGCGGCACCGACGGTACCTACTTCCACGAGTACGATGTCACCGCAAACCAGCGCCCGACCAAAAACAACGTGCTCGCGTTCTCGCTCGGAGGCGGCAAGCGCCTCTCGCCGGAGATCGGAAAGGACTACGTACCGCTCGTCGGCAGCGATTCCATGAAGCTGGTCAACGCTACGATGGTGTACGTGGGCTACGGGCTGGACGAGAGCGACTGGAAGGACTATGAGGGAGTGGATGTTCAGGGCAAGGTCGCGCTTGCCCTTCGCGGCGTGCCCGAAGGCCGCACCCCCCGGTCCAACGGCTGGAAGGCGCGCACCGCCAAGGAGAAGGGAGCCGCGGCGATCGTGTTCGTCGGGCCGTCCGCGCCGGGTAGGTCCGAGCTGCCCGCATACACGCCGGGCCAAGGCATCCCCTCCAGCACCGGAATCGTGGCGGCGGCGATCCACAGCAAGCTCTTGAAGGACCTGGCGGGCATCCCCTACTCGGAAGCCCGCGCGGCGAAGGCGCCCGCCAGCAAGAGCCTGGGCGTCGTGGCGAAGATCGTCACGGAACTCGAGCGAAACCAGGGCATGGCGAAGAACGTGATCGGCGTCGTTCCAGGCAAGGACCCCGCTCTGAGGGGCGAGTACCTGATCCTCGGCGCGCACTACGACCATTTAGGGCGCGGCGAGATCGCCTCCCGCACCGGCTCGGACGCGATCCACTACGGCGCGGACGACAACGGCAGCGGCACGACGCTGGTCGTCGCGCTCGCGGAGCACTTCGCAAAGACACGCTCCAACCGACGGACCCTCATCTTCCAGCTCTACAGCGGTGAGGAGATGGGCCTGCTCGGATCGCGCGCGTGGGCGAACGATCCCGCGAACGAAGCCACGCTCAAGGCAACCACGGCGATGATCAACATGGACATGGTCGGGCGTGTACGAAACGACACCGTGTACGTGTACGGCGCGAGCACTTCCGCAGGTTGGAACGACGTCTTGGACGCGGTCCGAGTGGAGGGCTTGAAGCTGGACGTGAACCCGCACACGCGCGGCGACAGCGATCACGCGACGTTTGGGAGAAAGAGCCTTCCCGTGCTCTTCTTCCACACCGGCTTGCACAACGAGTACCACTCCGAGAAGGACACGATCGACGGCATCAACTTCCAGGGGATGGCCCAGGTAGGAGAAGCGATCATTCAAGTCGTCGACGGCTTGGACAAGCTGCAGAAGAAGCTCGAATGGAACCCGCAGGCGGACCTGGGGGGCAAGCCCACGGATCGGCGGATTCCGCCGATCCGTTAGCGAATCGCTTCGTTTGCTCGCGAAGGCCTCCGAATCCGGCTGCGTTCAGCCGGCCGGAAGGGAACGCGGCATCGTCTGACGAACGGAAACCCTGCCGTGCGCATTCCCGGAGCTTCCGTTCTCCTGCTCGCCGTCGTCGCCGCGAGCATCGGGCTGTCCGAGCATGTGGTTCGGCCCAAAGAGCGACCCGGCCGCATCGTCGTCTCCTATTGGGAAAAGTGGACCGGTTTCGAGGGCGAAGCGATGCGGGAGGTGGTGGACGAGTTCAACCGTTCGCAGGACCGGATTTGGGTCGACTACCTGAGCATCAGCGCGGTCAACACCAAGACGCTCATGGCCGCCGCGGCGGGCATCCCTCCCGACCTCGCAGGGATCTGGGACACCGATGTGGCTCCGTTCGCGGACGCGAACGCGGTGCTCGTGCTCGACGAGCTGTGCTCCGAAGCAGGCATTAGGCAGGAAGACTACATCCCGGTCTATTGGGACATCTGCGAGTACCGGGGACAGATCTTCGCCCTGCCCACGACCCCTGCATCCACCGCCCTCCATTGGAATCGCAGGCTCTTCCGCGAAGCGGGCCTCGATCCCGACGTGCCCCCAAAGACGCTCGAAGAGCTGTTCGCGATGGGTGAGAAGATCACGCAACGCGGAAGCGACGGAAAGCTGAAGGTCGCGGGCTTCTTCCCGGCCGAGCCAGGATGGTGGAACTGGGGCTGGGGGTACGTGTTCGGCGGCAAGCTTTGGGACGGCGGCGGCAACGTGACTGCCAATCTGCCGGAGAACATACGCGCCTTCGAGTGGGTCCGGTCGTTCTCCGAGAAGTACGGCTCGAGCGACCTTCACACGTTTCGAAGCGGGTTCGGCAACTTCAGCTCGCCCCAGAACGCGTTCATGTCCGAAAAGGTGGCGATGGTCCTTCAAGGGGTCTGGATGGCGAACTTCATCGAGCGCAACAACCCGAAGCTCGATTGGAGCGCCGCCCCGTTTCCCCATCCCGCCGATCGGCCCGATCTCGCGAACCTAACGTTCGCGGGCCTGGACGTGCTGGTGATTCCTCGCGGCGCGAAGCGGCCCAGGGAGGCGTTCGAGTTCGTCAGATTCGTGCAGTCGCAAAAGGGCATGGAGCTGCTCTGCCTGGGCCAGAAGAAGCACACGCCTCTCATGAAGGTGAGCGACGAATTCTTGAGGAAGCATCCGAACCCCCACATACGGCTCTTCATCGACCTAGCCAAGGGCAAGAACGCGGTCAGCGCGCCGCAAGTTGGGATCTGGACCGAGTTCAACTCGGAGATGACGAACGCGTTCGACGAGGTGTATCTGATGAAGAAGACGCCAAAGGAGGCGCTCGGCCATGTTCAGGCGCGGATGCAGCCTAAGCTCGAGCGCTACCAACAGGCGCTCCGCCAGCGGGAGGCCGCTCGGTGACGGTCCGGCGAAAGGAGACGCTTGCGGGACTGCTGTTCGCCGCGCCATGGATTCTGGGGTTCTCGGTCTTCCTCGCTTACCCGCTCGCGGCATCCGTGTACTACAGCTTCACGGACTACTCGGTGCTGCGCGAGCCCGTGTTCATCGGCGCGCAGAACTACTCGGACCTGATGCGCGACGAACTGTTTTGGAAGACCCTCGAGAACACGCTGGTCTTCGCGTTGCTGGCGCTTCCAGCCTCGCTCGTGGTCTCCGTCGGGATCGCGCTGCTTCTCAACTCGCGCGTAAAGGGAATGGCCTTTTACAGGACCGCGGTGTACATCCCGTCGCTGGTCCCCATGATCGCGCTCGCGATGATCTGGCTCTGGATGTTCAACGGCGAGCGCGGCCTCGTGAACGAGCTGCTGGGCGGGGTCGGCATCAAGGCGCCGAACTGGATCGGGGATCCCTCTTGGTCGAAGCCGGCGCTGGCCCTCATCGCGCTCTGGGGCATTGGCAACGCGGTCGTGATCTACCTTGCCGGGCTGCAAGACGTCCCACAGTCGCTCTATGAATCCGCCGAGCTGGACGGCGCGACTCCTTGGAAGAAGACTCGGTTCGTAACGCTCCCCATGATCTCGCCCGTGATTCAGTTCAACCTGATCATGGGGATCATCGCGGCGCTGCAGATCTTCGCGGTGCCGTACGTGATGTTTCCAAACGGTTCCCCCGCGCGTTCGACTTACTTCTACACGATGTACCTGTTCGACAACGCGTTCCGGTACCAGAAGATGGGCTACGCCTGCGCGATGGGCTGGATCCTGTTCCTGCTCATCTTCGCGCTCACGATGATCGCCTTGCGCGCCACGGAGAAAAGGGTCCACTACGGAGGCGTATGAAGGCGGCGAGGGAGCGAAGCGTGCGCGCGGAGCGCAGAAAGTGGGCGCTGGCGATCCACGCGGCGCTCATCGCCCTCTCTGCGGCATTCCTCCTGCCGCTCATCTGGATGCTCTCGACGTCCGTGAAGACCATCGAGGAGACGATGAAGGACCCGCCCGTCTGGCTGCCCTCCGAGTTCCAGTGGCACAACTATTGGGACGCGCTCTCCTACAACAGCGACAAGCTCGGGTACGTCCCGTTCCTCGTTTACGGGCGCAACACGCTGCTAATCTGCATTCTCGTGGTGGCCGGAACCGTGATCTCGAATTCGATCGTGGCGTACTCGTTCGCTCGGCTGCGCTGGCCGGGCAGAAACGTCGCGTTCGCCCTGACGCTCGCCACCATGATGGTGCCGTTCCCGGTCGTGATGGTGCCCTTGTTCGGGCTGTTTCGCGAGCTGGATTGGATCGGCACGTTTCGGCCCCTGTGGGTGCCCGCGTGGTTCGGCGCGGCGTTTAACATCTTCCTGCTGCGGCAGTTCTTCCGCACGATCCCGTTCGAGCTCTCGGAGGCCGCCAAGCTCGACGGCTGCTCGGAGTGGGGGATCTTCACGCGCGTGATCGTGCCGCTCAGCAAGCCCGCGCTCGCGGTCGTGGCGCTGTTCAGCTTCCTGTTCACTTGGAACGACTTCTTGGGCCCGTTGATCTACCTGTTGAACCAGGACACGTTCACCCTTTCGCTCGGGCTCCAGTTCTACCAGTCACAGCACGGCGGCACGCAGTGGCATCTGCTTATGGCCGCATCGACGACGGTGATCGCGCCGGTGATCGTGGTGTTCTTCTTCGCGCAAAGGACCTTCATCCAGGGCATATCCGTGACCGGGCTGAAAGGGTGAGGCGAGTTTCGGACGAGAAGTGAGTCTCCCAGAGCGCCCATTAGAGCGCCCTCTGCAGCGCGTCCGCTGAGCGCGTTCGCAAGGCGTGTTTGCGGAGTGTGTCTGCGGAGTGTGTCTGCGGAGTGTGTCTGCGGAGCGCGTCTGCGGAGTGTGTCTGCGGAGTGTGTCTGCGGAGTGTGTCTGCGGAGTGTGTCTGCGGAGTGTGTCTGCGGAGTGTGTCTGCGGAGCGTGTCTGCGGAGTGTGTCTGCGGAGTGTGTCTGCGGAGCGTGTCTGCGGAGTGTGTCTGCGGAGCGTGTCTGCGGAGTGTGTCTGCGGAGTGTGTCTGCGGAGCGCGAACATTCCTGTTCGCCCCTGCACTGCGACGGTCCCCCGTCGCTGCCCCTTCTCGCTACGCGCCGTTTTCGACTAGGGGAAGCTTCGCGTAGTATTCGGTAGGCTTCCCTTCGGCCCTTGCGTCGCTTGCGTCCCTTGCGAGCCCGGCGAGGAACTCCGGTCCGGTAGGGAGGTTTCTCGCGGAGCCCGCAGGGAACGCGGGGGGGGGGGACGCACTTCGAGAAGGGGGCCCTCATTGCGCCTAGTTCAGCGATGCGGAGCATCGCCGTGCCGGGGCCGACAGGACTGTCGGCGCTCCACGCTCGCCCGCATTTTGGAGCGCGAACATTCTTGTTCGCCCCTGCACTGCGACGGTCCCCGTCGCTGGCCTAGCCTGCTATCGGCCTTAACTAAGCCTGCATCCTCTCTGCGACGAGCGCAAGAATTCGCCGCGTCCTTTGCGAGCCCCGCGAGCAGTTCCGGTTCGGTAGGGAAGTTTCTCGCGGAGCCCGCAGGGAACGCAGGG
>Ga0187892_10002561_pt1 | contig 35861 bp, 36 predicted proteins | sample MA1701073metaG_FD_139345 | JGI IMG/M metagenome (GOLD analysis project Ga0187892, IMG submission 139345) | Bio-ooze microbial communities from a basaltic lava cave in the Kipuka Kanohina Cave System on the Island of Hawaii, USA - MA170107-3 metaG ... | reverse complement strand
GCGCGCGGCAGGCGCCGGAGTCCGATAGCCAGCAGCGGATTGAGATAGCTCATCAGCAGCACCGGGGCGCGCAGCGAACCCCGCAGCCGGATGAGCTCTTCGAGGATCCACGCGAGCGTCACGCCCTGCTCGAGCGCCACGCGGCTGGCGCGCTGGATGGTTGCGCCGTCCGCCATCGGGTCGGAGAACGGCACGCCGACCTCGACGATATCCGCGGCTTCTGAAAGCGCGACCAGCCGCGCGCCGAAGCCCTCGCGATCCGGGAATCCCGCAGTCAGGAAGCCGACCAAGGCCGGCGCGCCGCCGGCAGCCGCGCGGCGGATCGCCTGTTCGATCGCAATGTCGGGCGCCATCAAGCGGCAGCTCCCGCGTAGCTCGCGAGATCCTTGTCGCCACGGCCAGAGAGCCCGACCAGGATGCGGCTGCCGGAATGCTTTGCGGCGTAGCGCTTGGCGCCGGCGAGCGCGTGGGCGCTTTCGAGCGCTGGCAGGATGCCCTCGACGGCATTGCACACGTGGGCCGCCGTGAGCGCTTCGGCGTCGGTCGCGACCGAATACTCAACGCGCCCGATCGCCTGGAGCAGCGCGTGTTCAGGCCCGACCGCCGAGTAGTCCAAGCCAGCCGAGATCGAATGCGTCTCCTGAACCTGGCCGTGCGCATCCTGCAGGAGCATCGTGTAGCAGCCGTGCAGTACGCCGGGCCGGCCGTAGGCGAGTGTCGCCGCGTTCTCGCCGAGCCCGCAGCCGCGCCCGCCGGCCTCAATGCCGAGGAGACGCACGCCGGCATCGCCGAGGAAGGGATGAAACAGGCCGATGGCGTTCGAGCCGCCGCCCACGCAGGCGATCGCAACGTCGGGCAGCGCCCCCGCTGCGGTACGCATCTGTGCGCGCGCCTCGCGGCCGATCACCGACTGCAGTTCGCGCACGAGATACGGATAAGGATGCGGACCGACCGCGGAGCCGAGCAGATAATAGGTGCCGAGCGGGTCTGCGACCCAGTCGCGCAGCGCCTCGTCGATTGCCGCGCGCAGCGTGCGGTCGCCGCCCGTGACCGCTACGACTTCGGCGCCCAGCAGCTTCATGCGCCCGACGTTCGGCGCCTGGCGCTCGATGTCCACTGCGCCCATGTACACGACGCAGGGCAGCCCGAGCCGCGCGCAGGCGGCGGCGGTCGCGACCCCATGCTGGCCGGCGCCGGTCTCCGCGATCACGCGCGCGGCGCCCAGGCGCTTGGCGAGCAATGCCTGACCCAGGGCGTTGTTGATCTTGTGCGCGCCGGTATGCGCGAGGTCCTCGCGCTTGAGCCAGACTTCGGCGCCCCAGGCATGCGAAAGTCCGGCGGCGCGCGTCAGCGCCGTCGGGCGCCCGGCCCAGCCGTGCAGCTCGCGCGCGAACTCGCGCTGGAATTCCTCGGCGTGCAGGTGCTCTGCGACGCCCGCCTCCAGCCGCTCGAGCGCGGGGACGAGCATTTCCGGTACGTAGCGCCCGCCGAAGGGACCGAAGCGGCCGCGCGCATCCGGCAGTCGGCCCGCGAGCGCCTCCTCGCGCAGGCGCCGGATGTCGTCCACCGCGAGCACGGCGCTCATGCGCTCTGCCTCAGGGCGGCGCCGCGCGCGGCCGCGACGAAGGCGTGGATGCGTGCGGGATCCTTCACTCCCGGCGCGCGCTCGACGCCGCTCGAAACGTCCACGCCGAAGGGATGCACCGTAGCGATCGCCTCGGCGACGCCCGTGGCATCGAGTCCGCCCGCGAGTATCAGTTCGCAGCGCGGCGCGAGTGCGGCAGCGGCCTGCCAGTCCGCGCGCAATCCGGCGCCGCTCGCCCGGCCATCGAACAGCAACCGGCGCGCGGGCGCCGCGACCGGGCGGCGCACGACGGGCCAGCGCTCGATTCCCGGCGGCAACACCAGCGTATCCAGAGTGTCCGCGTCCTCCTGCCAGACGTCCGGCTGGAAGGCCTCGAGCACGCGGGCGACTTGATGCGCGCCGGCTCGCAGCGTCACGGCGACGCTTGCGACTCCCTGCGGCAGACGCCGCGCGAGTGCCGCCGCCCGCTCCGGCTCGACATTGCGCGGGGACGGCGCATGGAACACGAAGCCGACCGCATCTGCTCCCGCGGCAACCGCCGCCTCCACGGCCTCGGGCGTCGCGAGGCCGCAGATCTTGACGAAGAGCCTCATGCCGCGGCCCGCGCCTCGCGCCCGGCCGCGAGCATGGCGCGCACCGTACGCAGCGGATTCGCCGCGCGCATCAGCGAGCCGCCGACGAGCGCGAGGCCGTAGCCTGCGCGCGCGGCCTCCGCACATTGGTCCAGCGAGGCAATGCCGCTCTCCGCAACGCAGGGCAGGTCGGAAGGCAGGAGCGGCGCCAGCTCCCGGCAGCGGAACGGCCGCACCTCGAGCGTCTCGAGGTCGCGGCAATTCACGCCCACCAGCATCTCCGGGCCGCGCCCGGCGACCGGCATCGAGCGCGGCAGGAAGGCGATGCGCGCGAGATCCGCGGCATCGAAGGCTTCGAGCAGCACGAAGAGCCGGAGTGCAAGCGCGCAGTCGAGCATCTCGGAGAGCAGCCCGCCCGGCAGCATCCGCGCGATCAGGAGAACGCCGCCCGCCCCCGCCGCGCGCGACTCGTAGAGCTGGTAAGGGTCCACGAGAAAATCCTTGCGCAGCACCGGCACCGGCAGCGCTGCGAGCGCGGCTGCCGCGTCCGTGACATGCACGAGCTCGCCATCGAAGCGCTCGGGCTCGGTCAGCACCGAGACGGCGACCGCTCCGCCGCGCGCATAGGCCGTCACCCGCCGATCGAGAGGCTCCGCAGCTTTCGCCAGCGGCCCGATTGCGGGCGAGCTGCGCTTGTATTCGGCGATCAGCTCGAAGGAATGCCTGAGTATCAGCGGCGGCGGGTCCGGAACCGCAACGGCGCGGGCGCGGATCGCCGCAAGCGGCTCGCGCGCGGCCGCCTCCTGCGCGCGCCGGCGGCTTCCTTCCGCCATCTGCGCGAGGAAGCCGCTCATCCCGTGCGCCTCCGCGATTCGCCGACGAGCCCATCGAGCAGCCGCGCTGCACGGCCATCGTCGATCGCGGCGTTCGCGAGCGCAACGCCCGCCTTTGGATCGGCGACCGTGCCGGTGACTTCGGCGACGAGCGCCGCGCCCATCACGAGCGCATCGCGGTGCCCGCCGCGCTCGCGCGCGCGCAGCACGGCCTCGAGCCGGCGCGCGTTCTCCGCCGCATCCCCGCCCAGCAGCTCCTCCTGCGTGCAAGGCGGCAACCCGAAGTCGGCGGCCGTGCGCCGCGACACGACGATCGCTCCCGGGCGCACGTCGAAGAGCGTGAAGGGCGCGGCCGGCGTCGGTTCGTCCCATCCGGTGTCGTCGTGCACCACGAACATGCGCGCGATCGGCATGCCGGCGAGCGTCTCCGCCATGAGCCGCGCGATCTCGAGGCTCCAGGCGCCGATCAGGCCATAGGGCGCCTGCGCCGGGTTCGCGAGCGGGCCCAGCAGGTTGAACACCGTGCGCACGCCGAGCGCCGCGCGCACCGGCGCCAGCGCCTTCATCGCCGGGTGGTAATGCGGCGCGAACAGGAAGGTGAAGCCGGTCCGTTCGAGGCAGTCGCCGGCCGCATGTTCGTCGAGCGGCAGCGGCAGGCCGAGCGCTTCCAGCACGTCCGCGCTGCCGGAGCGCGAGGAGACCGAGCGGTTGCCATGCTTGGCGACGCGGATACCGCAGGCGGAGGCAAGAAGTGCCGTCCCGGTCGAAAGATTGAGGCTGTGCGAGCCGTCGCCGCCGGTGCCGACCACGTCCACGATCACGATGCCTTCGGGAATGCGCGGCCGGCGCGCGAGCGAGCGCATCGCGCGCGCGAAGCCGCGCACCTCGGCCGCGGTCGCGCCCTTGATGCGAAGCGCCGCCAGGAGCGCGCCGGTTAACGCCTGCGGCATCGCGGGATCGGTGAGCGAGATCAGGAGCTCATAGGCCGCGGTCTCGCTGAGATCGCGCCGCTCGAGCAATACATCGAGCGCCTCGCCGCCCGGCCGGCTCATGACGCCCTCCCGCGTGCGAGGAAGGCCGCGAGCAGCTTCGGGCCCTCCGGCGTCAGGATGCTCTCGGGGTGGAACTGCACCCCTTCCACCTCGGATTGCCGATGACGAACGCCCATGATTTCTCCCTCTTCCGTCCATGCCGTCACCTCCAGAACCCCCGGGAGCTGGTCGCGCTCGGCGATCAGCGAGTGGTAGCGCCCGGCCTCGAAGGGATTGGGCAGCGCTTCGAACAGGCCCTTGCCGTCGTGCTGCACCAGCGAGGTCTTGCCGTGCATGAGCCGCGGCGCACGCCCGACCTTGCCGCCGAAGACTTCGACGAGCGCCTGATGCCCGAGGCAGACGCCGAGCACCGGGATCTCGCCCGCGAAGCGCTCGATCATCTTCGTCGAGATGCCGGCATCCGCCGGCGTGCCCGGGCCCGGCGAGACGCAGAGATGCGTGGGTTCGAGCGCCTCGGCTTCCGCGACCGTGATGCGGTCGTTGCGGTGCACCTGCACCTCGGCGCCCAGCACCATGAAGGCCTGCACCAGGTTGTAGGTGAAGGAATCGTAGTTGTCGATCAGGAGGAGGCGCGGCGTCATAGCCCGGCTCCCGCGAGCTCGAGCGCGCGGCGCATGGCCGCGCTCTTGGCGAGCACTTCCTCGTGCTCGCGCTCGGCCACGCTGTCGGCGACGATGCCGGCGCCGGCCTGGTAGCTGTAACGTCCTTCGCCGAACACCATGGTGCGGATCGTGATCGCCTGGTCCATGTCGCCGCCCGCGCCGAAGTATCCCACCGTGCCGCCGTAGAGCCCGCGGCCGACGGGCTCCAGCTCGTCGATCAGCTCCATCGCGCGCAGCTTCGGCGCGCCCACCAGCGTCCCGGCCGGGAAGGCCGCGGCGAACAGGTCGAAAGCGTCACGCCCCGGTGCCAGCTCGCCATCCACGCCGCTCACGAGGTGCATCACGTGGCTGTAGCGCTCGACCGCGCGATAGGGATGCACGCGGATGCTGCCCGCACGCGCGACGCGCCCGAGATCGTTGCGCGCGAGGTCGACCAGCATGACGTGCTCGGCGCCCTCTTTCGCATCCGCGAGCAGGCTTTCCGCATGGCGGCGATCCTCGCCGGCATCGCCGCCACGCGGGCGCGTGCCGGCGATGGGCCTGAGTTCCGCACGGCCGCCGGTGAGCCGTACCAGCGCTTCGGGGGAGGAACCAACGACCGAGAGACCGCCTGCCTCTACGAAGTACATGTAGGGCGAAGGGTTGAGGAGCCTGAGCGCGCGATAGACCTCGAAGGGCTCATGTTCGCAATCGCCCTCGAAACGCACCGAGAGCACGAGCTGGTACACGTCGCCGGCGGCGATGTGCTCGCGCGTGCGCCCGACCGCAGCCTCGAACTCGCCGCGCGCGAGGCTCGCGGCTGCCGGAGAATGACGATAGGACTTCGAGCCGCGCGGCAGTGGACCGGCGAGCGCCGCCACGATCTCTCGCCGCAGCGACTCGCGCTCCGCGTCGCCGCCATCGTGAAGGAGCGTCACGCCGCGCGACAGATGATCGAACACCAGCAGCGACTTCGGCGCGAGGTAGCAGGCCTCGGGTACTGCCAGGCCGTTGTGCGGCGGCGGCGGGAGCCGCTCGAAGCTGCGCGCGAGGTCGTAGGCCGAGAAGCCCACGAGCCCGCCCGCGAGCGGGATGCCGTCCTGCGCAGGCAGCGGCCGCGGCGCGCGCGCAAGTGCCTGACGCAACCCCGTCAGCAGCTCGGCGCCGCTCCCGGGCCGGGGCCTGCGTTCGCCGTCGATCGCGAAGCCGGCACGGTCGAGCCGGACCTCGAAGCAGTCGCCGAAGCCGATGAAGGAATAGCGCCCGACGCGCAGCCCCTGATCCACGCTCTCGAGCAGGAAGCGCGGTCGGAACGGCCGCAGCTTGAGGTAAGCCGAAACCGGCGTATCGAGGTCCGCAGCGATGTCGAAGGGCAGTTTCATGCGCACGACAAAAAACCCACCCCGGGTGCATCCGGAAGTGGGTCCTGGTTGATCCTGAAAACTAAAAGGGGATTACGCGACCAGCGCCCACTCCGGGGAGCGGCGCCACGACCAGCGAAGCGCAGTCAGTTTGCGGTTCACGTTCATCCGGAACCGAGTATCTGCCCGCCCCTGCCCGGCGGTCAAGCGCGACGCAAATACCTGGCTTACAGGGGGTCACCGCTCAAAAGCGGGAACCCGGCTGCTTCAGGAACGCCGCTTCTTCCGGCGTCGAGGGGCGGCCGAGCACTGCGTTGCGGTGCGGATAGCGGCCGAATCGGTCGATGATGGCCTTGTGCCGGAGCTCGTACTGGTAGTTTCCAGGTGCGTGGTCTCGGAATAGCCGCTCGGCCTCGAGGTGCACCTCCCGGGCTTCGCTGTGCATATAGGGCATGAGCAGGAAGGCCCGCTCCTCCGGCTTCAATTCATCCAGGGTGCCCGCGCGAACCGCTTCCTGCGCGCACGCAAGCGCCGCGGCGTCCTGCGCGAATGCGAGCGGGGAATCCCGGAACAGGTTTCGGGAGAACTGGTCGAGCACGATGATCTCCGCAAGCCTGCCCCGCGGCGCGGCGCGCCAGCCGTGGAACTCTCCGCGGGCCGCCTGTGAGTGCAGCGCGCCGAAGCGCGACCGGATCTCTGCATCGAATTCGGGGTCCGCGGCCCACCAGCGCTTGGGTCCCGCTTCCTCGAACCAGAACCTCAGGACTTCTTCGTGCAACCTCAACCCGGGCCCGAGACGGGCAGCTTCAGATAGCTCCTGCCGTTCGACTCGACCGGCGGCGGCCGTCCGGCGCGGATGTTCATCTGCACCGCGGAATACAGGAGCGCAGGCAACCCGAGCCCCGCGTCGCGCTTCGTGCGCATGGAAACGAACTCGGCCTCGCTCACGCCTTCCTTCGCGTGGATGTTGGCGGCGCGCTCCTCGCCGATCGTGGTCTCGCAGCGAATCTCGCGCCCGGCCGGCGCGTAGTCGTGGCAGACGAAAACGCGCGTCTCCGGCGGCAGCGCGTAGAGCCGCTGGATCGAGGCGTAGAGCATCTTCGCGCTGCCGCCCGGGAAATCGCAGCGGGCGGTGCCGCCGTCCGGCATGAACATCGAGTCGCCGACGAACACCGCATCGCCCACCAGGTAGCTCAGGCTGTCGCTGGTATGGCCCGGCGTCGGGATCGCGCGCGCGGCGAGGGTACCGATCGTGAACTCCTCGTCGTCGGCGAACAGGCGGTCGAACTGGCGCCCGTCCACCGGGAATTCGGGCCCGAGGTTCAGCGCGTCGCGGAAAGTCTGCTGCACGGCGCGGATGCCGGCGCCGATCGCAATCTTGCCGCCGAGCGCCGCCTGCAAGTAGGGCGCCGCGCTCAGCCGGTCCGCGTGCGCATGCGTCTCGAGAACCCATTCCACGGTGAGCCCGCTCTCGCGCACCCTGGCGACGATCACGTCTGCGGATTCGGTGGAGCAGCGTCCGGACTCCGGCTCGAAATCGAGCACCGGGTCGACTACCGCGGCGCGCCGCGTCGCGGGGTCGGCGACGACGTAGGTCCAGCTGCCGCTCGGCTTGTGCAGGAAAGGCGCGACGTCGGGCCGCATGCCGGGAGCTTCAGCCGCGCTTGCGGTCCACCCAGCGCTGCACTTCGGACTCGAGCACCGTGAGCGGCACCGCGCCCGTGCGCAGCACGAGGTCGTGGAATTCGCGCACGTCGAAACGCGCGCCCAGCGCCGCCGTCGCGCGCTCGCGCAGCTCGACGATCTTGAGCATACCGATCATGTAGGCCGTCGCCTGGCCCGGGTTCAGGATGTAGCGCTCGGTGGCGCGCACCGCGGCATCCTCGCTGGTCGGGCTGTTGACGACGTGGTAGCGGATGGTCTCCTCGCGCGTCCAGCGCCTGGCGTGCAGGCCGGTGTCCACCACGAGGCGCACGGCGCGGTGCAGCTCGAGCGCGAGGCGGCCGAACTCGGACCAGGGATCGGCGTAGAAGCCGACTTCCTTGCCGAGCCGCTCGCTGTAGAGGCCCCAGCCCTCCGAGTAGGCGGTGTAGCCGCCGAGGCGCCGGAAGCGCGGCAGCGATTCCTCTTCGGTCGCGATCGCGATCTGCATGTGGTGGCCCGGGATCGCCTCGTGGTACACGAGCGCCTCCAGCTCGTGTTTCGGCATCTCCTTCATGTTCGAGAGATTGCCGTAGAAGATGCCGGGTCGCGTGCCGTCCATCGACGGTCGCTGGTAGAAGGCCTTGCCCGCCGATTTCTCGCGGAATGGTTCCACCGCCTTCACCACGACTTCCGACTTCGGCAGCGTAATAAAGAGCCTCGGCAGCTTTTCGCGCATGCCCGTGATGTAGCGGTTCGCGTCCGCATGCCAGGCCGCGCGTCCCTCCTCCGTGCCCTCGTAATAGAAGCGCGGGTCGGTGCGCATGAAGTCGAAGAAGGCGGCGAGGTCGCCCTCGAAGCCGACCTGCTTCATGACGCCCCGCATCGCCTCGTGGATGCGCGCCACCTCGCGCAGGCCGATGGCGTGGATCTCCTCCGCCGTCAGCCTGGTGGTGGTGAAGCTTTCGAGCAGGTAGTCGTAGTAGGCCGTGCCGTCCGGCAGCTTCCAGACGCCGTCTTCCGTGGTCGCCTGCTTCTTCATCTCGCGCGCCCAGTCGATCACCGCGTCGTAGGCCGGCTTTACCGAGGACAGGAGCGCCAGCTCCGCGCGCGCAAGCAGCGCCTCCTTCTTCGCTTCGTCGAGCGTGAGCGCATTCACCTTGCCGCGGAAGTCCGCGAAGATCGGGCTGTCCGCGGGCCCCTCGTCGAAGGGCCTGCCGCGCACGATGTTGCCGGCGTCCTCGACCACGTAGGGAAACACGAACTTCGGCGGCAGCACGCCGGCCTTCGCGGCCTCGGTCGCGCGCGCGAGCTGCTGCTCCATCAGCGAGCGCACGGCCTCGAGGCGGCGCAGGTAGGCGATCGCGTCCGCCTCGGTCTCGACGCGGTGGGTGTTGATCAGGAATGTGGGCAGCGAGACATGCGACCCGTTCTTGTCGAAGCGGTAGTTGTGGTTGCGCCAGCGATGGCGGGCGATCGCGCGCTCTGCGGAGTTCTCGAACACACGCCACGACAGCTGCGTCGCATCGTCGAGCTTCGCGGGGTCGATCGCGCGCAGCTCCGCTAGATGCTTCTCGGTGAGCGCGAGTCGCTCCGCATCGCCCTTCTCGGTCGGGTCCGCCCACCGGTCGTAGCCGATGCGCAGGCCCATGCTGGTCGCGAGGGTCGGCTCGATGGCGAGGCGCTCATCGAATGCGCGCTCGAAGAACGCGCGGGCGGCGGCGTTCGGATCCGCGCTCGCAGGCTCGGCGGCGGCCGCGGAAGCGGCGTTCAAGGCGGCGATCGCCGCCAGGCAGAAGCGGGTGGCGCGCATGGTCGATACCGTACGGTGCATGAGTGGGCGGCCAGTATAATCCCGGCCATGAGCGACTTCGAAAAGCTGGGCGCCTTCTACCTCGGCCGGGAATACGACCCGGGTAAGGACTCGACTTCCGCCGCACCCCTGATGTATGACTCGAAGGACCTGACGACCCACGCCGTCTGCCTCGGCATGACCGGCAGCGGCAAGACGGGACTTTGCATCTCCCTGATCGAGGAGGCGGCGCTCGACGGCATTCCCGCGCTCGTGATCGACCCGAAGGGCGACATCGCGAACCTGATGCTCAGCTTCCCGGAGCTGACGCCCGCTGAATTCGAGCCCTGGATCGACCCGGCCGAGGCCGCGCGCAAGGGCATGGCGCCGGCCGTGCTCGCCGCGAAGACCGCCGAAACCTGGAAGAGCGGCCTCGCCGAATGGGGCCAGGACGGCGCGCGCATCCGGAAGCTCCGCGAATCCGCCGAGATCGCGATCTACACGCCGGGTAGCACCGCGGGGCTGTCGCTCTCGGTGCTGCGCTCGTTCGCGCCGCCCGCAAGCGGCGCCGATCCCGCGGCCACGCGCGACCGCATTTCAGCGACCGTCGCCGGGCTGCTCGGTCTCGTCGGCATCGCCGCCGACCCGCTCAAGAGCCGCGAGCACATCCTGCTCTCGGCGATCGTGGACGCCGCCTGGGGCAAGGGCCATGCGCTCGACCTCGCGGGCCTGATCGGCGCAATCCAGAAGCCGCCCTTCGAAAAAGTCGGCGTGTTCGACGTCGAGACCTTCTACCCGGCGAAGGAGCGGCTCGAGCTCGCGATGGCGGTCAACAATCTGCTCGCCGCACCCGGCTTCGGCACCTGGCTCGAGGGCGAGGCACTCGACGTCCAGCGCCTGCTGTTCACGCCCGAAGGCAAGCCGCGAATCTCGATCGTCTCGATCGCGCATCTGGGCGACGCCGAGCGCATGTTCGTCGTCACGCTGATCGCGAACGAGCTGGTTGCCTGGATGCGCCAGCAGCCGGGAACCGCGGCACTGCGCGCGATCTTCTACATGGACGAAATCTTCGGCTACTTCCCGCCCTCGGCGATGCCACCCTCGAAGCTGCCGATGCTGACGCTGATGAAGCAGGCGCGCGCCTTCGGCCTCGGTGTCGTGCTGGCGACGCAGAATCCGGTGGACCTCGACTACAAGGGCCTCTCGAATGCCGGCACCTGGTTCATCGGGCGGCTGCAGACGGAACGTGATCAGGAGCGCGTGATCGACGGCCTGTCGAGCGCGCTCGCGGGGCAGTCCTTCGACCGCGCCACGCTCGAAAAACTGATGGCGGGCATCGCACCGCGCGTATTCCTGATGCGAAACGTGCACGATGATGCGCCGCTGCTGTTCCGCACGCGCTGGGCCATGAGCTGGTTGCGCGGGCCGCTGACGCTGCCCGAGATCACGCGCCTGATGGCGCCGCGCAAGGCTGCGACGCCCGCGGCGCCGCCCCCGGCCGCGGCACCGAAGGCCGCGGCGGCACGCCCGGTGCTGCCGGCCGGCGTGAGCGAGCTGTTCCTCGCCGCGAAGCCCGGCAGCGGCGAGCTTTCCTATCGCCCGCGCGTGGTCGCGACCGCTGAGCTGCATTTCGCCGACAAGCCTGCGGGCGTGGATGCCTGGACGCGCAGCGCCTGGCTCGCACCGCTCGGCGACCGCGACGGCGCACCGGCCTGGGACGAGGCCGCCGTGGTGCCCGATCTCGATGGCGCACTCGCTCAGGGGCCGGTCGAAGGCGCCGGATTCGGCGAGCTGCCGGCCGCCGCGCTCTCCGCGAAGAATTACGCGGCCTGGGGCGATGCGCTCGCGGCGCGCCTGTACCAGACCGGCGCCGTCGAGCTTCTCGCCTGCCGGAGCCTCAAGCTCACTTCCAGTCCGGGCGAGAGCGAGGGCGATTTCCGCGCCCGCCTTGCGCAGTCCCTGCGCGAACGCCGTGACCGCGAAGTCGCGAAGCTGCGCGAAAGGCACGCGGCGATGCTCCAGGGCCTCGAGAACCGCATTCGCACGGCCGAGCAGCGCGTCGAACGCGAGCAATCGCAGTACTCGCAGCGCAAGCTGGACACCATGGTCTCGATCGGCACCTCGGTCCTCGGCGCGATCTTCGGCGGCCGGAGCACGGCTGCGACGCGCGCCGGCTCCGCCGCGCGCCACGCCGGGCGCGTGTTCAGCGAGCGCGGCGACATCGCGCGCGCCGGGGAGAGCCTCGAGGCGCTCGTCGCGCAGCGCGAGGAGCTTCTGAAGCGAATCGAGCAGGAGGCCTCGGAGCTCGGCACCGCGCTCGATCCCGCGCAGGTCGCGCTCGAACGCATCCGCATCGCGCCGCGCAAGTCCGATATCGCGATCGGGCGCATCGCGATCGCCTGGGAGCCCTGGCGCGCGGGTGCCGACGGCTTCCCGCGGGCGGCCTCCACGATCCAATGAACAAGCTCGCGCGCGCAGTCACGTTGCCGCTGGCCCTAGCGCTTTTCGGCGTCCTGCCGGCCTGCGCAAGAGAAGCCGGCGACGGCCTGCCGCCGCTCGGCGTCTATCGCGGCGTGCTCTCGGTCGCCGGCGGCGACCTGCCGTTCGGGTTCGAACTGGTGCGGGAGAACGGAGCTCTCGTCGCCTACCTCGTGAATGGCCCCGAGCGCGCCCGCGCGCCGGACGTGCGGCTCGAGGGCCGGCGTCTCGAGATCCGCATGCCCGGCTACCCGCACGGGCTGGAGGCGGAGTTCCGGGATGCGCGATTCGAGGGTCACATCAACTTCCTGCGCCCGCGCGGCGTGATCCGCACGGTGCGCTTCATCGGCATGCCGGGGCAGGACTGGCGCTTTTTCCCAAAGCCGGATGCGAAGCCTGCGGACTTCTCCGGCCGCTGGTCGATCACCTTCCGCGACGCCGAGGGCAATGAGCGGCCGGCGATCATGCAGCTCGCGCAGCAGGGCCACGTCGTGCACGGCACGGTGCTGCGCACCTCCGGCGACGACCGCTTCCTCGCCGGCGAAGCGCGCGGCGACACGCTCTTTCTGTCGCGCTTCGACGGCGGCAGCGCCTACCTCTATCTCGGGCGGCTCGGCGCGGACGGCATCCTGGCGGGCGATTTCCACACCCAGGGCGGGGCGCACGATACCTGGCACGGACGCCGCGACCCGGAGGCGAGGCTGCCGGATCCCTCGACGCTCGCGGGGCTCAAGCCCGGCATCGAGCGGCTCGAGTTCAGCTTTCCGGATCTCGACGGCAGCCTGCAACCGTTTCCGTCGCAACGCTACGCGGGCAAGGTCGTGCTGATCACGATTGGCGGCAGCTGGTGCCCGAACTGCCACGACGAAGCGATCTTCCTCCGGGAACTGCTCGCCACCCGCGGTACGCAGGGCCTCGAGGTGATCCAGCTCATGTTCGAGTACTCGCCGGAGTTCGCGAGCGCCGCATCGAGCGCGCGCGCCTTCGTGCAGAAGTTCGACATTGACTACCCGGTGCTGATCGCGGGCACCACGACCGACGACGACGTGCTGAAGAAGCTGCCGCAACTCACCGCCTTCCGCGGATACCCGACGATGATCGCCGTCGACCGCCAGGGCGTGGTGCGAAACGTCCACACCGGCTTCAACGGCCCGGCGACCGGCGTGCTCTTCGAGGAGCAGAGCCGCGAGCTGACCGCCCTTGTCGACCAGCTGCTGGCCGAGCGCGCCGCCGGCGCGGCAGCCGGCGGCTCAAGCTAAGCCGCTGACATTTAACATTTTCTTCCAGACGTCTCGCTCTTTGAATGCGAACGATTCTCATTTATACTTGCATCTGGCTTTCCTGGAAGCGCGCCCCATGAGCTCCCGTTCCGCCTCGCTGTCGGCCGCCATCTGCCTGGCCCTGCTCGCCCCCGCCGCATGGACCGCAGAGGAGTCCGCCCGCGCGGCCGCCGGCGAGCCGGCGAAGCTGCCGCGCGTCGACGTGATCGGCGACGCCGAAAATCTGCCGAGGATCGGCGGCGCGGCCGATACGATCGACGGCGAGGCGATCGAGGCCGCCCGGCCGTTCACCGTCAATGAGGCCCTGCGTCAGGTGGCGGGCATCAACGTCCGTGACGAGGAAGGCTTCGGCATCCGCCCGAACATCGGCATGCGCGGGCTCAACCCGACGCGCTCGACCAAGATCACCCTGCTCGAAGACGGCATTCCCCTCGCCTACGCGCCCTACGGCGACAACGCCAGCTACTACCACCCGCAGATCGACCGCTACGCGCGCATCGAGGCGCTGAAAGGCACGCACGCGCTCCTGTTCGGCCCGCAGACGGTCGGCGGCGTGATCAACTACATCACGCCCGATGCGCCGCGGGCCTTCGGCGGCTACCTGCAGGCAGCGGGCGGCAACCGCGACTATGCGAACGGCCACCTGAACATCGGCGGCCGCGGCTTCCTGTTCGATTACGTCTACAAGCAGGGCCAGGGCGCTCGTGACAACCTCGAGCACGAGCTCAATGACCTCAACCTCAAGTACACGGTCGCGCTGGGCGCGCGCCAGGCGTTGACGCTGCGTGCGAATCACTACACCGAAGATTCGCAGATCACCTATACCGGCCTGACCGAAGCCGAGTTTGCGAACTTCGGCGCGCAGTACAACCCCTTCAAGAACGACCATTTCGACATCGAGCGAACCGGCGTATCGGCCACGCACGAACTCGATTTCGGTGCCGCCCGACTGCTCACCAATGTCTACTACGCCGGTTTCGACCGCGACTGGTGGCGCCAGTCGAGCAACAGCACCGACAGCCAGTGCGGAACCACGACCTTCATCGTGGACGGCGTCAGCGCCACCTTTGCCGAGCACCGCCTCGCCGGCCGGCTCGTGGATCCCGGCACGCAGTGCAATTCGGCGCAGGGCCGCCTGCGCAGCTACGACACCTGGGGCATCGAGCCGCGACTGTCGTGGAGCCATCGCCTCGGCGAGTTCCAGGCCGGCATCAAGGCGCATTTCGAGGAGCAGGAACGCTTCCAGGTGAACGGCGCGACTCCGACCGCGCGCACCGGCACGACCGTCGAGGACAATCTGCGCGAAACGAAGGCCTACAGCGCCTTCATCGCCAACCGCTTCGACCTCGGTAAGTTCAGCATCACGCCGGTCGTCCGCTACGAGGACTTCGACGCGGACCGCAGCGACCGGCTCATGGCCCAGTCCGGCTCGACTTCCGTGGCCCGGACGCTTGCCGGCATCGGCGCCACCTGGAGTCCCGGCGAGCGGCTGACGCTGTTCACGAGCCTGCACCGCGGCTTCGCGCCGCCGCGCGTCGAGGACCTGATCGGCGGCGCGGGCACCGTCACCGAAGTGGACCCCGAGAAATCCAACAATTTCGAGCTCGGCGTGCGCGCGCGGCCGTTCGCCGGCGTGGACCTCCAGGCAGTCTATTTCCGCAGCGATTTCGACAACCTGATCGCGGTCGGCTCGATCGCCGGCGGCAGCACGCCGCTCTCGCAGGGCGAAGCGCTGTTCGAGGGCCTGGAGCTCGGCGCGCATGCCGGATTCGGCCACGGCTTCTACGGCAGGTTCGCATGGACCTGGCTCGAAGAGGCCGAACAGACGACTCCCTTCGTGCGCGTGGATACGGGCGCCGCGATCGGCGCCGCGGGCAACCGACAGCCCTATGCACCGGAGCACATGGTGACCGGCGCGGCCGGCTGGAGCTTTGGACCCTTCCAGGCCGAACTCGAGGCCCAGTACGTGGATGAGCAGTACTCGGACTTCGCGAATACGCTGACGCCAGCCGCGAGCGGCCAGACCGGCCTCATCGATGCCTGGACCGTCTGGAATGTCGCGCTCAACTACGACCTCGGCCAGGCGTTCACGGTGTTCCTGACCTTGAAGAACGTCGCCGACGAGACCTACATCGTGGACCGCACGCGCGGCATCCAGGTGGGCCAGCCACGGCTCGTGCAGGCGGGCGTGAGGTACGCCTTCTGACATACTGCGCGCGTGCGCGCGGTATTCCTCGACTTCGGCACCGTCAGCAACGGCGATCTCGACACTGGCACGCTTGAGCGGGTGCTGCCCGGGATCGTGCTGCACGATCGGACCGATGCGCAGCAGATCGCCGCGCGCATCGCCGGCTTCGAGGTCGTGCTGGCCAACAAGGCGGCACTCGATCGCGCGTCGATCTCCGCGGCCCGCGAGCTCAGGCTGATCGCGCTGACCGCCACCGGCACCGACAACGTGGACCTCGCCGCGGCGCGCACACGCGGTATCGCCGTCTGCAACCTGCGCGACTACTGCACGCCCTCGGTCGTGCAGCATGTGTTCGCGATGCTGCTTGCCCTCACCCATCGTCTCGGCGACTACCAGGCACTGGTCCGCTCGGGCCGCTGGCAGGAGGCCGGGCAGTTCTCCGTGTTCGATCACCCGATACGCGAACTGCAAGACCGGATCCTGGGCATCGTCGGCTACGGCGCACTCGGCCGCGCGGTCGCGCGCGTGGCGGAGGCCTTCGGCATGCAGGTGCAGCTCGCAGAGCGCCCGGGCGGCGCGCGCGCGGAGGGCCGTATCGAGCTCGACCAGATGCTGCCGCGGCTCGACGTACTTTCCCTGCACTGCCCCCTCACGGATGCGACGCGCGGGCTCGTGCACGCGGCGCGCCTGTCGCGCATGAAGCCGGACGCGGTCCTCATCAACACGGCGCGCGGGGCGCTGGTGGACACGCGCGCGCTCGCCGATGCGCTGCGCGCCGGGCGGCTCGCCGGCGCCGGCATCGACGTGCTCGAGCGCGAACCGCCGCCGCCCGATCATCCGCTGCTCGATCCCTCGATCCCGAACCTGATCGTCACGCCGCACGTCGCCTGGGCCGCGCGCGAGGCACGCCAGCGCTGCCTCGACGAGCTGGCGCTGAATGTCGAGTCCTTTCTGGCCGGCGGCCGGCGCCACCGCGTGGACTGAAGCCAAGTCCTTGAGTACTGAGACAAATGTCTAATCGTTGACACCATGTCAATGTGAGCCTAGACTGGCCCCATGTCCTATGCCGCCGTCCGTCGCGAAGAGGAAAAGGAGCGCCGCCGCGCCGAGATCGTGGACGCCGCCGAGCGGCTCTATGCCGAGCTCGGCTGGGACGCGGTCACGATGGACATCGTCGCGCGGCGCGCGCGCATCTCGCGCGCGCTGATCTACGTCTACTTCCGCGACAAGAACGACCTGCTCCACGCGATCACCGAGCGCTCGCTGATCGAGCTGCGCGAGCGCTTCGAGGCGGCCGTGGCGAAGCACGCGAAGGGCATCGACCAGGTGCAGGCGATCGGCCACGCCTACGTGCTGTTCCAGCAGGAAAAGCCCTACAGCTTCGATGCCTGCAGCCGCTTTCATGCGCACCAGGCGGAAGGCCATCCGGCGGAAACGGCCTGCGCGGCGGCGGGCGATGCCGTCATGGCGGTCATCGTCCAGGCGCTGGTCGAAGGCCAGGCGGATGGCTCGATCCGCAAGGACCTCGCCAATCCGGGACAGGTCTGCGTCATGCTGTGGGCGTTCACGCACGGCCTGATCCAGATCGCCACCAACAAGTCGCAGGAGATCGCGCGCCAGGGCGTGCAGGTCCCGCAGCTGATGGAAGGCTCGTTCGCGATGATCCGTTACATGCTCGCGGCGCCTGCCGGCCGCTGAGATTTTTTTACCCGGCTTTTGACACATGTCTAAGCACTCGACGAATGCACAATGCGCCGCCCTCGCCCTGCTCGCGTGCCTGTGCGCCACGGTCGCGACGGCAGCACCTACGGCCGAGCCCGCGGTCGCACGGGTCGCCGACGCGCTGGTCGCCGAGGCGCTCGAGTCGAATCTCGGACTGGCTGCGAACCAAGCCGGCGTGGACCAGAGGCGCGCCGCGCTCGATGCGGTGCGCGCCGAGTACCTGCCGCAGCTCGACCTGCAACTGCGCTACACGGAAGCCGACGGCGGCCGTGAGATCTCGGTGCCCGCGCTCGGGATCGAGTTCAGTTTCCTGCGCGAGCGCGAGCAGGATTCGGTGCTGCGCCTGACCCAGCCGCTCTACGATGCGCGCCTCAGCGCGGAGCGCAGCGGCGCCCGGCACGGCTACGAGGCGGCGCGCCACGGCCTCGAAGCCTTTCGTGCACGGCTCGCGCGCGACGTGCGCCAGGCCTACTACGGCTGGCTGGCCGCGCGCGAGGCGATCGGCGTGCTTGAGGCCACGGCCACGCTCGCAGCGGAGAACGAGCGCGTCAACGAGAGCCTGCACCGGAACGGCAAGGTCACCCGCGACCTGCTGCTGCGCGCCGAGGCCGAGCGCCTCGAAGTCGAGCAGCAGCTGCTACGGGCGCGCGCGACCGAAACGCTGGCGCGCCGCTTCCTGAACCTGCTCTGCAACGCCCCGCTCGATCGCGTGCCAGAAGCGGCGGCCGTGAGCGACGCGGACCTGCCGCGACTCGCCGCCGCGATCCCGGCGCGCGACGGCGCGCGCCTCGAATCCTCGGCCGTCGGCCGGCGCGCGGAGCTGCGCCAGCTCGATGCCGGGCTGGCCGCCGCGGGTGAATCCGAGCGCGCCGCCCGCGCAGCCTTCAAGCCGCAGCTTGCGCTCGCCGTGGATGCCGGCACCCAGGGCGAGGACTGGGGTTACGAGGACCACGATCCTTACGTGCTGGCCTCGGTCGTTGTGCGGTTCAATCTCTTCAATGGCGGTGGCGACCGCGCCGCGGTCCGCGGCGCGCAGGCGCTGCGCACGGAGCTCGCCGCCAGCCGTGCGCTCGCCGAGCAGGAGATCCGCATCGAGGTGCAGGAGGCGCTCACCGACCTCGAGGTCGCCGAGGCATCGCTCGCGACCGCCGGCCGGCGTGTCGAGGCGGCGACCGCGGCCTACGCGATCGTCGCGAAGAAGCGCGACCTCGGGCAGGTGTCGCCCGCCGAGTACCTGGATGCACAGCGCGCGCTGACCGAGGCGCGCCTGAACGGCAATGTCACGCGCTACGAGGCGCTCGCGGCCCTGGCGCAGGTGGAATACGCGATCGGTGGCGTGGAGCAGCAGCCATGAAACGGAAGTCACTCATTCTCCTGGCCGCAACGCTGGCGATTGCCGGCTGTGGCAACGGCGCGGCGCCGGAAGTCGCGAACGAAGCGGCGCCGGTGCGCGTCGCGACCGTCGAGACCGCCCCGGCGCTCGAGTCGCTGCGTGCGGTCGGCGTGATCGCGCCGGCCGACGAGGTGCGGCTCTCGTTCAAGACCGGCGGCGTGATCCGCTCGATCGAGGTGCAGCAGGGCGAGCGCGTACGCGCGGGCCAGTTGCTCGCGACGCTCGCGGACGACGAAGTGGCGGCCGCGGTCGCGCAGGCGCGCGCCGTGGCCGACAAGGCGGCGCGCGACCTGGAGCGCGGCAAGGCGCTGCTCGCCGACGAGGTCGCGACGCGCGAGCAGGTCGAGGATCTGAGCACGGCGCATTCGGTCGCCCAGGCGCAGTTGCGCAGCGCGCTGTTCAATGCCCGCCATGCGCGCATCGAAGCCCCGGCGGAGGGCGTCGTGCTGCGCCGGCTTGCGGAGCCGGACGAGCTGGTGGCGGCCGGCCAGCCGGTGCTCGTGGTCGGCAACACCGGGAGCGGCTGGATCGTTCGCGCCGCGCTCTCGGACCGGGACGTGGTGCGCGTCCAGGCCGGCCACGTGGCCGAAGTCACGCTCGATGCCTTCCCGGACCGGCGCTTCAGCGCACGCGTGACCGAGATTGCGGCGGCCGCCGATCCGCAGACCGGCACCTATGAAATGAAGCTCGCAGTGGACCCGGCGGGCGCCCGCTTCGTGCAGGGCCTCGTGGCCAAGGTCGTGATTGCCGACGACGAGGCCGAGAGCGTGGCAGTGGTCCCGGTCACCTCGCTGCTCGAGGCCGACGGCAGCGAGGCGACCGTGTTCGTGGTCGCGCAGGGCGGCATCGCGAAAAAGCGCGCCGTACGCACCGGTCGGCTGATCGGCGAGCGGGTCGAGGTGCTCGCCGGGCTCACGCCCGGCGACCGCGTGGTGACCGAGGGCGCGGCCTGGCTCGACGACAACGAGCTGGTCCGCATCCTGGACGGCGGCTGAGACATGAGCCTCTGGGCATTCTCGGTCCGCCGCTGGCAGTTTACGCTGGTCGTGTTCGCGCTCCTGGTCGCGACCGGCCTGTGGGCGCTGTCGTCGATCCCGCGCGCCGAGGACCCGACGCTCAAATTCCCGGGCTCGCTGGTGCTCGTGAACTACCCGGGCGCCGACCCCGAGGACGTCGAGCGGCTGGTCGTGGATCCGATCGAGGACGCGCTCTCCGAGCTCGAGGACATCAAGCGGCTGAACAGCAGCGCGCTCGACGGCCTCGCCCTGATCGAGATCGAATTCGTCTACGGCAGCGACCCCGACCGCAAGTACGACGAGGTGGTGCGCGAGGTCAACGTGGTGCGGCCGACGCTGCCGGCCGACGTGCTCTCGGTCGAGATCCGCCAGTTCACGCCGGGCACGGTCAACATCGTGCAGATGGCGCTGGTCTCCGCGGACGCGGACTGGCGCGCGCTGAAGGAGCACGCCGAGAATCTCGAGGAGCTGATCGAGACCGCGCCGGGCGTGCGCCGCGCCGAGACCTGGGCCTACCCGGAGCCCGAGGTGCGCGTGGCGATCGACCTCGAGCGGCTCGCAGCCGCGCGGGTCACGCTCGGCCAGGTGATCGCCGCGGTGCAGGGCGAGAACGCGAGCATCCCGGGCGGCGCGGTGGACGTGGGCCTGCGCCGCTACAACCTGAAGACCTCCGGCAGCTACGAGTCGCTCGACGAGATCGGCGACACCGTGGTGGCGGCCGCGGGCGCGCGCACGGTGCGCATGCGCGACGTGGCGGAGATCGGCTGGAGCGCCGGGGAAGAGCGCTATGTCGGGCGCTTCAACGGCATGCGCGCGGTATTCGTGACCGCGAGCATGAAGGACAACCAGAACGTCTTCGACGTGCGCAACGCGATCTATGCGCGCCTGCCGCAGTTCGAGCAAGGCCTGCCGTCCGGCGTCCGCCTCGAGCGCGGCTTCGACCAGTCCTCCAACGTGGACCGCCGTCTGTCGCGGCTCCAGTTCGACTTCGCGATCGCGATCCTGCTCGTAATCCTGACGCTCCTTCCGCTCGGCCTGCGCGCCGCCGGTATCGTCATGATCTCGATCCCGCTGTCGCTCGCGATCGGGCTCGCCCTGCTCTACCTGGTCGGCTTCTCGCTGAACCAGCTCTCGATCGCGGGCTTCGTGGTGGCGCTCGGACTGCTGGTCGACGATTCCATCGTCGTGGTCGAGAACATCGCCCGCAACGTGCGCCAGGGAATGACGCGGCTGCAGGCCGCGATCGCGGCCACCGACCAGATCTGGCTGGCCGTGCTCGGCTGCACCGTGACGCTGCTGCTCGCCTTCGTGCCTCTGCTGTTCCTCCCGGAAGGCGCGGGCGACTTCATCCGCTCGCTGCCGGCCGCGGTGCTGTTCACGATCCTGGCGTCTTTCTTCGTCGCGCTTTCGATCATCCCGTTCCTGGCGAGCCGGGTGCTGCGCGGCGGCGAGCCGCGCGCGCCGCGCAACCCCTGGCTCGCGGCGCTCCTCGCGCGGGCCCGCGCGCTCGTGGACCGCTCCGACGAAGCCGCGGACGGTCTGCTCCGCAGGCTGATGGGCGCGATCCACCGCGTCTACGGCCCGGCGCTGCGCCGGGGCCTCGCGCGGCCGCGCACGACGCTTGCCGCGGCGCTTGCGGTCTTCGTGCTCTCGCTCCTGCTGGTGCCAGCGATCGGCTTCAGCCTGTTCCCGACCGCCGACATCCCGCAGTTCCGCGTGCGCATCGAGGCGCCGGACGGCGCGAGCCTGGCGGAGACCGACCGCGCGCTGCGCTTCGTCGAGCAGAAGCTCGCGGACACGGACGGCATCCGCTGGTGGTTCTCGAACCTCGGCAAGGAGAACCCGCGCATCTACTACAACGTGCTGTCGCGCAATACCGCGGCGAACATCGCCGAGGTGTTCGCCGAAGTCGAGGACTACAATGCCGCCGCAACCGGGCGCATGCTCGACGCCCTGCGCGCCGCCTTCGCCGGATACCCAGCCGCGCGGATCAGCATCCACCAGTTCGAGAACGGCCCGCCGGTCGCGGCGCCCATCGAGATCCGCGTGATCGGGCCCGACATCGGGACGCTGCGCCTGCTCGCTGCCGACGTCGAGCGCGCGATCGCCGCGGTTCCCGGCACCCGCGACGTCATGAACCCGATGCGCCTGCAGCGCACCGACCTCGACCTCGGCATCGACACCGAGAAGGCGGCGCTCTTCGGCGTGCCGGCAATCGAGGCCGACCGGACCGTGCGCCTCGCGGTCGCGGGCCTCGCCGCCGCCCGTTACCGCGAGCCCGACGGCGACGAGTACGACATCATGCTGCGCCTGCCGATCGGCGCCCGGCCGACGCTCGATCTGCTGCAAACCGTGCAGGTTTCATCGCTGTCCGGCCGACAGGTGCCGCTGGCGCAGATCACCGACCCGGAGTTCCGCACCGCCGCTTCCATCATCAAGCGCTACAACCGCGAGCGCGCCGTGAACGTGACAGCCTATCCGTCCACGGGCCATGCCACCGACGAGCTGACGCGCGCGGTGATGGCCAAGCTCGATGCGATGAGCTGGCCGGCGGGCTATCGCTGGGTAGCCGCCGGCGAGGTCGAGGCACGCACCGAGAGCTTCTCCGGGCTCGGCGTCGCGATGCTGGTCGCGGTGTTCGGGATCCTCGCGGTGCTGGTGCTCGAGTTCGGCAGCTTCCGTTCGATGCTGATCGTGTTCGGCGTGGTGCCGCTCGGCATCACCGGCGGTCTGGTCGCGCTGTGGCTGAGCGGCTACACGCTCTCGTTCACCTCGATGATCGGGATGATTGCGCTGGTCGGCATCGAGATCAAGAACTCGATCCTGCTGGTCGATTTCACCAACCGCCTGCGCGAGCAAGGCAAGGCGCTCGACGAGGCGATCGCCGAGGCCGGCGAGGTGCGCTTCCTGCCGATCCTGCTGACCTCGCTCACGGCGATCGGTGGCCTGACGCCGCTCGCGATCCAGGGCTCGGGCCTCTACTCGCCGCTCGCGATCGTCATCATCGGCGGCCTCGTGAGCTCCACGCTGCTGGCGCGGCTGGTCACGCCCGTGATGTACAAGCTGCTGCCGCCGACGGTCACAAAGGACGAGGCCGTGCAACTCGCGGCGCCGGTGCCCGCGTCCGCCGGCTAGTCCGGGCCCGCGAACCGCCGCCAGGCGATGGCGGAAGCCAGATACAGGAACACCATCAGGTTGGTCGAGACGAAGACCGCCTGGACCACCACTGCCTGCTGGTCCGCGCTGCCGGCCAGCAGGCCGGCCGCGATCCACGCGGCGCAGGCGAGCGCGCCCGCGGCGGCAATCACGCCGAGGATCCAGCATCGTGCGATATCCCGCGCATCCCTTGGGCGCGCACGCGCGGCGGCGCCGGATTTCAGCCGGGAACGGTAGGCGATCGCGAGCACGACGATACCGAAGAGCGTGCTCGCATGCTGGAGCAAACTGTAGGCCTGCACCTGCCAGGACCCGATGCGGAACAATTCGAGCTGCAGCAGTTCGATGCGGGTCACGGGCGGGCTGCCTGCATGCGTGACGGAATCCCAGATTGCGTGCGTCGCAGCGCCCAGGACCACGGATGCGGATAGTACCGCGGCCCGCCGCCAGCCCGATCCCGCGTCCGCGGGGTCGAGCGCATCACGCAGCAGATCGCGATGCGGTTGCGGCAGGAGCACCGCGAGCAGCTCGCGCAGTAGGCCGAGCACGCCGATCAGGACGAGTCCCGCGGGCAGGTCGACGGCGACCAGGCCGGGCACGGTGTGCGCGAACCGCGCGATGCCGGGCAGTCCGAGGTAATAACCGAGGTCCGGGCTCATGCTGCCGATGACGAGCGCGCCGAAGGAGAGCCGCGCGGGGCACCAGCGCCTGAATGGCAGGACGGCGGCGGCGTGCGAAACGGTCCAGGGCATTCGGTCGGGCTTGCGGCGCTCCGGATCAGCCCGGCTGCGCCCCGTCGTAGCCCTCGATGATGACGAGGTCGCAGGCGGAGACCGGGAGCCTGAGCTTCAGCGCTTCCTGGTAGGCAGGCGACCGGTAGCAGTCCAGAGCCGCCTGATACGAGGGAAACTCAATCACGACGTTGCGGCTGCGGCTGCTGCCTTCCGGGGACTCGAACTGCCCGCCGCGGACCAGGAAGCGCGCTCCGTAGGCAGCGAGTGGCCCGGCGTTGGCGGCGACGTACCGGGTGTACTGGTCCGGTTCCCTGACGTCGACGCGCGCGATCCAGTAGCCTTTCGTCATGAATCACCCTCGATGTAGAGATAGAGCGTGCGTGCGCTCAGGACGATCACCAGCAGACCGACGCTGATCATGAAGGGCTTCACCGGAATGTACCGGCACGCCCAGGCGCCGAGCGGCGCCGCGAGCAGGCCGCCGAGCGCGAGGCCGGCAATGATCTGCCAGTTGCCGAGCCCAAGGGTCAGCAGGAAGGTGGCAGACGCGGCCATCGTGACGAAGAACTCCACCGCGTTCACGGTGCCGACGGTGTTGCGCACGTCGTTGCCGCGCGCGATCAGGTTGCTGGCGACGAACGGGCCCCAGCCGCCGCCGCCGACGGCATCGATGCACGCGCCGAAGAAGCCCAGCGAGACCAGGTGCGTTGTCACGCGCCTGGGCATCAGCTCGCGAAACGCCCGGACGATGATGAATGCGCCCATGATGAGCAGATAGGCGGCGATGAACGGGCGCACCGCGTCGCCGGGAATGCTCGCGAGCAGCCAGGCACCGACGATCGCGCCCAGGACTCCCGGGACCAGCAGGCGCCGGAACAGCGGGCCGTCCACGTTGCCGAAAGCGTGGTGCGAGATCGCCGAGGACCCGGTCGTCACGCATTCCGCGGCGTGCACCGTGAGGCTGACGACCGCGGGCGGCAGCCCCAGCGAGAGCAGGAAGCTCGACGCGACCACGCCGAAGGCCATCCCCAGCGCGCCGTCGATCAGCTGCGCGCCGAAGCCGATGGCGAAGAACAGCAGGAACTGGCTGTCGAGTTCCAAGTCGGCCGCTCAATCCAGGTACTTCCAGCTGTTCGCGCCATCCAGATGCCGGATACGCGCCCGCGCGATGACCGCCGGCTCGAAGTTCCTCGCGTTCACGCCGATCACGCCGGCGCGGGATCTGCGGATCCGCTCGTGATGGAGCACGCAGCCGCAGGCCCGGCAGCGGATGAACCGCAGCTTGCGCTCGCCCCAGGAATAGTGCGCGACGTCCCTCCGCCGGTAGCCCGGGCGCACCGCGCCCGCCGGGTAGTACGCCCAGAGCGCGCCGTAACGCCGGCAGATCGAGCAGTTGCAATCGGTGAGCGTGCGCGGCGCGCGCGGGACTTCCAGCCGGACCCTGCCGCAGTGACAGGCCGCCGTGATCAAGGCTTGCGGCGCGTCAGGCGCCAGACGATGAGACCGAGCACGACCAGGATCAGGATGAGGGTGATGGCGCGAGGCATGTTTTTTCCCGGTGCCGCCGGCGCCGATTATCGCAGCTTCCGGGCCCGCAGTCGCCGCCGCGCCGAGGCCAACAGGATGCGGGAATAAAGCTGGTGAAAGCCCAGCAGGACGTCGAACGGCATGCCGAGTTTGCGCCGTCCCGGATTGGCGCCGGGCGGCGGCCGCACGGCCGAGCCGAACCAAAGGCGTGTCCGGGACCCAGCGGGGTGGTCCACTGCCTCGGTCATCAGCCAGGAGCTCGTGCGGCCCGTGTAATCCGTCATGAGAAGCTGGTTCGCGGCGCGCGCTTCCACGTTCCAGACGGCGAACCGGTCGATCCTGCCCGCAGCCAGCTCCGCGGCCTGCGCATCGCTCGAGCGGATGCCGAGCATCACGCGCAGCACCAGGCGCTCGGCTCTGAACACGAGCGTGGTGTAGAAGGCCGCGACGAACTCCGCGTGCGCGAAGCCGCCTTGCAGCTCGGTCGCATAGGCATCGGTATAGTTCCCGCCCCCGGCAAGGCGCGCCAGAAGCGCGCTGGGCGGCAGCTCAGCCCGCACGCGCGGACAGCTTCGTGTGGCGGTCCACCACCGTCGCGGTGACGACGTCCGACGAGACGTTGACCATCGTGCGCGTCATGTCGAGAATGCGATCCACGCCCAGGATGATGCCGATTCCCTCGGGCGGTAAGCCGAAGGAGGCGAGCAGCCCCGCGATCAGCGGCAGCGAGCCGCCCGGAATCGCGGCCACCGCGACCGCCGACAGCACCGCGAGCAGGAGCAGCGTCATCTGTTGCGCGAAGCCGAGCTCGATGCCGAACATCTGGGCGACGAACAGCACCACGCAGCCCTCGTAGAGCGCGGTGCCGGCCATGTTCATCGTGGCCCCGAGCGGCACGACAAAGCCGGTCACCGGCGCACTCACGCCGAGCTCCCGGCGCGCGACCATGAGCGAGGTCGGCAGCGTTGCCGCGCTCGAGCTGGTCGAGAAGGCGGTGACGAGTACCGGCCGCATCTGCTTCCAGAATTCGAGCGGAGCGCGGCCCGCGAGCAGCTTCACCCAGAGCGACATGGTGCCAAAGAGGTGCAGCAGCATCACGACGACGCAACTCACGACGAACACGCCGAGCGCGATCACGATGTCCCAGCCGATCTTGACGATGACGCTGTAGATCATCGCCGGCACGGCGTAAGGCGCGATCGAAAGCGCGAAGTGCACGATGCCGGTCATCAGCTCGCTGAGCGTCGCGAGCCCGTCGCGGAAGCGCTCGCGCCTCTCGCCGGCCAGCCGCGTCGCCGCGGCGCCGACCAGGATCGCGAACAGGATCAGCGGCAGGACATCGCCCAGCACGTTGCGGTCGTTGCCGACGAAAGCGCCGAACAGGTTTCTCGGCATGAACATCTCGACGATGGTCATCGGCGTCACGTCGGGCTGCCCGGCGCGCCGCTCGATGTGCTGCTGCGCTGCGCCGCCGTACTCCTCCAGGAGCCGCGTCTTCGCCTCGGGATCCATCGCCGAGCCCGGATCGACCAGGTTCATCATTACGAGCCCGAGCGCGACCGCGATCGCCATGTTCGCGAAGAAGAGCGCGAAAGTGCGCGTTGCGAGCGGCCCCAGCTGCCCGAGCCGCTCGAGCTGTGCAACGCCCATCGCCAGCGAGGCGAACACCAGCGGGATCACCACGAAGAACAGCATCCTCAGGAACACCTGCCCCACCGGGTCGAGTACGAGCGTGGAGAACTTGCGCGCAGCAGCGATCAGGTCGGGATAGACCGCGCCCACGACGAGCGTCGCAGCGCCCGCCACCGCGCCGATTCCGAGACCGATCAGGATGCGATTGGCGAGCCGGGTGTCGATGTCCCCTGACATGCCGCAATGGTAACCTTTCAGCCGGAACGCCGGAGTCCCGACCTTGAACCGCCGCTCCCGATGGCTGGCGCTGGTGCCACTCGCGGTCTTGCTCGTCGCATCCTGCGCCGGCGCCGGACGCGAGTCGGATGCCGGGCGCTTGTATCGGGCGCATGCGCTGGATGACCGGCGCACGCCGGTCGTGATCGTGCCCGGCATGCTGGGCTCGCGCTTGGCGCGCGCCGACACCGGCGAGGAGCGCTGGCCCGGCAGCCGGACCAAGCTAATCGTCAGCGGCTACGAGGACCTGGTGCTTCGCATCGATCCGGAAACGCTCGAGCCGCTCGACGACGGCCTCGTCCCCAGCGGGCTCTTCGAGGAAGCGATCGGCCAGGATTTCTACGGCAAGCTGGTGCGCGCGCTGCGCGAGCAGGGCGGCTATCTGCCGAGCCGCCCGGGACAGGGCGTCGTGCAGCAGAAGGCGCGCCTCTACGTTTTCACCTACGACTGGCGCCAGGACAACGTGGGCACGGTGCGCAAGCTCGACGAGCTCATCGAGCAGATCCGCCGCGATTACGGCGATCCCGGACTGCGCGTGGATGTCGTCGCGCACAGCATGGGCGGCCTGATCGTGCGCTATTACCAGCGCTACGGGACCGCCGACGTCCTGCGCGGGAACGTATTCCCGACTTCCGGCGCGGGCGCGGCGAAGCTGCGGCGAGTCGTCATGCTGGGCGTTCCGTCCCAGGGCGCGACGCTCGCGATCCACAAGTTCCTGCACGGCTACCAGGTGGGCATCTCGCGCCTGCCGACCGAGGGCGTCGCGACGATGCCGGGTCTGTTCCAGTTCTTCCCGCACCCGGCCGTGGACTGGGTCGTGGCGGCGGACGGCACGCCGCTGCGGCTCGATCTGTTCGACGTGGACCTGTGGCGGCGCTTCGGCTGGTCCATCTTCGACCGCCGCGTGCAGCGGCGCATCGCGCAGAAGCCCGAGGTATGGCCGCGGCAAGCCGTGTTCGAGCGCTGGTTCGCGAAGCGGCTCGATCGCGCGCGCCGCTTCGCCTGGTCATTGATGGTGCCCGCGCCGGGGATCGACGGCGGCGAGATGCTCGTCGCCGGCGGGGACTGTCTGCCCACGCCCAGGCGGCTCGTGATCGAAGAAGTGGACGGCGAATCGCTGGCGCGATTGTATCCCGAGCAGATCCTGCGCCCGGTGCGCGGCGTCGATTACGAAGCGCTGATGTACGAGCCGGGCGACGGCATCGTCACACGCTCGTCATTGCTGGCGCTGCAGGCGCCGGGCCCCGAAGCGCCGTCACGGCTGTCTGCACTGGCGGACCTCGACGATACGCACTTCGTCTGCACTCAGCACGATGCGCTCACCGGCAATCGCGAGCTGATCGACAATCTGCTGCAGTTCCTGCTGGCCGAAGGCTGAGCGCGGGCTCAGTCCGCCGCCTGCGCGGCCTGATCCACGTACGCGCAGTACGGGCATTCCTCGCCGGGCGCCGGAGCGACCTGCGCGACCGCCAGCTCGACCGCGCTTCTGAACGCCGGCAGCACCCATTCGTCGTCGCCGTCGTAGGGAATCATGGTGGTCGAGAATCGCAGCGCATTGCCGAATTCGCCGGCCCTGGCGTCGCCGTTCGCGTAGACGAACCAGCCGCGGTCGCTCACCTCGAAGCCCTGGCGCCGCACCAGGAACTGGTAGACGTCCATCTGCCGTTGGTAGGACGGATACAGCTTCGCGGCGCTGGGCGCCTCCGCGCGCGCGGTCGCCTTGTAATCGGCGACGATCAGCTCGCCGCCCGACGCCTGCCAGAGGTCGTCGATCGCGCCGAAGAGCGTCCACCCGGTCTCGTCGTCCAGCCAGCGCACGCCGGTGAAGTTATGCCGCCAGCGGTCGAGCTCCGGGTGCGCGAAGGGCACGGCGTCGAGGCCGGCCGCCTCCATCAGAGGATGCGGCTCGCCGGCCTCCCGGTAGCGGTCGAACTCGGCCTTGAGCAGCGCGTCCACGGCGTTGTTGAGCGTGAACGGCGGGCCGCTCGGCCGGCCCACGCCCTGCGCCACGTCGAGGAAGAAGCAGCGCGGGCACTCGACGAAGAGGTCGATCTTGGAGCGGCTGAGCTGGCGGCGTTGCAGCGAGCGGCTGGTCATGGCGCAGCCTCGCACGGCCTCGGCTCCGCCGTCCACGGGAGGGCCGGGCTGGCATGCCCTCGCGGCGCGGGCGGACTCTGGCACGCGGCCTGGCTCAAGGGACGGAACTTTCAACGGCTGCACGCGACGAAACGAGAGCCGGGCGGGTCGGGCCGCGACCTCCCGGTGCCGGCCGGTGCCTATGATCGGGCGATCGGCCGGCGCCCCGGGGCGGCCGAGGGAGGTTCTCATGGCCGCTTTGCACCGCATCATGCCGGCCTGGCGCCGGTGGTCCGCCGCACTCGTGCTGGCCTGCTCGCCGGTAGCGTCCGAAGCCATGGAAGAACCGACCGCCGCCTTCGCCGAAGGCATCGGCCAGCTGCGCCAGTCGATTGGCCTGTGGAACGTGCGCACCACGCAATTCAACGAGGACGGCAGCGTGGCGCAGACCGTGGATGGCACCTATCAGTTCGAGTGGGTCGTTCCCGACCGCGTCGTGTCGGGCCGCTCCTCGATGCCCGCGCAGGGCCAGTCGTCCGGGATCCTGTTCTACGTCAACGAGCGCCGCTCGACCATCGAGATGGTCTCGGTGGGCGCAGACGGGCATCTCTGGGTGATGAGCGGGCCGGCCGGCGGGGAGACGCGCGCGACGCCGGTCACGCCGCTCGCGGACGGCCGCAAGCTCCAGCTGCGATTTACACGCTTCAACGTCCAGCCCGACTGTTTCGAGTCGAAGATGGAATGGAGCTACGACGGCGGCGAAAGCTGGAAGCAGGGCAATCACCAGCAGTTCGTGCGCGCGACGGGCAAAGCCGGCGTCGGCGCTGCGGGGCTGCGCTACCGCAAGCGCTCGCAGAATTACGTCCCGCTGACCTGAAGAGTCCCGCAGGCCTGAGAAAAGGCGCTAGGCTCCCGGCCTGAGGGCCCGCTGCCGCATGCGGGCCGGATGGGCCTGTCCGATCCGAATGCCGCTCGCGCACGACACCGGCACACCCACGCTCCTGCGCGGACTGCGGCGCATCGACGTGGTGTCGCTGACGGTCAACTCCGTGGTCGGCGCCGGCGTCCTGGCCCTGCCGGCGGGCCTCGCTTTGTCCTCCGGGCGCTGGAGCCTCGCGGTGGTGTTCGCCGCATTCGCCGTCGTCGCCCTGCTCGCGCTCTCGCTCGCGGAGGTTGCGAGCCGCTTCGACGTCACCGGCGGCCCGCAGGTCTATGCTCAGCACACCTTCGGGCCGCTTGCGGGATTCACGGTCGGATGGCTGTTCACCGTCTCGCGCTTCGCGTCCCACGCTCTGATCTCGCAGGTCATGCTCGACTATGCCTCCGCGCTGTGGCCCGCACTCGCGCGATACTGGCCGCGCGCGGCAGCGATCACGATCGTCATGTTCCTGCTCACCGCCTCCAACCTGCGCGGCGTCATGCGCGGTGCCTGGGTCGGCAACCTGCTCACGGCCGCCAAGCTCCTGCCGCTGGTCGCGATCGCGCTCGCCGGACTCTGGTTTGCCGGCTGGAACAACCTCCCCACCGCCGAGCCGCAGCAGCCGGGCGGCCTGATCGAAGGACTGCAGCTCGCGCTCTTCGCCTGCTTCGGATTCGAAGTCATCTCGATCGTCGCCGGCGAGATGCGCGATCCGCGGCGCGATCTCGCGTTCAGCATCCTGGCCGGGCTCGGCCTGTCCTGCCTCCTGTATCTGCTCTTGATGCTCGCGAGTTTCGGCGTGCTCGAGGACACGGCCGCGCACGCGCGCCCGCTAGTCGCGATCGCGGAGCGCTTCCTCGGTCCCGCAGGCGGCACGCTGATGGCGGTCGCCGCGGTCGTCTCCTGCGCCGGCGGGCTCGCGGTCTCGATGCTGACTTCGCCGCGCAACATGTACGCCCTGGCCGAGGCAGGCGATCTCCCTCGGCGCGTCGCGGCAGTTCATCCCGCCTGGCGCACGCCGCACGTCGCGATCCTGGTCTTCGCCCTGCTGTCGTGGCTGGTGACGATCACGGGCACCTTCCGCTACCTGCTGGAGCTCTTCGTGATCTCGCGCATGCTGGCCTATGGCTCGACCTGCCTGGCTCTCATCGTGCTGCGTCGCCGCCAGGGACCTGCGCCCGTGCCGGTGGCCGGCGGACCGTTCATCTCGGTCCTGGCGCTCGCGGCCTGTGCGGCCATCGTGACCACGGCCACGCTGACTTCCGTGCGCGACGTCGCGATCGTGATCGCGACCGGATTCGTCGTCCGCGCACTGGTGCGCCGCGGCGGCGCTCCCCGCGTGGCAGATTGAGCGCTCTTAGTCAGGCCAGATCCGATCCGTGATCCGGCATGAGCCCGGAAGCTCCTTCCGGCCTTCGAGTTGCGCGCTCGTATCCGCGGTCTGCGCCGCGAGCGGCGTGCCGGTGGCGAGCTCCGCGGCGCGCGCCGCCTGGCGGCGCGCCGCGCCGATGCAGCCGAGATCGGCGAGTGCCTGCGCCAGGTTGTTGCGAGCGGCCGCATTCTCCGGGGCCAGCTGGATTGCGCGCAGGTACTTGTCGGTCGCTGAAGCCAGCTCGCCAGCGGCGTAGGCCACGTTGCCGCGGCCAAAGTAAGCCAGGGGCTCCTCCGGCCAGCGCGCGATCGCCGTGTCGTAGGCGGTGGCCGCGGCCGCCGGCTGGCCCGCGGACTCGAGCGCGGCCGCTGCCTCGAGGTAGCGCGGCGGCTTTGCGTGCGCGGGCACCGATCGCGGGTCGAGCGTCGTGATCGCCCAGCGCCCGGCGCGGTGCCAGCCCAGGGCGAATTTCTCCCAGGGCATCTCGAGGCGCCGCTCGCGGCCGGATCGCAGGATGGCGTGGTCGAGGCCCGCGTCGTAGCCGATCAGCACCGCGTAATGCCAGACCGGCCGCAGCCGCGCGCCGAGGTTCAGCAGCACCAGTACCGGCCGTCCTTCCTCGAGCTCCGCGATCAGCTCGTGCGCGGTCGTCTCGAGCGCATACGGCATGCGTCCGTGGCGGCGTGCCGCGGCCACGAGCTCTGCCTGCAGGCTGCCGCGCCGGGCCGGCAGGTACACCTGGGGCGCAAGCTGCTCAGGGGTGACGTCCACGCCGCTCACGCGCAGGAGCGTCGCGAGCGCGGCCGGGCCGCACTGGTAATCCTGCTGGGGAAAAAACGGCGTGTCGGCCAGCTCGATGATCCGCGGACTGGCGGGTGGCAATCCTTCCGCCAGCCGCGGCGAGCCCGCGCAGCCGGCGACGAGCGCTGCGAGCGCCGCCGCCGGCAGCGATCCCGGCTTCACGCTTTCTTGAAGATATCGATGACGCCGGTGAACTCGAGGATCAACAGGACCACGAAAACGATGCCGATCACGGCGAGCGCGTCGCCGCCGGCAGGCGCTTCCCCGATCCGCTCCGCGAGCGTTTCGAGCTCGGCCCCGGTGAGGGCGGCGATCCGCCCGTCGACTTCGGCCGGGTCTACGCCGAGCGCCAGCATCTGCGCGCGCACGTCCTCCCGGGCAAGCGTGGCCTGCACCTTCGCCCGGGCATCCTGGCCCTGGGCAGCCGCGATGGCCTCGGCCGTGCCGACGACGCCTGCAGCCGCGGGCGCTTGCAGGCCGAGCGACACCAGGCTCGCGCTCAGGAGCGCGACATAGACGCGGCGAAACCGTTCCACACGCATCAGAGCACCTCCGGTCGGGTGGTACCGGCAGACAAAATAGCACGGTCCGTTCGGGCCAGCAGCGCGGGCGCCGTTTCGTCGCCATTCGGCGACGAATCAGGCGCGCTCGCCACCGTCCGGGCCGTAGAAGAAGACCCAGGTTGCGAAGTCGGGCGTGAAATCCACGAAGCGATGCTCGACGCCCGCCTCGACGAACAGCACGTCGCCGGGCGCGAAGGGCACGCGCTGGCCGCCCGTCAGGAGCCGGCCGCTGCCGGCGATCACGACGTAGATTTCGTCGCGCGCATGCGGCTTCTGCGGATCCGCGCCCGGCGGCCGGTAGATCTCGACCTCGAGCGTGCCGTGACGGAACAGCGTGACGAATGCGCTGCCCGCCTTCGCGAGCGCCGCCAGCGCATCGGCCGGGGTGAACATGGCGCTCATCGCCGGAAAATCCACCAGAGCACGGCCGCGAAGAGAATCACGTCGATCACGATGACCCAGCGCATCACTGTCCGCTTCATGCGTGCCAGCTCGGCGTCGACTTGCGCCTTGAGGCCCGGGGCGCGCTGCAGATGCGCTTCCACGCGAGCCTTCGCCTGTGCCAGATCGAGGCCCTCAGCCTGGCGCACCTGCTTGATCGCTTCGACGAAGCGCCCGAGAGAGAGCGCCGCGGCCGCGGCGGTAGGCAGCGGGCGCTCGTCTTGCTGCGGCGCGGCCATGCCGGATCGTGTTCCAGGAGGTGTCGCCATTTCAAGTCACCCCCCTCTGGCACTCGGGCGGTGGATGCGCTTTCAATCGGTCAAAGACGCGATCCGCGCGCGTCGCCGGATGGGGACACATTCTAATCGGGGATGAACTGGAAGGGGCTTTCGGGCCCTCGTGGACCACGTGGCATTGGAGAGAGAGGCATGGACAGGAAAGTACAGTCGATTCTCGCAGCCGGTCTCGCGGCGCTGTTCGCGTCCGGGGCCGTGGCAACGCCGAATGAGCCGGCTACCCCGAATGAGCCGGCGGCTGCGCTTGCCGCCGAGCAGTCAGGCGACGGCGCGATTACGGAGAAGGTGAAGGAAGCGCTCGCGGCTGACGCCGCGTTCGCCGGCAGCGAAATCTCGGTCGAGACCGTGCAGGGCGAGGTGCGCCTGAGCGGCACCGTCGGCAATGACGCCGATGTGCTGCGCGCCACCGCGATCGCGTTCGGTGTCACCGGAGTCAAGAAGGTGCAGAACAACCTGAAGGCCAAGTGACGGCAAGGTGAAGGAGGAAACCATGACGGCATACGAGTACAAAACGAGTCATCCGCTGGGGTGGACGGTGATCGGCGTCTTGTTGCTCGCGGGCGTTGTCGCCGTGGCAGCGACGCGCAACTGGCTGCCGGTCAACGGCGAACAACAAGCGGCCGTGACCTGCGCTGATTGCGGCGTCATCGAATCGGTCCGCACGATCGAAACGCCGATGTTGCCAGCCGAGGATCCGGCCGTCGCCGGCGAAGCGACGCTCGCGGACGCCACGGCGGCCCCGGCCGCCCCGGTTTCGTACAGCTACGAGATCACAGTCCGTTACCCGGACGGATCCATGGGCGTGTTCAACCAGGCGGACCCGCCGACGTGGCAGGCGGGCGAAAAGGTTCGCGTCATCGACGGCACGACCCTCGTCGCGGGCTGATTATGTCCTGTCGAAACCGGCGGACCGGCTGAAGCCGTCCGTCGCAGCCGCGCCGCCGTCCGTCGCCGCAGCCCTGGCGGCGGTCGGCGGCGCCGAAGCTGGCGCGTTTTCTCTTCCGGAACGCCCGGAAATTCGGGCTCTGACGAGGAGACGGCCATGAAACGCACACTTCGTACGCTCGCCGCCGTGGCGATCGGCACGCTGATCCTGGTTTCAGCCGCGGCCGACGCCAGTACCCGGCCGGGCATCAATCCGAACGAGGCCCAGCGCCTGCGCTATCAGGCTCAGCAGTACCAGCTGATGAAGCGCTATGCCGGCGCCGACGGCGTCATCACCCGCTCCGAGCAGGCGCGGCTGAATCACAAGGCGCAGCAGCTGCGCCGCATGATCCAGAAAGCCAAGACCAATTGAGGCGGTGAGCGCGGCCCAGGCCGGTTGCGGTCCGGGCCGCCTTGCGTTCAGCGCCCGCCCTTGACGCTGAGGCCCGCGGCGCGCAATCCTTCGGCGAGTCCAAGAACAACTTCAACGACCTGAGGGGAAGTCCAATGCCTGAAGTGAACTGGCTGGCCGTGCTCGCAGCGGCCGTATCCGCATTCCTGCTCGGCGGGCTCTGGTATTCGAAAGCCCTGTTCCTGAACGCCTGGCAGCGCGGCAGCGGCCTGACGGAAGCGCAGATGCAGAAGAGCCATCCCGCGAAGGTGTTCGGCGGGTCCTTCGTGCTGTCGCTGATCGCGGCCGCGACCTTCGCGATGTTCCTCGGCAAGCTGCCGGTCGGCGAGGCCACGTTCTACGGCTTCATCGCCGGACTGTGCTGGGTCGCCGCCAGCTTCGGGATCAACTACCTGTTCGAGCAGAAGAGCATGACGCTGTTCCTGGTGAACGGCGGCTATCACACCGTGCAGTTCACGCTGTACGGACTGATCCTCGGGCTCTGGCACTGAGACGCGGCGGGCGGCGGGGCCCTGCCCCGCCCCGCTAATTCTTGGCGACCTTGTCCGAGATCGCGAAGGTTGCGAGCGACTGCTCGAATATCTCCTTGTCGCGCCCGAAGAAGTGCAGGTGCGGCGCCCGGTAGCTGATGATGAAGATGCCCTGCGGCGAACTGGCGCCCACCACGTACTCTTCGTAGCGCACCGACCCGGCGTCCACCGAGGTCCGGTACGCGAGGTGCAGCCGGAATCCGGGCCGCCCGGCCAGCGTGGTCGGTTCGTCCGACAGGATCTCCATGTTCTGCAGGCCGCGCGCCGAGGTTGCCTCGGCCACCAGCTTCTGCGCGAGCTCCTGCGGCATCATCGCCGGTGAGGAGTCCTGCTTGAGCGCGCGGAACGCGCCCTTGTGCTTCCTGAAGTCCACCGCGATCAGCTGCAGGTCGGGCCCGTCGCGCGTGGCGAGCGTCTCGTCGCCGAACGGCATCTTGACCCAGCGCCAGCCCGCCGGGTACTGGATCGAGTAGCCGGTCTTGTGTGTGAAGGGCGCGCCCTCCGCGACCAGCTTCCAGGCGAGCGCGGGAGACGCGACCAGCAGTCCGGCAAGCACGACCGCAGCGTGAACGGGAGTCCGGTTCATTGTCCGAGTTCCTTGCTGAGTGATTCGACGTATTGGCGGGCATAGCCGCTCTGCTTCGGGTCCGGCTCGAGCTCCACGTAGCGCCGGAACAGCTCGAGCGCGCGCGGCTTGTCGCCGGCGCG
>Ga0187892_10002560_pt1 | contig 35883 bp, 32 predicted proteins | sample MA1701073metaG_FD_139345 | JGI IMG/M metagenome (GOLD analysis project Ga0187892, IMG submission 139345) | Bio-ooze microbial communities from a basaltic lava cave in the Kipuka Kanohina Cave System on the Island of Hawaii, USA - MA170107-3 metaG ... | reverse complement strand
TGGGGGCTCTCCCCGCGGGACACGCTGTGTCGCGGAGCGTCGCCGCGCTCAAATGGGGCCACGAGATCGATGGTGGTCGGCTTCGGCGATCCGCAGAAGCCACGGTCCCGCGGGGAGAGCCCCCACCCCGCCCGGCGCGGTGAGTCAACGGACTTTCGACTCGGGACACTAGCGCAGATGCTCGCGAATGGTGGCCAGGAGCTGGCGCGGGCTGAAGGGCTTGGTGACGTACGCGTCGCAGCCGGCCTGGAACGCCTTCTGGTCGTCGCCGCTAAGCGCGTAGGACGTCACCGCGATGATCGGAATCGCCCGGAGCGCGGGGTTCGCCTTGATCCGGCGGGTGGCCTCGTAGCCATCGAGACCGGGGAGCTGGATGTCCATCAGGATCAGGTCCGGATGGCTCGTCTCGGCCAGCGCCACCCCGTCTTCGCCGGTGTGGGCCTCGGCAACCTCGAAGCCGTGGCTCGTCAGCAGATCCCGCAGAATGCGCCGGTTGTCCTCTTGGTCTTCGACCACGAGTATATGCTTGCTCATGGTGTCTCCGCGGGAACGGCCCTGATCGGCAAGGTGAAGGAGAAGGTCGAGCCCTGGCCGGGCGAGGACTCCACCCAGATGCGGCCGCCGTGCATTTCGACGATGCGCCGGGCGATGGCCAGGCCGAGCCCGGTGCCCCCCTTCTTGCGCGTCGCCGAGCTGTCGACCTGCTGGAACTCCTCGAAGATCCGCTGCTGGTCGGCTTCGGAGATGCCGGGGCCCGTGTCCGAGATCGAGACGCGGAACGCGCCGTCGGCCGCGGTCGCTTCCAGGCGGACTTCACCGGCCTCGGTGAACTTGATCGCGTTGCCGACGAGGTTCAGCAGGACCTGAGTGATGCGGCGCTCGTCCCCGTGGCCGATCGGCAGGCCGGCGGCGATCGTGGCCTTCAGGGCCAGGTGCTTCTCGGCGGCGAGGGACTCCACGGTGGTGAGCACCGACTGCACTACGTCCTGCATCGAGTAGTCCCCCAGGGACAAGCGCAACTGCCCCGCCTCGATCTTGGAGAGGTCGAGGACGTCGTTGATCAGGCCGAGGAGATGCCGGCCGCTCTGCTGAACCCGGTCGAGGACGTCCCGCACGCGCTCGCCGATGTCGCCGTAGATGTGGTCCAGGATCAGCTCCGTGTAGCCGAGGATCGCATTGAGTGGTGTACGGAGCTCGTGACTCATGTTGGCCAAGAACTGGGACTTGTGCCGGCTGGCGACCTCGAGCTCGCGACTCTTGGCCTCGATCTCCCGGAACAGCCGGGCGTTCTGGATGGCCAGTGCCGACTGGGTGGCGAAGGTCGTCAGCAGCTCGATGATCGGCGGCGGGAACTCGCCCGGCGCTTTCCGGATCACGACGAGGCCACCGATGATCCGGTCTTCCCGTCGCAAGGGAACGGCCAGGAGCGCCCGGTGTCCCGATCCGACCAGGACGTCCCGCAGCCGGCCCTGATAGGCGCCCTCCTGGCTGATGTCGCCGATCTGGACCGGCTCGCGCGTGTTGGCGAGCTGTCCGACCACGCCTTCGCCTCGCCGGAGCGGAGTCGCGCGACGGATCTCAACCATCTCGGCATCAAGGTTCTGCGTCGCGCGCAGCTGGAACGTCTCGGCGACGTCGTCGTACTCGTAGATCGCTCCCGCGTCCGTGCCCGAGAGCTGAGTGGCGCGGGAGACGATGGTCGTGAGCACGGTCTCCAGGTCGAGGGTTGAGCTGACCGCCTGGCCGACCTCACCGAGGGCCTGAAGCTCCGCGACGGAGCGAGCCAGCTCCTGGGTGCGTGCTTCGAGCTCCCGGAAGAGGCGGACGTTTTCGATCGCGATCACCGCCTGGTCGGCGAAGGTCGTCAGGAGGGCGAGCTGCTTGTCGGTGAACGGTCGGACTTCGCGCCGCCACATGGCCAGGGCTCCGATTGGCGTCCCGAGGCGAAGCATCGGGACGGCGAGCACGGTCCGGAACCCGAGCGCCAGTTGCACGGTGGTCGCCACGTGGTCAGGGTCGATCTTGACATCGGAGATATGAACGACGCGCCGTTCGAGAATTGTTCGCCCGGCTGCCGTCGCGCGCGTGGCCTCGGTCGGGAACACCCGCGCTAGGTAGCCGACCTCCTCGGGCGAGAGATTGTGGAGCGCGGCCACGCTGATCAGCTTGCCGTCGAAGCGGAAGATGACGCCGAACGAGGCCTCGGAAAGGCGGGTCGCCGTTTGCACGATGGCGTCGAAGACCGGTTGCAGGTCGGTCGGCGAGCTGCTGATGACTCGCAGGATTTCACTGGTCGCTGTCTGCTGTTCGAGCGCCTCGGTCAGATCGCGGTTCCGGGTCTCTAGCTCCTGGAATAGGCGGACGTTCGCGATGGCGATCACCGCCTGGTCGGAGAAGGTATTCACCAGCTCGATCTGCTTGTCGGAGAATGGCCGGACCTCACGTCGATAGATCGCGATCGCACCGATCGGTGTCCGCTCCTTCAGCATCGGCACGCCGAGCCAGGTGCGAATACGTTCCAGGTCTGCCGTCGCCACCCGAAGCGGGTCGCGTTCCCCGTATGCCGGATCGGCCGTTACATCGGGGATGTGAAAGGGCCGCAGTTCGCGGACGAGCTTGGCGAGTCCGGTGTTCGGTCCGGGACGAATCGGGCCGCGACGGAGGTAGTCGGCCATCTCAGAGGTCGTACCGAGGAGAGCTACGGTCTCGAAGCTCTCACCATCGTACAGAAATAGGCCGCCCGACTCGGCCTGACAGAGACGCGTAGCGTTCTCCAGGATCCTGTCGAAGACCGGCTGCAGGTCGGTCGGTGAGCTGCTGATGACCCGCAGGATCTCGCTGGTAGCGGTCTGCTGCTCGAGCGTCTCCCGCAGCTCCCGGGTGCGCTCCTCGACTCGCCGCTCCAGCCCGGCGTACGACTCCTGGAGCTGGCTCGACATCGTGTTGAACTGTTCGGCGAGGGCCTCCAGCTCGTCGCCGGTCCGCACTTCGAGCCGATACGCCAGATCGCCGGCCCCGATGCGGGCGGCGCCGGTCTGGAGGTCCCGGATCGGGGTAACCATGCGCCGGGCCAACGCGAGGCTGGCCAGGAGCGCCAGGGCGAGGCCGAGCAGGAGGAGCAGCCCGGTCCTTCCCATCGAGGCGTAGAGAGGCGCGAACGCTTCGCCCAGGGGCAGGTCCACGAACATCAGCCAGCCGAGGGGGGCAATCGGGGCGTGCGCTGTTAGCACCTGGCGCCCGTCGAGATCACGCGCGACGGCCGCTCGCTCTCCCCCCACACCCGCCCGAGCGGCCTGGACGTACGGGAGCGAGGACAGGTCGCTCTTCTGCAAGACCCGACTGATATCGGGATGGGCGATGAGCCGTCCGCCGGCATCGACGACATACGCATGCCCGGCCTGGCCGGCCTTGATCTGGGAGACGACGTCCCAGATGAACTTGAGGTTGACCTCGGCCACGATGACCCCGGCGTCCTCACCGCTCCCGGCCACGGCGATCGTCATGTACGGCTCGGACTCCTTGCGGAAGTACACCGCGCTGAAGTACGTCCTCCGGCCGCGGGCCTCAACGAACTTTGGGTCGCGAGAGAAGTCCGTCCCGCGGCCGAGGACGTCCATGGCGAGTCGCGACACCCGGAGTTGCTCCGTGCCGGACGGGTCGAGGTGGCTGACCTCCGTGATCGACGGCACCTGGCGGAGGAGCCGCAGCGAGTCCAACCGTCGCTGGTCCAGCGACACGGCTCGGGCGCCCCACGGCGATTGGGTCAGCCAGCCCATCTGGCGCTCGACCTCGCGTACGAACTGCTCGATCTTCGCGGCGGCCGCCTCTGCCTTCTCCCGCTGGACGCCGAGAAGGGCCGCCTTGTTCTCCTGGAACGAGAAGTAGATCTGGACGAGGCCGCTGGTGATGAGCGCGCCACTGACGAGCACGATGAAGACCACCACGTACTTGCGGAACAGGCGGCCGCGGGGTGTCCTCTGGTCGGCTTCGGCGGTGCTGGGGGCCGTCATTCGATCACCCGGTCGGCGCGGAGCAGTAGGGCTTGGGGAACGGTCAGCCCGAGGCTTTTCGCGGTTCCCAGGTTGAGGACCAGCTCGAACCGGACAGCTTGCTCGATCGGCAGGTCGCCCGGTCTGGCTCCTTTCAAGATCTTGCCCACGTAGATCGCCGCGCGGCGAATAGCGTCGGCGTAGCTGGCGCCGAAGGACATGAGCCCCCCGGCATCGACGAAGTCACTGACGAAGAAGACAGCGGGCAGCCGGCGCTTGTGTGCCAGCTCGACCAGACGTTCCTTGTGCTCGAGGAAGAGAGCGCCGAAGACGAAGATCGCATCGGCGCGGGCCGCTCCGAGCCGGGCGAATGTCTGTGGCAGCTCGTCGGCGACTCGTACGTCGATCGGATGGAGCTCGACGCCCAGCGCGGCCGCGGCGGCGTTCAGCGAACCCAGGACGGGTTCGCGAAGCGGCTGTATCTCGGAACCGAGCAGGACCCCGACCCGGGTGGTTCGGGGAGCAATCTCCTTCAACAGCTCGAGGCGCTTCGCGGCCAGCTCGGGCGCCATCAGGGAAACGCCAGTCACGTTGCCGCCGGGTCGAGCGAGGCTCGTGGCCAGGCCGGCGCCGACGGGATCACCCCCGATCATCATGACGATGGGGATCGTGGACGTGGCTCTCCTCGCGGCCTGGGCGGCGGCAGTCCCCAGCGTCACGATCACGTCGACCTTGTGGCGGACCAGCTCGGCGGCGACGGCCGGCAGCTGATCGTATGGGTTCCGCAAGTACCTGGGCTCGATGACGAAGTCCCGGCCCTCCACGTATCCGAGGTCGCCGAGCGCCCGAGCGAACTCGCCCTGAGCGGCGAGGGGGCCGCCGAAGATGGACAGCAGGCCGATTCGCCGGAGCTTGGCGGGCTGCTCGGCCCCGGCCGGTTGGGGGCCCGAGCCGAAGGTCACAAGGAGGACAAGGACAAGGGCAAGAGCGACGAGTCTCACTGGATCACCTCGTCCGCCTTAAACAGGATGGATTGCGGGACGCCGAAGCTCATACCATCTGGCGTGAGCCGACCCTTCGCTTGAAGAAACGACCCAACGAAATGGTGAGTGCGAGCTTGGTTCAGCCGCCACCAACGGGGCGTCCTCCCAGCCCACTCCATCAGCGCCCCGGCGTGATCACGTCGAAACCCTCGGTCTTGGCGGCGCGGCCGAGGTCTTCATCGAGCGTCACGAAGGCGCGACGGCGCGGGCGCCCCTCGCACGAGACGAGCGCCGCGCCGAGCTGCATGGCGTCCGCGGCCCGCAAGTTGAGGTTGCCATGCGCATCGAGCAACCGCTCCGCCTCGTCGCGGGCCGCCTCGAGTGCCACGACCTCGTCCCAGCGCCCGGAGAGGCGGTCGAGACGGAGCTCCGCCCTGCGCACCGATTGGCCTTCGAGCAACCTCATGCGCCGAAGCCGCTGCAACGTCGAGTGAACCTCGACCCGCGTGAGCGCCCAGACGACGACATCGGAATCGGCGCGTAGCAGGCGGCGGCACGCAAGGCTGGCGGACTCCTCGACGATGAGCGGCACCACCGCCGAGGAGTCCCAGAATCTCATCGGCCCGTCTTGCGCTCGTCGAGCAGAACGGCGACGGCCGACCCGCGAACGAGGCGGGGACCGGCGCGAAGGATCTCCCTCGGGGTACCTCCAGCCTCACCGGCCCGGATCACACCCTGTTCGACGAGGCGGCGCCGCTGAGCCGCTTCGTCACCTCGCGACTCGCCGGTTCGCCAATCATCGATGGGGACCAGGTCGGCCACCGGCGTGTCGCGATCGAAGATACGGTAGCGTGCGCCTCGCCGGACCGCCGCGAGGAGCTCGGACAATCGGTTCTTCGCCTCCGCCGTCCGAACGGCCTTCATGCGTGCCGTCCCGCCTTAACCCGAGATCCCACGATGATGGCTATCTTAGCCAACTCCGATAACCTCGGCAAGGAGCCCGGAGGCTATTCGATCACCGCGTCTGCTCGCATGCGCACCGACTGTGGAAACGTGAGGCCGAGCGCCTTTGCTGTCCGAGGGTTGAGCGTGAGCTTGTACCGTGTCGGGAGCTCGACCGGAATGTCCGCCGGGCCCGCGCCCTCGAACGGCGGCGCCGCGATTGATCCGAACCGAACCGAGGACCATCACTGGCGCGTGGGTCCCTGGGCAAGGACGTCCGCTGCTTGCTTCTCGACCACTGTGCCCTGGAAGAAGTCGGGGTTCACCTCGCCCCAGAAGCGCACCGCGTTCGCGAACATGAAGTCGCGGAAATCGTCGGCGGTGATCAGCTCGTGCTCGACGAGCTCGTACGCCTCGGGCACGACCGCCGCCATGTCCGGGACGTCGAAGTGGCCGATGTCGGAGCTGAACAGCGCGTTGAGCTGCGCCCCCATAGGGTTCGCGCGACGGTTGAAGGCCCACGCGTTGATGGGGTCGTCGGCCTCGCAGCCGAAGTAGAAGCGCGGCACGAACAGCTCGCGGATGTCCTCGGAGCGCTCGATCTGGCACCGGAAGTAGTCGTCGAGGTCTTCGATGCCGCCGGTGAGGCTCTGGTCGGCGCCGAACCCCTCGCCACCGCGGACCGCCTCCACCATCTGGGTGCGCCCGTACTTCTGCGCGAGGTCGAGCAGAGCCCCCCGGTCGAGGTTCGACGGGTTCGTGCGCTCGATTGCCTGCCGGCTGCGCTTCTCCCAGTGCCCGACGAGGTCCGCGTAGAGCATGCAGGCCCAGCCGACGCCGCCCTCCAGGAAGGCGAAGTTGAGGTCTGGGAAGCGGCGGGTGACGCCGCCGAAGAAGAGCGCCTTGCAGACCGCATGGCCGGCGGACGCGAAGTGGCCGATGTGGTTGTAGCAGAAGTTCGACGGCGAGTTGCGGAGGAGGATCGAGCGCGCGCCGGTGTGGAGGCTCGGCGCGATGCGCAGCTCGCGGCATGTGGCCCACACCGGGTCGTAATCATGGTCGCTATCGATGCCGATCACGTCGTACCACTCGACGAAGCGGGCAAGCTCGGGGGGCGCCTCGGCGAAGGCGGGGACCGGACGCCGCATGAGACTGCCGACCATCACGACCTTGAAGCCGAGCTGCCGTGCGGCGTACTCCAGCTCGTCCACGGCTTCCTCGGGCGTGTACATCGGGATGATCGCCGCCGGGATGATGCGGTCGGAGAGCTTTTCGAACTGCTCGGCGGTGAACACGTTGTAGGCGCGACACGCCGCCCGGCGGAGCTCGGGGACCTGGATACGGTGGAACGCGAGCCCGGTCGTCGGGTAGACGACCGCCAGATCGATACCGAGGTCGTCCAGGCGCTCGTACATGAGGCGCGGCAGCATCGCCGTCGCCCGGTCGAGCACGTTCTCACTCGGCGACGACCAGAAGGCCTCCTGGCCGATCCGGCGCCGGCGCCGCTCGGCCAGAGTCTTTCCGAGTGAGTCGGGGATACGCTGGCCGGCCAGGGCGAGGCCCTGAACCGCGGCGTCCCCGCCGATGCGCCGGAATTCCTCGCGCATGATCGGCAGGTACTCGATCCAGTGACCATCGGCGTCGATGATCGGATGCTTCAGGCGTGAGCGGAGCTGTCGAGCCTCGGACCGACCGGTGCTGGCCATGGTGACCTCCCCTTACCGCCTTCGAGGCGAGCTCAGATTGTAGCCGCTCAACTCTCCTCACCGCGAACTGATTGCTCTTGCTCGATGTCGGCTTCCCCGAGTGTTTTCGCGGTGTTCAGTGAAAGCCGGGAAGGGTGCTCGACGCAGTGGAACCGTGAGGGCGTCGCGAACCGTGGCCATGCCAGCGTGTCCGAGCACGCCGGCCTGACGGCCTGGCTCACCGTGACTTTGTGTCTCGTCCGCCGCCTGCGTCGGGCCAAGGCCGAGGGCGGAGGCAAGCGCGCGGTCGAGCGCCGCGATTTTGACCGGCGACAGGGTGCCTACGGCGCCGCAGCGTTCGCTAGGGCCACAGCGTGCCACCCTCGACCGCTGCCATGAGGTGTTCCACCGGCCACACGTCGATTCCGTCGGCGGTCGCCATACGCCGTGAGCCCCGGTGGACGAGGATCCGGCGCCGAATCCCGTTCAGGTCCTCGATGGCCCGCAGACCCCGCAGCTGATCCGCGTCGGCGCGCGCGGTGCCCTTCGCCTCGATAGCGATCCAGTCGCGACCGCGCCGGAGCAGGAAATCGACCTCGGTCTGCACAGCTTCTCCCGGAGCCCAGTAGTACCACTCGTCGAACAGGTCGTCGTAATCGTTGTGGATGCGGAGCAGGTTGGCGATCCATCCCTCGAACAGGGCCCCTTGCTCCTCGGGCGAGGGCGCTCCTCGTTGTCGTTTGACGGCGCGGACCAGCCCCGCGTCGATCCAGAACAGCTTCGGGTGCCGCCGCTCGCGCACTCGCAGCCGGCCTTCCCACGGGAGCAGGCGGAACGCGAGCAGGGTGTCCTCGAGGATCTCCAGATACCCGGTCACAGTCGTGCGTGAGACTCCGGCATCACGGGCCAGGCTGGCGGCGTTCAGGGTTTGCCCGTGGAACAATGCGGCAACGGGGAGGAATCGAACGAAGCCTGGTAGATTCCGCACCAGGGCCTCGGCCTGGACCTCCTCTTTCACGTAGAGCTGCACGTAGGCGACCAGGGCCTCCCAGCGCGACGGCGCCTGCCAAATCACGGGGAGGGTACCGCACGTCAGCGCGGCGTCGAGATCGAAGGCCTCCCGGAGCTCAGCAGGAACGAAGGGATGGAGCTGCCGCCGGAGGGCCCGCCCGGCCAGGAGGTTCGTGCCGCGCTGTTTGAGCTTGCGAGCGCTCGACCCACACAGGACGAAGCGCATCCGCCGCTCCTCGATGAAGCGATGGACTTCGTTGAGGAGCGCGGGCACGCGCTGGATCTCATCGACGATCACCGTGGTCCCGGGCCGCACCGCTCTTAGCGCGTCGGCAAACTGGCCAGGCCGGGCGAGATACGCGTGGTAGACGGCCTCGTCGAGGAGGTCGATCCGATGGGCGTCTGGCAGTTCGTGTCGCACCCACGTGCTCTTTCCCGAGCCCCGCGGGCCGAGAAGGAAGAAAGACTGCCTGGGCGGCTTCAGGCGACGAGACACATAGGTACCTGCCATGTTGTCGTCATTTTACGCCGCAAAACGACGACAAGCTAGCTCGGACAGGCTATCCCACCATCACGACCACGACCAGGGGGGAACTGGGGGCGGAGGCCGGGATCGCTTGGCTGGCAAGCCCAGCGTGCGCGGCGCAGAAAGATTCCACCGCTTCCTCTGGCGTGTACATCGGGATGATCGCCGCCGGGACGATGCAATCCCGATCTCGGCTTCCCTACGTGTCGTGGCGGTCTTCGGTGAAATTCGGGCACGGCATGGCCCACGGCCTCGCCATGGCCGACTCGCTCGTCTACGCCACCGCCCGACGGTTCGGGGCGACGCTCGTGACCGGCGACCGCGACTTCGAAGGGCTCCCCGACACTGTCGTGGTCCGCTGACCAGGGATGGCCACCGGCCAAGGCACCGGGAAAGTGGAGCCGGAGAGGGGTCATCCTGATGATAGGATCGCCTCCCGCATGAACGGCGAGCCCGTCCTCTCCTTCTTCTCGCTCACCCCCGACCGCGTGCTCCAAGCGGTGGAGGTCGGCGGCCTGCGGAGTACGGGCCGGTGCTTGCCGCTGAGGGCCTTCGAGAACCGCGTCTATGAGATCGAGCTGGAGGACGAGCGCCGCCTCGTGGTCAAGTTCTACCGGCCGGGCCGCTGGTCGCGGGAGACGATCCTCGACGAGCACGCATTTCTCCTGGACCTGGCCGCCGCCGAGCTTCCGGTCGTCGCTCCCCTCCACCTCGGCACCGGCCTGACCCTCAACGAGATCGACGGCATCCTGTATGCGGCATTCCCTCGGATCCGTGGCCGCACCCTCGACGAGCTCGACGCCGAGAAACGCCGCCAGATCGGCCGGACGATCGGTCGCATGCATGCCGTGGGCGCCTCCCGGCCAGCGCCGCATCGCCCACGCCTCGACCTGCAGCGTTACATTCACGAGCCCCTCGACGTGCTGCTGAGCGGCGACTTCATTCCGGAGCCCCTGGCTTCTCGCTACCGGGACCTCGCGCTCCGGATCACTGATGCCGTCGCCGGCCCCCTGGCTGCGGCGGCGGTCCAGCGGATTCATGGCGACCTGCACTGGGGCAATATCCTGTGGACGTCCGACGGCCCGGTGCTCGTCGACTTTGACGACTGCCTGGTGGGTCCGCCCGTGCAGGACCTTTGGCTACTGGCCCGCGGTCCCTCCGAAGAGGCGCGCGCCCAGCGCGAGGACCTGCTGCAAGGCTACGAGGTGTTCCGCGAGTTCGACCGCTCGACCCTCGCCCTCTGCGAGCCGCTACGGGCTCTGCGCATCGTCTACATGTCGGGGTGGGTCGCCAGGCGCTGGGCCGATCCCGCGTTCCCGTCGGCCTTCCCCAACTTCCGCGACCATCGCTACTGGATGCAGGAGTACGAGGAGCTGGCGAACATCGCGGAAGCCCTGGCATAGTCGAGCGTGCCAGGGCGCTCACCGTCCGTAGCTCGGCTCCTCGTGTTGTGTCAGGGATTCGCCGGCGCCGTATCGGGCGCTTGAGTGATCTGGCGGGCGTCTCAGCCCTACGTTGTTGCGCCGAGGTAGGCCTTGGTCAGGAGGGGGTGGCCGCGGAGCTCGGCCGGCGTGCCGGTCCACACGACGCGGCCGACCTCCATCACGTAGCAGCGGTGGACCAGGGCGAGGGCCTGGCGCGCGTTCTGCTCGACGAGCAGGATCGTCGTGCCTTGCGCGTTGAGGAGCCGGATGATCCGCATGATCTCTTCGACGAGGCGCGGCGCCAGCCCCCACGACGGCTCGTCCAGCATCAGGAGCCGCGGGCGGCCCATGAGCGCGCGGGCGATGGCGAGCATCTGCTGCTCGCCGCCCGAGAGCGTTCCCGCGCGCTGGGCCTGGCGCTGGCGGAGCAGGGGGAAGATCTCGGCGACCTGATCCAGGCTCTGGGCGATGGCCCGCTCGCCGTCGCGGCGGAGGTAGGCGCCCATGAGGAGATTCTCGCGCACCGACATGTCCGCGAGGATCCAGCGTCCCTCGGGGACCAGCCCGAGGCCCGCCGCGACGATCCGGTCCGGGCTCAGCGCCGTGATGTCGCGCTCGAGAAAACGGACGCGGCCGGCCGACGGCGTGAGGAGCCCGATCACGGTCTGGAGCGTGGTCGTCTTGCCGGCGCCGTTGGGGCCGATCACCCCGACGATCTCGCCCACCTCAACGCGCAGCGTGACGCTCTTGACGGCAGCGACGTTGCCGTACCGCGTCTCGAGCCCCTCAATCGCCAGCATGGTCCGTCCGCTCGCGGCCCAGGTAGGCCTCGATCACCCGGGGATTCGCCTGGATCTCGGCGGGAGTGCCTTCCGCGATCTTCGCGCCGAAGTTGAGGACGGCGATCCGGTCGGCGAGGCCCATGACGAGTTCCATCGTGTGCTCGATGAGGAAGATGGTGGTGCCGCGCGACCGGAGCTGGCGGACATCGGCCATGAGGCGCCCGAGCTCGTCCGTGCTCATCCCCGCCGCCGGCTCGTCCAAAAGCAGGAGGGCCGGATCCGTCGCCAGGGCGCGGGCCAGCTCGAGGCGGCGCTGCTCGCCGAAGTTCAGGGTCTCGACCAGCTCGTCCCGCCGGCCGGCGAGGCCGGCCAGCTCCAGCAGCTCGACCGCCCGGTCGTGGTCGCGCCGGGCGGTGCCAGTGGCGGGTGTCCGTCGCAGGGCCAGCCAGACGTTCTGGAAGACGCTCAGGCGGGTGAAGAGGCGGATGTTCTGGAAGGTCCGCCCGATGCCCAGGCGCACGATCTGGTGCGTGTGGGCCCCGGTGATCGGCCGGCCGTCGAGCCGGATCGTGCCGGCCGCGGGTGACAGGATCCCGGTAATGACGTTGAACAGGGTGGTCTTCCCCGAGCCGTTCGGGCCGATCAGCGCGAAGATCGAGCGCCGCGGGATTTCCAGGCTCACGGCGTCGAGCGCGACGAGCCCCCCGAAGCGGTGCGACACCCCGTCGATGGCGAGGATCGGCTCCGGGCTCATGGCGTCCGGATCTCCCGAGGGCGCGCCCGCGCCGAGACCCATCGGCGGATGCGGAGGGCGAGGGCGTCATCGATGATGCCCCGCGGCCGGACGATCATCGTGACGATGATGAGGCCGCCGTAGACGAACATCCGAAGCTCGTGCAGCGCGCGGAGGCCCTCGGTGAGGCTCACGAGCAGCGCGGCACCGAGGATCGGGCCGGCGAAGCTGCCGAGCCCGCCCAGGATCGGGTAGGTGATGGAGGCGATCGCCAGCGGCAGCGCGACCATGTCGTGATCGATGTAGCTGCTGTAGTGGATGAAGAGCCCGCCGCTCAGTCCCGCCACTGCACCGGCGGCGGTGAAGGCCAGGACCTTGACCCGCGTCACGTTGATGCCGACCATTGCCGCGGCCACCTCGTCCTCTTCGACCGCGCGGAGCCGGGCTCCGAGCTTCGAGCGGTCGAGCCAGTAGAAGAGCGCCGAGACGGCCGTCAGCACCGCCACGATGATCCCGAGGTACTGGAGGCCGGTCAGCCCATGATCGAAGACGTATCGGACGTGGCGGAATCCCTCGGCCCCGTTCGGGCCCACGACCCGCCCGCCGATCTCCCGCGTGTTGCGGATGTTGAGGAAGACGAGCCGGACGATCTCGCCGAAGCCGTACGTCGCGATGGCGAGGTAGAAGCCGCGCACCCGGAGGGCGGGGAAGCCGACGAGGAAGCCCATGATCCCGGCGAGGAGCGCGCCCAGTAGCAGCGAGGGCAGGAGCGGGAGGCCCCAAAGCGCGGTGCCCATGCCGGCGAGATAGGCGCCGATGGCGAAGAAGCCCTGCTGCCCGAATGACATCTGTCCGCTGATGGCGACGAGGTAGACACTCAGTCCGAGCAGCGCGTGGATGCCGATGATCGAGGCGATCGCAATGTAATAGTCCATCGCCGCTCACCCGGCCCGCGCGCCCAGGAGCCCCGTCGGCCGGACCACCAGGATGACGAAGAGAATGCCGAAGGCGACAATGTCGCGGTAGGTCGCCCCGAGAAACCACATGGCCTCGAACTCCAGCACGCCGAGGATGAGGCCGCCGAGGATGGCGCCAGGCAGGCTGCCGAGCCCGCCGAGGACCATGACCACGAGGCCCTTTCCGGTGAGCCAGACCGCCAGCTCGGGACGCGCCGAGCCGATGCTGGCGGCCGCGAGGAACCCGATCAGCCCCGCCAGCGCCGAGGTCAGGGCGAACGTCAGCCCGTTGATCCGGCTGATCCGCACGCCGAGGATCTGCGCAGCCTCCGGCCGCTCGGCCACCGCGCGCATGGCCCGTCCCAACCGTGTCCGGTGGATGAAGGCGAAGATCAGCGTGAAGCAGAGGAGGCCCGTGAGGAGGATCGCGACGTAGTCCCTCCGGATCAGGAACGGTCCCCACGCGAGGGACTCCTCGCCGAACGGGGAGGGGTACTGAAGGCCCGCGGCGTTGGTCGCGAAGACGATGGTCTCGTCGATCACGATGAGCATGCCGATCGTCGTCATGAGCGGCGCCAGCTCGTGGCCCTTCCGGAGGAAGCGGAAGCAGCAGAGCTCGACCAGGACGCCCACGCCCATCGCCCCCGCGACGCTCGACAGCACCACCACCCAGATGGGCGCGTCGAACAGGTAGAACGGGATCAGGCTCAGATAGGCCCCGGCCATGATGGTCGAGCCGTAGGCCAAATTGAGCTTCCGCATCACGCCGAAGAGAATGGTGAAGCCCCCGCCGATGAGCGCGTAGAAGCACCCGTACATCAGGCCGTTGAGGAACTGCTCGGAGACGTCGAGGAGGATGCCGGTCACGGCATCTTGGTCTTCGTCTTCTTGGCCTTCGTCTTCGCCATGGGGTCCCTTCTCGGACGCTTTCGCCCGGTGGCCGATCGCCGACGATCTTTGGTTCTCGCTTCATACAGCGCGCGCGACACGGTCGTCAAGGGACCTTGACGGTGATTCATCCGCACGGTAGAAGGGACTGCGGAAGCGGTGCTCCTGATTGGAGGCTGACATGAGACGTCCAGGCGATACGAAGCCGCCCCCGGCCGGCGGCCGCGCAGCGGCACGGCTCCGGATGTTCGAGCTTCAGCGAAGTGCTGTCGACAGCCCAGCCAAGAAGAAGACGACGGCGGCAAAGCCCGCGAAGAAGACCAAGAAGGGGGGCGGGCGATGAGGAGCAAGTTCGAGCTCAAGACGAGACAAGGCGGCCGAGCACGCGGCCGGGACGTGCGGCCACGCGGGCCCGCCAACCCCCCGGGCGGCAAGGTCCTGCAACGCCTTTTCAACTTCCTCGGCCAGCGCGATCCTGCCCTCAACGACGACGTCGTGGCCACTTCAACCTGGGCGCCGGGGTCTACCAATCGACGAATGGCGGTACCGCGTGGACGGTCGTGGCATCGGCGCCGTTCGTCGGCGTCGGGTTCTTCGACCTCGTGGTCGACCCGCAGACGCCGTCGATCCTCTACGCGGCGACGACCAACGGCTTCTTCAAATCCACCAACAGCGGCGCGGCGTGGAGCATGAAGCGACCGGGGGTGTGCTGGGACATCAGCGTTCACCCCGGCGGGGGATCGGTCGAGCTCCTCGCAACGTTCCAGGACGGCGTGTTCGCGTCGAGCAACGCCGGCACGTCGTTCACGCTCGTGGCGCTTCCCTCCGCCCCGTCGGGGCCCGTGGGTCCGCCTCGCGGTCGATCGGGTGGCGACCACCCCCGACGTCGCCTACGTCTTCGGCGCCGCCTCCACGGGGGCCTTCCTGTGGCGGCGAGTGGGGACGACGTGGACGAAAGTGAAGCTGCCGCCACTGCACAACCCCGAGTTGCCGTACAACCCGAGGGAGCTCGACATCGGTCAGGCCCAGTACGACTGGTACGTCGCGGCGCGGCCCAACGACGTCGGCCAGGTCTTCATCGCCGCCATCGACACCTTCCGGGGCACCCTCGGCGGGTCCACCTGGCAGTGGACCAACGTCACCACCCATGGCGCCAACAGCGTCCACCCGGATCAGCACTGCCTGACCTTCGCGCCGAACAACGCCGACGTCATGTACGCGGGCAACGACGGCGGCCTCTACCGGTCGACCGACGGCGGGGCGACGTGGAAGGCGCTGAACACGGGGCTCGGGATCTGCGAGATCGAATACCTCGCGAGCGATCCGGGCACGTCGCAATGGCTGCTCGCCGGGACCCAGGATAACGGGACGCTGGTCTACACCGGAACGACGGTCTGGACCCACAGCGCCGACGGCGACGGCGGCGATTGCGGCGTCAATCAGCTGAACCCGAACGTCGTGTACCACTCCTACTACGACGTGTCCCTCGAACGTTCCCCCAACAAGGGCAACTCGTGGGCCGACCTCGAACCTCCGCCCCTTTCGGCGTTCGCCAACCCGCCCACCTCGTTGTTCTATCCACCCGTCGAGGTCTCGGGGCTGATGGTGGCGATCGGCGCGAAGTCGCTGGTGGTGACGAGGAGCGGCGGGGAGCCGTGGACCAGCGTCCCGCTCGGCCTTCCGGCCGGCGATCTACCGTCCGCGATGCGGGCGGTCGATGCGAACACGCTGCTCCTCGGAACGACCAGCGGTCGCTTCCTGAGAATGAACTGGAACGGTACGAGCTGGAAGAAGACGGCGCTCACCTCGCCGACCCCTCGCTACATCAGTTGCATCGCGATCGATCCCAGCAACCCGGGGCGATTCTGGGTGACGGTTTCCCAGGGCGGCGCCGGCCGAGTCTATCGCTCGGACGACGGGGGCAGCTCGTGGGTGGATCGCACGACGAGCGTGTTGCCGAATATCCCGGCCAACGCCGTGGTCGTCGATCCGGCGAACTTCCAGCGGGCGTGGGTCGCGGCCGACGTCGGCGTCTACCAGACGCTGGATCTCGGCGCGAGCTGGACGCCGTTCTCGAACGGGCTTCCGAACGCGATGGCCGTCGACCTGATCTTCCACAACCAGGATCGGACGCTGATCTGCGCCACGCGCAGCCGCGGCGTGTGGGCGATCGCCGTCCCCTGACGCGCCGGCGGCGGGATCCCGCACCCGATCAGGGAGGTCCCGCGCGTCAGGGCTTGAGGATCACCCGCGTGGCCGCGGTCCCCGCGCCCTTGCCCCCCGCTCATTCGGCGAACTCGAAGGCTTGGCTGATCTCCGCGAGCGGGAAGCTGTGGAGACCACCTTGGTCGGCGGATAGCGCTCCTTCGTGCGCACCAGGAAATCGAGGGCCGAGGGCATGATCCAGGGGTTGTGGTGCATGAGCCCGCGCCACTGGGTCGTGGCCGAGGCGTGGCCCCCGGCCAGGTCGAGCGCCGCCGACTGACCAGGGGCCTGCCGGTGGGGAGGCTCAGTTCTGCTTCAGGTTGGGCGGCAGCCAGAACACCGTCCATTGCGCGCTCTTGAGCTGCACCAGAATCATGTCCTTGTCCACGTCGCGCGGCTTCACGGGATGGTCATCCGGGTTCATCGTGATCCTGCCGACGACGCCCTGGAACGCGCCCACCGTGGCCAGCAGATCACGAACCTTCCGCCGATCCTCCAGCAGTGACGCTTCGGTGTTCTTGATCCCGGCCTTTTCGAGGAGCCCTTTCATGAGGTGGATGTTCTCATAGGCCGGCACGCTGTGGATGTTGCTATCCGCCTTGTATCGGTCCCAGGCTCGGTCCGCCACTTGCTTGGCCCGCGGCGTGATGGGCGCAAAGTTCGACGGGGCGATCAGCCCCTCGGTCACGTCCGGGCACTGGCGCAAGACTTCGCCGGAGGCGATGCTGGTCACGCCGACCAGGAGCTTTGGCTTCACCCGCTGGCGCCGGAGCTCGAGGAAGGACGGGCAGGCGCTCGGCGTGTGGGTGAGGCTGAAGAAGATGTCCGCGTTCGCTCGGCGGAGCTTGGTCACCTGGGCGCCGAACTCGGTATCGAGCCAGCGCCAGTCCACCACCTCCACGACCTGGTGATGCTTGTGGCGCTCGAGCGCCGGCTGGAGCGCGACCTTCCAGGTGGACGCCGAGTGGGCGAAGTCCGACTCGTAGGCCACCATCACCGTCTTGAGCTCCGGGTAGTTTTCCTTCAGATACTTCACGACGAAGTCGTACATGGCAGGCTCGTCCGGGGTATTGCGAAACACCCACGGCGAGAGCTTGGCGAGCCCGAACTTGGTCGCCCCGTCCGTGAAGAAGAGGAGCTGCAGCCCCGTATCGCTGGCGTCGCCGAGGCGCTTCTGGAGCGTTCCGAAGACCGGCTCGGCCACCGACGAGCAGTTGGGGCCGAGCGAGAAGAGCACCTTGTCGATGGCGGCCAGCCGGCGCACGAGCGCGAGCCCCTGCTCCGGGCTGCACGCATCGTCCTGGGGATAGAGCTGCAACTTGACGCGCTTGCCCCCAACCATCACGCCGCCCGCCTCGTTGATCTCATCGACCGCGAGGGTCGCCAGCCCGAACGACGCCTTGCCGAAGAAGGCGGCCGGACCGCTCAGGGCCCACAAGCCGCCGATCCTCACCGTGCCCTCGTCCTGAAACGCGCTCGCCGCGGCCGGCCACAGGGCGAGGCCAGCCCACACCATCACGGCTCCAATCCGGGAGACCTGTCTCATCGTGAACCTCCTTGGGCTAGCAGGCTGCTGAAAAAGGCCCATCTGCTTCGTTGGCGCCCTTGGCCGCGCACTCAACGTACAGGGAGTACGCCCTGCGCGCGGCGGGCGGGCGCCGCTCCGCGATTCCAGGATTTTTCGGCTCGGCTCGATCGATTCGGGCCTCGCCTCGCGGCGCACTCGTCGGCTTCGCCTGATCTCGAAATCAGGGGCTCGGCTCGCCTGCGGCTGCGCCTCGCACTGCGGGCTCGCGGCCGCCGCTCAGCTCGAAATGCGGGCTCGCCTCACACTGCCACGCATCTGGACCTTTTGAGCAGTCTGCGGGTTTTTCACCACCCTGCTACGTTGGTTTTGATCGAGCCCATCCGCGTGGGGGGCCTGGCGACCCGGTCGCCGGGCAGCCACGACGACGGCGCCTGTCCGATCAGGAGAATCGATTGGGCTTCCGGTTCGCCTCCTATCCGGTCGATATACTTCACCCGTACGAGGGCGCCGGTCCAGACGACGGCCAGCGGAACGCCCGTCTGACAGACGATCACCTCGGTCTCGGGAGTGATCTCGATCCGCCGGCGCTCGCCGCTTCGCGTATCGCCTACCGTCAGAATTCCCCGCGTGGCCTCGATGCGCTCCACCCGGCCGACCACGAGGCGCTCTTCGTGCGCCTCGCTGCGCCCCGGCTGGTCGCCCCCGAGATCGATCAGCGAGAGGACGAGCGCGAGCATGACCGCGAGCGAGACCGTACCAGGGAGCGCTCGGGCAACCGCCTTGACACGCATGGCGGGGACGGCGACCACGGGTCGGATCACCGCCGCTCCTCGATCACGATGAGGTTCGCGACGCCGTCCGATCCGAGCACCTCGTAGAAGACGCTCACCAGCATCCCGCTGCTCACCTGGTCGAGACCGCGCGGCCTCTCAGTGCACGCGAAGACGCGGACGTCCCGCGCGGCCCTCAACTGCACCCGCGTCGTGCGGCCGCCGAAGCTTCGAGCCACGACCAGCCGGCCCGAGCTGGCATCGAGCGACTCGACGCGGCCCTGGATCTCGCGCTGCGTCAGGCCGTTCGGTGTCGTTGCCGAGGGCGCCATCAGAATGGAGGCGAGGACGAGGATCGTGGTCGCCATCGCACCCGACCCGGCCGCCCGGCCCCCCGAAGTCTGCGGCGACACGTGCCGCGACCATTGGATCTTGCACGCCTGGGGGTTCGTGCATGCGTGCCGCCCGACTTCCTCGAACGGCAGCCGATCCGGGCGAGCAAACCATCTCGGGCTCATGGCCGCGCCATTGCCTCCCTGAGGATACGCAGGAGGCGGCGGCGCTGCTGGTCGAAGACTTCCGGCGACGCCGGCGCGCCCGTCTCGGGATCCGGCAGGGCGCGAGCCATGGCATCGAGCGCGACGCGCGCCGTCGTCGCGCGGTGGGGGTGATGGATGTTCAGGTAGCCCTCGAGGTTCACGCTGTAGTACGCGGAGAGGTACGGATACAGCCCGACCGCGGTCTCCGCCTGGTCGAGCCGCTGCGACAGAGCCTCCAGCAGCTCATCGAGCAACACGACGAACATCGCCCGCAGCGCCGTCGTGACCGCCCCCCGGTCACGCCTGGCGAGCCCCGCCTCGAGGTGCGTGGCGAGGGTCGTACCGCGCTCACGGTCGATCCGCGCCGCTTCGATTCTCAGGCTGCCGGGCCAGCGGGTCCGCGTGTAGTCGGCCTTGAACACGCGGCCCGGCTCGGCCGATCGTGTCAGCCACGTCCGGACGCCGCCACGCGTGGGCCCGACTCGCGCATCTCCCGCGTACACTGCCCGCGCCAGCTCGAAGCGTTCAGTCGGATCGTCGAGAAGAAGCTGGAGCACGCGCGCGTCGCGGGTGATCCGGGTCTCGGGCGGTGCTGCGACCCGGTGGAAGAGATGTGCCTCGGCGCCGGCTGGCTGGAGGGTCAAGCCGACCTGGCCTGTGACGACCAGCAGCCAGCCGAGTCGCCGCCTCACGGCGCGTGCGCCCGCCATCGCCGGACGAGGCTGACCAGACAGCCTGCGAGCGCCGCCCAGAGGGCGAGGATCAGCGCGCCCCCGAACGGCACGAAGAACAGCCACTCCACCGGCGCCCGGAGCTTCGCGAGGCCCCAGAACGGGATCAGCCAGCCGAGGACGAACCAGCCAGGGGGATAGAGCGCGCCGAGCGAGACCAGCACACACAGTGTCCGCTGCAGGCGCTCCGAGACGGGCAGGTTGACGATCGCGAGCGACGCCAGGAGGATCAGCATGCCCACGCCGAGGCCGTGGACGTGGAGCATCCGGAAAGCGTTGTTCGACTGCTCCGCCACCTCGGAGATACGCGCCTCGTCGATGACCTCGGCCCCCGCGAACCCATGGACGTCGGGGCGCTTGACCACCTCGCTCCGCGCGAGGTCGTAGAGCGCGTCCTGGAAGCGGACCAGCACGCCGCCGGTCGAGGCCCCGACAGCGAGCATGCAGAGGCTGGCGACCAGGGCGAGTGCGGGCGGGCGGCGAAGCGCGTCAGTCACGGACGGGGATCGCTCGCCTACTTGTCCGGCGTTGGCTGCTCGACGGAGCCCAGGGCCGTCCCGAGCCGCTGATCGAACAGGAGGCCCAGGCCGCGCGCAAGGGCGGATCGGAGCTTCGCCTGGTCCGCCAGCATCTGATCGGAAATGAAGATCGCCGCGGGGGAGAGATGCAGGTCGGGGTGTCTTCTGAGCTCGGGCTCGAGCCAGCGAAACATGCGCCGCCACGGGCGCTCACCGAACCGAGCGAGCTTGACCTCGCTGACGAACACGACCGGCAGCAGGTCGGTGGGGACGGTCGGACCGCGCCGGAACTGCCTGAGCAGGGCCGCGTAGGTCTCGTCCAGGAGGCCGATCTCGAAGTCACCCGCGGTCCGCGCGTCGTGGTTGATCTGGACGATCAGGCCGTACCGCGGCGAGACCTGGCGCACGCCGGCGAAGTTGGTCTCGGTGGGCGGCACCTTCTTCCCGCTCAGCGTGAACTGCGCGCTGGCGGCGGGCGGAGCGATGGCGATGCCCAGCGCGAGCGCGGCGGCGGGCCAGACCAGGCGGCGGCCCCGTGTCCGACCGTCCATGATCGGCGTGCCGCGCGAGCGCCCGCGCCCTGGTCGCCGCTCGCGCCAGTCCGCCAGGACGAGGCGGTCGGGCGTCCGATCCGAAGGCATGCTGGCTCCTTGAAGACCGGTGTCTCGAAGTGCCAAGAATCTCTGCCGCGCACCCGGTGCTTGTCAAGGTCTCTCGTGGACCCAAGAACCCCACGGTCGCCGGTTGGCTCCACCGATGACCCGACCTCCCCGTCGAGCTGACCCATCGATGCCGTCATGCAAGGCGATAGTGCGCTCCTGGATCAACCGAAGTCACCCAGCCAACAGCCATCCCGTCTCTGGTCGGCGAACGAACTCAGGACACCAGGGTCGGGCCGATTTCTCGGCTGTCAGGACTTCGAAAAGTCGAGTGTAAGAGGGTGTCGCCCGCGGTGCCTATTGGCGCGGACTTCGTCTTTCTGCATGCGGCTGGGGTGGCCGTCGCGAAGGAGATGAGCCCGTCGCATCTGATAGGATTCCCGGGGGAGACTCCGGCGCGAATGGTCATGACCGGCATCAACGTCGCGGGCAAGGTTGTGCTGGTCACGGGCGGTTCCCGGGGACTCGGGTTCGCCATGGCGAACGCGCTCGCGCGCTTCGGTGCCGATCTCGCGATCGTGAACCGGAACCGAGGCGACGGCGAGGACGCCGCTGGCAAGCTCCGGGCTCACGGGGGGCGCGTGGTCTCGCTCCAGGGTGACGTCACCCGGCCGGCCGAGATCGAGGGCGTCGTCGGCAGGGCCCTCGCGGCGTACGGTCGGATCGACGTCTTGGTGAACAACGCCGGGATGAACATCCGGAAGCCGGCGCTGGAGGTGACCGAGGAGGACTGGGATCGGGTCATCGACTGCAACCTGAAGGGGATCTTCTTCACCGCGCAGGCGGTGGGGCGGGTCATGGTCGAGCGCCGGGCCGGAAAGATCATCAACATGTCCTCGATCTTCGGGAGCGTGGGGTTTCCGAAAGTCGCTGCGTACGCGGCCTCGAAGGGCGGCATCAACCAGCTCACGCGCGTGCTGGCGCTCGAGTGGGCTCCCTACAACGTGTGCGTGAACGCGTTGGCGCCGGCGTACGTCGTCGCCGACGGAACACCGGACTGGATGCAGGACGCCGAGCGCTCCCGGATGATCATGGCGTCGACGCCGCTCGGCCGGATCGGCAGCGGTGACGACCTGACGGGCGCCGTGGTGTATCTCGCGTCCGACTGGTCGAACTACGTCACCGGCACGGTCATCGGTGTCGACGGCGGCTGGCTTGCCCGGTGACCGGCCGCGGGCGATTCTCCACGTCGACATGGACGCGTTCTACGCGTCCGTCGAGCAGCGGGATCGGCCGGAGCTGCGCGGCCGTCCGGTCATCGTCGGCGCGGATCCAAAGGGACGTGGCGTTGTCTCGGCCTCGTCGTACGAGGCCCGACCGTATGGCGTTCACTCCGCCATGCCCATCGGCAAGGCGGCTCGGCTGTGCCCGCATGCGGTGTTCCTGCCCGTCGACATGGACAAGTACGCGCGCGTGTCGGCCCGGATCATGGCGATACTCGCCCAGTTCTCGCCGCTGGTCGAGCCCGTGTCGATCGACGAAGCCTTCCTCGATGTCACCGGGACCGAGACGCTCTTCGGTTCGGCGCTCGATGTGGCCACGGCCATCAAGGCGAGGGTCCGAGGCGAGCAGGACCTGATCGCGTCGGTCGGTGTCGCGCCCAACAAGTTCCTGGCGAAAGTCGCCTCCGACCTCCGAAAGCCCGATGGCCTGGTCGAGGTTCACCCCGGCCAGGAAGCCGCCTTCCTGGAGCCGCTGCCCATCCGGCGGTTGTGGGGCGTCGGGCCGGCGACCGAGCGTGAGCTGACGACGCTGGGCATCCTCACCATCGGGCAGCTCGCGCGGGTCCCGGTCGCGGTCCTGGAGCGACGCTTCGGCACGGCTGGACGCCACTTGCACGAGCTGTCGCTCGGTCACGACGCTCGCCCTGTCGAGCCGTGGGCGCCGCCGAAGTCGATCGGCGCCGAGCACACGTTCGGCCACGATCAGCGCGACACTGGCCGGCTCCACCGAGTGCTCCGGGAGCAGGCCGAGCGAGTCGCTCGGGAACTGCGGTCAAGCGGGTACTCCGCGGCGAGGGTGACGCTGAAGCTCCGCTTCGCCGACTTCCGGACGCTCACGCGAAGCCAGACGGCCGAGCCCACCCAGGACGGGCTCGAGATCTATCGCCGGGCGATCGCGCTCCTGGAGCGAATTGCCCTCGTCGATGCGGTCCGGCTCATCGGGCTGTCCGCCTCCGCCCTGACGTCACCCGACCCCGACCAGCTCTCCCTCTTCACCGGGGCCGAGAAGCGGCGGGGGGAGCTGGCCCGGGCGATCGACCGCCTTGCTTCGAAGTTTGGGCCGGACAGTGTCAGACCCGCCAGCCTGCTGGATCCGCCGGGCGCACCAGGCCGACCAGGTGAAAAGTCAGGACCCTGACTCGGTACCGTGGTCGGGTCGAGCCAGAAGCTGACGATCGCGCTCAAGATCGCACCAGCTGTACGTAATGGGCAAGGCGGATCGTGTTCGAGGGGACCCCGGCCGAGCTCGCCGCCGACGAAGCGATCGGGAAAGCGCGTCTGGAGGTGTGACCCACCCCGCACGGCCTCGGAAGCGGGGGCGAGCCTAGTCGGGCAGCTTCGCCAGCTCGCCCTTCCGGCTGGATCGGCGCTTGGAGGTCGATGACGGTGTCGAGGACAAGGTACTGGAGCCATGGACATCGGTCCCCCGAAAGAACAGAGTTGCCTGACGTGAGCCGGCCGCTGCTCAGTCGAGCCAAGGCGAGCTGGTGGTCCGGCCGGTCAGGTCATACGGGTCGACTTCCGGAGGAGGTGCCGCTTGGCGGCCGTGGCTGGAGCGACGCCGCCTGGGGGACGCCGTCACGGACGACGCGCACGGGAACGAGCCGCTCGCCGGCCTTGATGGTCTCGCCACGGGTGTCCACGAACTCGAAGGCGCCGCTCTCGAGCCGCAGCAGCGTCACGTCGGCCGCCGCGCCGGGGGCGAGCGTACCGATGTGGTCGACGGAGCCGAGGACCTTGGCGGGGGCGGAAGTCGTCAGCCGGATGACGTCGTCCAGCCCGAGGCCGAGGACCAGGAACTTCGACATGGTCGTGGCGAGATCGAAGACGGGGCCCCGGACATTGTAAACGTGCAAGTCGCTCGAGATGGTGCCGGGCGCGAGATCCTGGGCCAGCGCGGCCCGGGCCACGGCGAAGGTGAAGCTGCCCACTCCGTGGCCGACGTCGAAGACGACGCCACGCACCACCGCCTTGCGCGCCTCGGCCCGGACCCGGCGATGCTCGTCGAGCACGCCCTGCTCCCGCCCATGAAAGCAGTGGGTCATGACGTCGCCCCCTCGCAGCTCGCGCAGGATGTCGTTCAGGGGAAGGGTGGTGTCGCCGACGTGAACCATGAGGGGCAGCTGGGCGGCCTCGGCAGTCTCGAGCGCCGTGGTCAACGCGACACGGCCGTTGGCGCCGACTTGTTGCCGGGAGAGCCGCACCTTCACACCCTGGATGAGGTCGCGGTTTGCCTCGATGGCCTGAAGCGCTTTGGGCTTGTCGATGAAGCGCACGTCTTCCAGCTCGCCCACGTCCGCGCTCAGCATCCCGGTCGCGCCGATGTTCAGAAACGGAATGATGCGCGTCCGGGCAACCTCGATCACATACGTGCGGAAGGCGGGGAACGTGAGGGCGCCGGCCGAGCCGGCGTCGACGACCGTGGTGGTGCCGGTCGCGAGGCAGTGAGGGTCCGGCTCGATCCCGTAGTGCGACGCTCCGTAATAGACGTGGACGTGAAGATCGATGAGGCCGGGCGTCACGAGGAGCCCGCGCGCATCGACGACCTCTTCGCCCGGGCTCGGGGTCAGACTCGGTCCCACCGCCTGCACACGGCGGTCCCGGAGCAGGACATCGAGCCGCTCGTGCACACCACGCGCGGGGTCGATGACCGTCCCCCCCTGAATCAGCATACGGCCCCTCCTCCGATCCGCCTCCACGAAGAAGCGCTTGGGATCAACCGTCGCTGTCCAGGCTCCGCCTCTGCCTGTGGCTCGAGTAACCCCCATGAGGGCCACCGCCAACGGCACCCGCGGCTCGCGTGGTCGTCGGCCTCGACAGGGGACGTCATATCAACGCCAGCGCTCAGCGGCCGGCGAAGCCGGTCCGCTCAAGCGACTCGTTCGCTGGCGGTGCGACACTTATGCGGCTTCATCGGTCGTCGGCGCAGGACTACGTGGCGGAAATGTCACAACGCGACGCCCTGAGGAGGCTTGCTCCTGCCGTAGTCGCTCGGCGAGCCGTTCGAGATCGCAGCCAGCGGCAGCCAGGAGCGCAACGCGGGCCGCACGCACCTCCGCGACGATCGCGTCCTGCCACGGTGCCTCGTGGTCATTTCTGTCATTCACGCGTAAGCTCCTCTCCCATCAGTTCGTCCGGCGTGCTGAGGACTGGCGGCTCGTAGCCATGCGCTCGACACGTCCGCTCGACTCGCGGCCGATACTCGGCATTGGCAATGTGTGCCGCATTCCAGGTGAGCAAGTAGTCCACCCCATGGCACGCCGCCGTGGCGATGTGAAGTGCATCGGCCGCAGCCTGCTGCGGTAGCCCTATCGCCTCGACGAGGCGGCGTGCCAGCCCGACCGCCGCCGAAGAGACATCGAGCAGTGGTAGATCCGCGAGAAGGCTGGCGCGTCGCGCCGCGGCCTCGGGATCTCCCGCTCGTGCCTCATCAAGGACCAACTGTGACACGAACACCTCGAAATGCGGCCGGCGACGCTGCCACCAGTCGTGGGTGATCTGCTGGCGCGCAGCCGTGATCAGGTCGCGGCTCGGCCGGGCGGCGAGGTAACTGATCATCGACGTCTCAAGGTAGACGCGCGGTGGCATGCTGCCATGCTACGCCGAGACGGTCGCGGTCGCCCATAGGCATTCAATCATCACCGCCGCGGTGCAGCGAACGTTCGCGGTGAGCGGCCGCGGCGAGCGCACTGAAGCTCGCCGCCGAATCCAGCGACACCGCAGCGTTGCGAAAAGCGGTCGAGTAGGTCGATCCGCTCGCCGCCTCGGCCGAGACGCGGCTCCTGCAGGCGGAGCTGCAGCTCAAGGACAGCGACATGGTCGCGGCGGGCCTACTCGTACACGGTGCGGCCGGTGTGGTGGGCCTCGATGAACTTCCAGTCGAACGTGACCCCGAGGCCGGGAAGGTCCGGGACGGTCAGGTGCCCGTTCCGGTCGATGGCGTCGATCTCGTCCGAATAACCACTGGTGTAGACGGGCGCGTGGAACGGCCGCACCCGCGGGTGGACCAGGCCCAACTCGTAGTAGTTCGAGTTGCGCATCGCCGCCAGGCACTGGCGGCGCGGGGGGCCGGGGGCGTGCGGCTCGACGTCCAGACCGAGGCCCTCGGCAGCGTGGGCGATCTTCATCACCCCGGTGATCCCGCCGTCGTAGTCTTGGTCGACGCGGACGAAGTCCGTGCCGTCGGCCACGACGAAGTCCATGTGGGACTCCAGGCCCCGCACGTGCTCGAGCTGGAGGATCGGTGTCCGGATGAGCTCGCGCAACTTGCGGTGAGCGAAGGCCGAGACGCCGCCGTCCTTGAACGGGTCCTCGTACCAGTAATAGTTGTAGGCGTCGCACGCCCGCCCGAGCTTGACCGCATCGGCGAAGGTCTGGATGGCGCAAAACGGGTCAAGCATGAGGTCCATCTTGCCCCCCACCCGCTTGCCGACCTCCTCGACCAGTCGGACGTGCTCCTCGATGGGCGCGTCCTGCCACGGGTGGATCTTGAACGCCCGGTAGCCCATCGCCAGACACTGCTCGGCGAAGTCGGCATAGGCCTCGGGGCAGTCGAGCCCGTCGGGCTCCCGGTCGCCGCAGTAGGTCGACGCGTAGGCGGGGAAGGAGCGCCGCTGCTCGCCCAGCAACTGGTAGACGGGGACGTCGAACCACTTGCCGGCCAGGTCCCAGAGCGCCATATCCACCTGGGACATGCCCATGCGGGCGTGCTGGCGCAGCGCTTGTTTGGCGTCGTTGTAGATCGCCTCGCGGGCGAGCGCGTTCCGGCCGAGGACGGTCTTGATGAACATCGGGATGGCCGAATATTCGGTGGCCGACCCTCCGAGGTACTCGCCCGTGACCCCCTGGTCGGTGAAGACGCGGATGATCCGAGCCGTGGTGCGGAGCGTCGAGCCCTTGCGATACATGGGGATGTTGATGGTCGTCTCCAGGCCTATGTCCTTCAGGGTGTACTCGAACTCCGTGACGTCGACCTTCGTGATGACCGGTGGCTTCCTCGCCATGTAGGCCTCCCTGGGCGGAGCCGCGCTCGTGTCCCAGTCAGAGATGAGCCGACAAAGCGGCGGGCGGGGTGGGGGCTCTCCCCGCGGGACACGTTGTGTCGTGGAGCGTCGCCGCACCCAAACGGGGCCACGAGATCGATGGTGGTCGGCTTCGGCGATCCGCGCGAACGCACGGTCCCGCGGGGAGGGCCCCTCCCCACCCGGCGCGGTGAGTCAACGGACTTTCGACTCGGGACATTAGCCTCGGAACTCGCCGCGGGCGACCGCAGGTGTGTAGGTCTCCAGTTCCGGGTCGGGCAGGGAGACCGTCTGCCCGGTCTCCGCGGATTTGTAGAGCGCCATCAACAGCTCGACCACCGCCACGCCGTCCTCGAACGTCTCCATGGGCGCGAAGCCCTGACGGAAGCTCTCGACCATGTGCCGATCCTCGAGGGTGTAGCCGTAGACGGCAGCCTCGTCCTCCAGCACTGGCATCAACCCTTGCTCGGCGTTCTGTTTCTCGACCAGGTCTTCCCCGGCGCGGCCGGTGATCGCGCGGGACATGAAGAGGCGCAGGCCGGTGTTGAGACTGTTGAACTCCATCGCGTACTCGGGGCCCAGCAGCTCCATCTGAAGCCGCAGCCCGGGACCCACGTACGACCAGGACGTCGTGGCCTCGATGATGACCTTCTGGCGCGCGTCGTCTTCCAGGACGATCGTGCCGCGCGCGAAGTCCTCGGCCGGCGCCCGCCCGTAATCCACGTCCGCGCCCATCATCTGCTTCAGCCGGCTCACATACTCGGGCCGGGTCCACTTGAGGGCGGCGATCGTGCCGCTCGCGCTCAGGGGCCGGAGGCTCGAGCGCGGCTTGCCGGGGTCGGTGAGGAGGAAGCGCGCGACTTCCACGCTGTGGCACATCATGTCGGAGAGCACGCCGCCGCCTTGCTGCTCGCCCCGCCAGAACCACGGCTCGTGCGGCCCGCTGTGCTCCTCGGCCGCCCGGGCCAGATAGGGGCGGCCGGCGTTGGCGGCGCCGCGGCGCCAGATGATCTCCTTGCCCCGCTGGACCGCCGTGGAGAAGATCTGATTCTCGAGATAACCCGTCAGGAGGCCGGCGTCCCTGGCCAGCCGCACCATCTCGCGTGCCTCTTGCAGGTTCCGGGCGAGCGGCTTCTCGCATGCGACCGCGCGCACGCCGGAGCGGCCGTCCTTGACCCCCCCATGAATCGCCCGCATGACGTCGAGCCGCACGTAGTTCGGCGCGAGGATCCAGATGGCGTCGGTCCGCCCGGACCGGACCATTGCGTCGACGGAGCCGAACACCTCGCACGGACCCAGGCCAGTCGCGGTCGCCCGGGCGGCAACGGCCTCCCGCCGGGCCGGCGTCGGGCTGAAGACGCCGGCGATCTGGGCGTTGCGCACGCCGAGGAACGCCTGGAGATGGAATCCGGCGATGAAGCCGCTGCCGACGAGCCCGACCCGCAGCGGCAGAGCCCCGGCGCCGGCCATGGTCAGCGCGTCTCCCGAGCCGCCAGGAACGCGACCTTGGCGTCGAGGTCGGCGGTCTTGATCCCGACGCTCTGCGGCTCCGTGCTCATCCGCGTCCCCGAGGGCGTGTCTTCAATGGGTCGTTCGTCAGAGATCGATCAGGATCGAGCCGGTGGTGACGTCGAGCGAGCCTGCCGGACCCAGCGGACGATGCGATCGGGCGTCAGCGGAAGCTCCGACACCTCGATTCCGAGCGGCAGGAGCGCATCCTGAACGGCGCTCGCGATGGCGGCCGGGGCCACCATGCGCCCACCCTCCCCGCTCCCTTTCAGGCCATACGGCGTGTACGGCGACGGCGTCTCCTGGTGACCAATGCGGATCACCGGCACCTCCGACGCGGTCGGGACCAGGTAGTCGAGGAAGCTCGCTGTCTTGAGCTGCGCGCTCTCGTCGTATACCAGCTCCTCGTAGAGCGCGGTGCCAATCCCCTGGGCGATCCCCCCGGCGATCTGCCCGTCGAGGGACGCGGGATTCAGCATGGTCCCGCAGTCGTGGACCGCGACATAGTCGAGAAACCTCACGATGCCGGTCTCGACGTCGACCTCGACGATCGGGATGTGCGCGGCGTGGGACACGATCGGGTAGAAGGCACCCAGATCCGACCGGTCCTCCGACGGCTTGGTCGTGAACGGGTGGTCGTACGTGTAGCTGGCGTCGAGCCCCGTCTCCAGCTCCTTGGGCAGGTCCATCTTGAAGAAGTGCGCGTTGGCCGCGATGTCCGCAAGCCCCAGGGCGCGGTCCGGGACGCCCTTCACTGACACCTTCTGGTCGGCGAGGGTAAGGTCGTCGGGGCTGACCTCGAGGAGATGGGCTGCGATCTTGAAGATCTTGTCCTTGAGCTTCCGCGACGCGCCGGTGACGGCGCCGGCGAGCATCACGGTCAGACGGCTCCCGCCCGGGCCGGCCGCCGGCAGGGCGCGGAGCGAGTCCTCGTACAGCACACTGACCGTCGACGGGTCGACGCCGAACTCTTCGCCGAGGACCTGGGCGACCACGGTCTCCGGGCTGTTCCCCCAGAACGGCGAGTAGAGGGACACGGTGAACTGGCCGCTCTGACCGATGCGAACCGTGACGCCCTCCGGCGTCGCGGTGACCGGGAAGCCCGGCTTGTCGTACCAGAACCAGAACTCGGTGGCGCTATAGACGCTCCGCTGCTGGCAGGTGGCGAGCCCGATCCCGATGTAGCGTCCCTCGGTCCGGAGGCGCGCCTGCTCCCGGCGCCACTTCTCGACGTCGGCCAGCGTCAGCGCCTGGTCCAGCACGCCCGTGTAGTTCCCGCTGTCGTAGTAGTTCCCGGTGGGCATCCGGTAGGGGAACTGATCCGGCGTGATGAAGTTCCGCCGTCGAATCTCCACCGGAGATATCCCCAGCTCGCGCGCGGCGGTGTCGACCAGGATCTCCAGCATCCAGTTGTTCACCTCGGAGCCCGCGCCCCGGAACACCATCTGCTGGCACTTGTTGGTGAGCACCGCCTTGAGGGTGATCTCGACGCTCGCGATCGTGTACGGGCCGGTGACCTGGGCGAGATAGTTGCCGTGCGAGGTCTGGCCGAACTGGAAGTAGGCGCCGTAGTCGTCGACCACGTCGATCTTGAGGCTCAGGAACCGGCCGTCGTCGTCGAGGGCCAGGGCGGCGTCGTAGACGCGGTCGGATGCGTGGCTGTCGCACGCCGTGAGGTTCTCGAGCCGATCCTCGACGAACTTCACGGGCCGCCCCGTGGCCTTCGACAGCACGCCGGCGATGGTGATCACCTTGCTCAGAATGTGCTTCGAGCCGAAACTGCCACCCACGTGCACCGGCACGATGGTGAACTTGTTCGGGTCGACCTTGAGCGTGCCGGCCAGCGGCATCGCCGAGTAGTGATACATATTCGTGTTGGCCCACACGGTCATGCGGCCGGTGCTGGGCACGTACTTGGCCACCGCGCCCGCGGTTTCGAGCGGGACCGCCGTCAGTCGCGGCCAGCGCAGCCGGCGTTGGACGACGCGCGCCGCGCGACCAAAGTCGCCCGCCACGTCGCCGTAGGTCAGCGTGCGGCCGAACACGAGGTTGGTTCCGAGATTCTCGTGGACCAGCGTCGCACCAGCCGCGAGGGCCGCCTCCACGCTGCCCACCACGGGCAGCGGCTCCCACTCGACCTCGATCAGATCGGCGGCATCCTCGGCGATGTACCGGTCCGTGGCCGCCACTGCCGCCACCGCCTCGCCAGCGAAGCGCGCCTTCTCGACGGCGATCGCGTGCTGGACCACCGGCTCGGCACAGAACGCGGGCACCGGTCCCGCCAGCTCCGCAGCCTGCTTTCCGGTGAGCACTGCCAGCACGCCGGGCAGGGCCCGGGCCTTGCGGGTGTCGATCCGTTGGATTCTGGCGTGAGCATGGGGGCTCCGAAGGACGGCCGCGTGGAGCATGCCCGTCTCGCTCACGTCGTCGACGTACCGCCCGGCACCGGCGAGGAGTGGCGGGTCTTCCAGCCGCTTGATGCTCTTGCCCACCCACGTGCGCATCGTGGTCGAGCTTGCCATCACGCCCTCCCGGCCCTGGCGGCGGCCGCCTGCACCGCGCTCACGATGTTCTGGTATCCCGTGCAGCGGCAGAGATTCCCCGAGATCGCCTTCCGCACGGTGTCGGCATCGGGCTGTCCTCCTGACTGCAGGAGCTCGTAGGCGGTGAGGAGCATCCCGGGAGTGCAGAACCCGCACTGCAGCGCGTGGTGCTCCCAGAACGCCTCCTGGAGCGGATGGAGCTTCCCGTTCTGCGCGAGCCCCTCCACGGTCAGCACGTCGGCCCCGTCGGCCTGGACCGCCAGCATCAGACACGAGCGCACGCTCTCCCCGTTGACCAGCACCGTGCAGGCGCCACAGACCCCGTGCTCGCAGCCGAGATGGGTCCCCGTGAGCCCGAGATCGTCGCGGAGGAAATCCGCCAGGAGCCGCCGGGGCTCGACCGCCTCTTCGTACGTGATGCCGTTCACGATGACCTCGATCACGCGGCGCGATTTCGGCATCTCAGGGTGTCCCCTGGCTTGCCCGCTGCCAGGCTTCTTTCGCCGCTCGGGTCACCAGGACGCCGGCCACATGGCGCCGGTACTCCGCGCTGGCGTGAACGTCGCCAGGTGGATCGACCGCACGCTCGACCTGGCGGGCGGCGTCGCGGAGCGCCTGGTCGGTGATCCCCTGCGCCTCGAGGGCACGCTCGGCCTCGGGGACTCGGAGGGCCGTGGCGCCGACGCCGCAGAGGGCGATCCGGGCCATGGTGCAGCGGTTCCCCTCGCCCCGACCCAGGAGCACGGCGGCCCCCGCGAGGGCGAAGTCCCCATCGCGCCGGCTTACCTCGACGAACGCGCTCCCCGAGCCGGCGGGGGCCGTGGGGATGCGCACTTCCGTGAGTAGCTCGCCGGGCCCGAGCGCTGTCGACAGGAGGCCCACGAAGAAGTCGCGCGCCTTGATCGATCGCTGGCCGCTCGGTCCCCGCGCGATCAGGTCGCCCTCCAGCGCGAGGATCACGGCCGGGATCTCGGACGCTGGGTCGGCGTGGGCCACCGTTCCGCCCACCGTGCCCCGATGCCGGATCGCGAGGTGTCCTACGAGGGCCGCCGCCTCCGCCAAGAGCGGTAGGGTTGTCCGAACTGCGGCCGACGTCGCCACCTCGTGAAGCCGGGTCAGGGCGCCAAGCGCCAACGTGTGGTCGACCGCGCGAACGTATGCGAGCGCCGGGATGCGGTTGATGTCCACCAGGACGGCGGGACGAACGAGCCGCATGTTCATCAGGGGGACCAAGCTCTGTCCCCCCGCCAGGATCTTCGCGTCCTCCCCGTGCTGCTGAAGCAGCCCAACCGCCTCCTGGGGCGTCCGGGGATCGAAGTACTCGAACGGGGCGGGCTTCATCCGTCAGCTCTGCTCAGCGGCGGGCGTCGGCCGACCGCGCGACGCGAGAGTGCACGATGGCGATCGCCCTGGACCTCGCGAGGAGCGTGGGCATGACGTGCGCGGCGGACTCGCTCGGCATCCTGCGGGCCGGTCTCTACCGGGCCCACGTCTCGCCATACCGCTGGCGTCGAAGGCACGGACCCGGACAGGTGGTGCCGCATCGAGAAGGAGCCGAGACGCATGCGAGCCTCCTGCCGGGCCGTGAACGGCACGACCCTTGTCGGGAGCGGAAACAGGTCTGAGCGGCCGGTGGGGTGTGCGCGCGGTCCGTCAGAGTGGGCCCACTCTGCTGACGTCCGCCACGCGTGTCAAGCCCTTCCTCCGTAGGGAGCATCTCAGCGTTCGTCGAGTCGAACCGAGGCGCGCTCGGGCTCAGCGCCGGCCGGCGCGGGCGCGCCGGATCTCGCCCAGGAACTCCTCGAAGCGGCGGCCGAATCCCTCGGCGTCGCTCCACCGCCGGATGTGGGCAAGATCGACGCGGTGACGGGCGCCGATCCACGCCGCCACTTGCAAGCTCTGCCGGTCGTTCCAGTGGTAGAACGCGGCCAATCGATCGCGGCACGAGTCGGTCGCAGACAGCGCGAGCGTGCGGCCAGCTCGACTCGACCGGGTCACCGGACGGATCTGGTAGTCCCCGCCGATGGCCAGCGGCCCGCGTGGGAACTCGACGTAGAACGGGACACGGGGGTGGACGTAGCGGTCGCCGGTGCGAGCGAAGCCGACGGATGTCATGGCCGCGTCGAGGCGAGGCTGCGTCGTGCCTCCAACCAGGATGAAATCCATGTCACGCGATTGATACTTCCCGGCCGTATACAGACTGGCGCAGGCGCCCCCGGTGAGAACCGCCCTGATCCCGTGACGCCGCAAGGCGTCGCCCACCGCCACGGCGACGGTGGCCAGGCGAGAGCGGGCACTCAATCTCACAGCGACTTACCGGCTCGCCGCGGCCGGCGGCGCAGCCCCGCTGTGCGATCCCTGAGCTGCTCATCGGGCTCGACGAGACGGGACAGGTATGCGAGGAGCGCGTCGGCGGCGAAGTACCGAGGGTTGAGCTGATAAAGACGCATCCTGCCGACGGACCGCCCGGCCACGAGGCCGTCGACCTCGAGGCTCTGCAGCGCCCGCTGTACTCCGGAGAGCGGCATCTCGATCAAGCGAGACAGCTCCCGCGGGTAGCTGTCTCCGAGCAGGCGCAGCGCGAGCAGGACGCGGGTCCGCGCCTGCCCCCCGAACGGGCTCGACGTGTGCTTGACCCTCATACCGAATCATATGACCACTATTCGTGGTCGAGTGTCAACGAGCGAGAGCCGGATGTGGCCCGACGGCGCCCGGACTCCGGCGCCGGAGCATGGCGTGTTGAGAGCGACGAGTTGAAGGAAGATCAAACGAGGGGGCCGTCGAGGCCCCGTCCGACGCGCTACGAGGCGCAGCCCGAGGCCGGGGTGCCGCGCGGCCGCCGGGGTACGAGCGAGCACGCGAACGTCGCTCGCTGCTTCCGATACTGATCCAGCGTGGCCTGGACGCGCGCCAGCGTGCGATCACGCCGGGCGAGGCCGATGCCGTAGATTGCGAGATCGTTGATGAGCCGGGTGTAGAACACGTGCTCGGCGTCGCCGCCGTCGCGCATGCACGGCGACGGCTTCCGCGCGACCCGGAGGAGCGGACCAAAGGCCGCCACGTAGTCCGCCAGCACCCGCTCACCGGCCAGGTCTTGGGGCACTTCGGGAAAGTGCGAGAGAAGCTCCGCTACGGTCATGGCCCGCGGCGGAGACTGCGCACAGGCGGCGCGCAGGGGTGGCTGCCGGATCTGCATGACTTCGTCCTCCTGGGCGCATTATAACCTCCTCAAGGGGGTAGCCCGCGATGGCCTACAAATACCTGGCAGTGGAGCGCCGCAATCGAGTCGCGGTCGTGACGATGACCAATCCTCCGTACAACTTCCTCCGACAAGGTATGGTCCACGAGCTCGGCCTGCTCTTCGAGAGGCTCGCCGAGGATGCGGCCATCGGCAGCGTCGTGCTCACCGGAGGCGTTTCTGGCTACTTCATCGCCCACGCGGACCTCGACGTCGTGGCCGCCACACGCTCGGACAACCCCCAGGCGCGCGCTGGCCTGGCCCTCTGGCACCGCACGTTCGCCGCCATCGAGGCGAGCCCGCGCGGGGTCATCGCCGCGGTCAACGGTCAGGCCGCGGGCGGCGGCTGTGAGCTGGCCCTCGCCTGCGACTTCCGCTTCGTCGCCCGCGGCGCACGGATCGGCCTGCTCGAGAGCCAGCTTGGCATCCTGCCTGGGGCGGGAGGCACCCAGCGGCTCACGCGACTCCTCGGACGGGGCCGGGCGCTCGAGCTCATGCTCGAGGGTCGACTGTGCGAGGCGGACGAGGCCGTCGCCATCGGCCTTGCCCACCGCGCGTGCGAGCCGGGTCGACTGCTGGATGAGGCCATCGAGTATGGCGAGCGGCTGGCAAGCCGATCGCCGGCGGCGGTACGGGGGATCAAGCGGTGCGTCTACGAGGGGGGCGAGCTTCCCTTCGAGGAAGCGCTCCGGCTCGAGACGGAGATGTTCCTGGCCACGATGGAGACCGACTGGGCCCGGGAGCGGCTCCGCCAGGCCGCCGCGTGCTACGCCAGCGGCCACCCCCCTGACTGGTCGGCGCGATAATTCCCGTTGTCGGATTGCGCCCTCCAGCTGAACGTTCGCGGCCCTCAATCTCGACCTCACGTCGCCACCGCCACCGCCCTCGCTCTCCGGGAGGTTGTGCTATACTCCGCCGCACTCTTGCGTCGGTGTTCGTCGGCGAGTGTGTGGTTCGCGTGCCTCGTCCCGGCGAGCGGCGCCACCAGAACACCACGACACAGAGCGCGTCGATGTCTCCGAAGCGCCTCGCGTACCGCAATGCTGTCGTCGGATTGATCGCCTCGGGGCTCCTGGCTTGGACGGCGCCGAGGTCGGGGTGGGCCGAGTGCACCGCGGAAGACATGATCAGGATGAGGCGGGACGGATCCACCGTCGAGCAGATCAAACAGCGCTGTGACGCCCAGGGTCCGGCGGCGGGGCAGACGCCGACGGCCGGGCAGGTGCCCGGGAGGCAGCCTGCGGGACCCGAGCGGACCGGGGCCGGACCGGCTGCGCCACAGCCTCCGCCGGCGCCCGCACTGCCGCCGCTGACCGAAGATCCGGGCAGCCCCCCATCCAGCCCCCCATCCCCCCTGCCCCATAAGCACTAACCTAATAGCGTAAGCGTGGGATGGGCGGCTTCGTTCCACGGGAGGCGGGCTCGTTCGGGGTGGGCGAGGAGTGGGCCCAGAACGGGGGCGGCGCGAAGAAACTGCGAG
>Ga0187892_10002559_pt1 | contig 35894 bp, 34 predicted proteins | sample MA1701073metaG_FD_139345 | JGI IMG/M metagenome (GOLD analysis project Ga0187892, IMG submission 139345) | Bio-ooze microbial communities from a basaltic lava cave in the Kipuka Kanohina Cave System on the Island of Hawaii, USA - MA170107-3 metaG ... | reverse complement strand
GTCCTGGCCGCCGCCGCGTCAAGAAACACCTCGCCCGTGACTTCGTCGTTCTCGAGCTGGTACTCGACGCAGCAATCGTTCCGCCGCGACAGGAAGTTGCTGATCTCGAGGAAGGCGGTCAGTTCGGTGCCGCCTCCGAGGTGAAAGCGCCGCGCCGCGCGCGCATCCATGCGCGCGTAATTCTTCAGCGAACTGCCGTTGACCGGGCCCACTGCCACCACCGCGGGATCCTGCGTCTCGAGTGCGACCAGAGTCGTGGGCCAGCCGCTGTGCCAGGTCGAGGTCAGCGTGAACTCCCACAGCGGGCCGACGTAGCTGAGCCCGGCATTCAGTGCATCGCGCTGATCCCAGCTGCGTGCGAGATCCACACCGTCGATGCGGTCCTCGACCTTCGCATGGCTGTAGCTCAGCCACCCGGTCCAGGGCTTTGCATGCCAGTAGAGGCTCGCCTCGACCCCGGTCGCGGTTGCCGCCTCCGGCGCGATGCGGATGCGGTCGGGCTTCAGCTCCGGCAGCACGATCAGCGTATTGAGCAGGTTCTGGTAGCGCGGCTGAAGGTCCTCGTACTCCTTGCGGTAGGCCTCCACGCGCAGCGCCAGCTCCGGCGTGAGCTGCTGCTCCCAGCTCGCGACCCAATGCGTCGCATGCTGCGGCGGCGCGAAGACGAGCTGGCCGTCGGGCACCGGCAGCTCGTCGATCCCCTGTGCCTGCGCGAATCGGCCCCAGGACAGCCGCAGGCGCGTGCGCGCGCGCGGCTCCCAGAGCAGGACCACGCGCGGCGAAACTTCCGATTCGCCGCGCGGCGTCAGCGTCTCGCGGTCCCAGCGCAAGCCGAGATCCGCGGTCACCTTGGCGAACGGGCCGACCCGAAAATTGAAATACGCGCCCTGCTGGTTGCCGCGCGGGCGCAGCTCGAAGGAACGAATGCGCGATGCCTCGGTCGGCGCGCCGAGTGTGTCGAACAGCAGCTCGAATTGGGCCTCATCCTGGTAGCGGTAGTGGGCGCGCGAACCGCGCCATTCCGCGCCTGTCTGCAGCAGCAGGTGCTCGCGCGGGCGCCACCAGGCATCGGCCTGCACCGCGTCGATCGAGAAACGGCGCCGGTCGGACAGCGAGCCGCTCGCGATGCCGGGCAGGGCCATGATGCCGGAGCGGTCGCTGGTCAGGCGCGTGTGCGAGGCGATCACGCGCCCGCCGGTGCCTTCCACGTCGCCGGCGTCGAGCCTGAGCCAGGCGTACTCGTCGCGGTAGCTCGCCTGCGCCTGCTCTTCCCGGTCGCTGTCGAAGGCGGTGAGCTGGTCGTCGAACGCCAGGTAGTTGGCCGAGATCGCCAGCTTGTCGCCGATCCGGCGCCCGATGCGCGCGTGCATGTCGTAATACTCCGGCTTGCCGATCCTCTCTTCATTCGTGATGTTGAAGATCAGGTCCATGTTGCCGCGCCGGATCGAGGCCATCCAGTCGCCGTCGCCGTCGTAACTGCCGCCGGCCGCCGCGCCGGCGCTGAACAGGCTCAGCAGCGCCTTGCCCCCGAAGCGGCCGGTCGGCAGTTCGGGGCGGATCGCAATCACGCCACTGCTGCTGTCGCCATAGTTCGCGGGGAAGCCGCCGGTGTAGACGCTGATGTCGCCGACGATGCCGGGGTCGATGGTACTGAACAGGCCGAAGAAATCCTTGAAGTGGTACGGGTTGTAGAGCCGCAGGTCGTCGAACAGCACCAGCGTCTCGGTCGTGCTGCCGCCGCGCAGGTGCGTGCGGCTGCTGAAATCGGCGCGGGCGACGCCCGGAAGGCGCGACACCGCGCGGATCGGATCGTCGCCCATGTCCGGCAGCACCTCGAGATCGGCTGCGGTGAACAGTGTCGGCTCAACCGGACGTCCGCTGCCGAGCTCGTAGTGGCTGGCGCTGACCACGACCTCGGCGAGGGGCGTGAGGAGCGGGCGCAGCGGTGGCTGTGAGACCTGAACCGACTCGGCCCGCACCAGCAGGAGCCCGCCGCCGCGGGCGGGCGCGGTCGCCAGTCCATGCTGGGCCAGGATCTCGTCGAGGATCGTACGCGGATCCGAGGACTGCGGCTCGATTTCGACACGCATTTCCGGGCTCACCAGGTCGCTGCTGTAGAAAAGCGCGAGTCCCTGCGCCCGCAACCGCTCCAGGGCCTGCTCGAGGCTCAGGCCCGCGTAGTCCGCCGCCTCGGCTGCCGCGGCGAGGCAGACCAGCAACAACGGGAGTGTTCTCACGAGACTCGCTAGAGGTCATTCCTTGCGCGAATCTCGATTCTACCCTCGCTCAGGACGTAGTTGAGGTCAGTCGTTGCCAACATGACATCCATCGCATCCAGCGGAGCCAGATGCCGGATGTTGCCGTACAGCCGCACGCTGGCGGCGCGTTGCTGCACGGCCGGATCGGCGTAAAGCAGCGCCCTGCCGGTTTCGCGCGCCACCCAGGCCAGCAGCTCGCTGGCCGGGCGGCCGTCGACGTCGGGCGCAGGCGCGAGCACCTCGGCCCAATACCAGACGTCGCTGTCAGCAGCGACGGTGCTGCGTGCGACGTTGCCGAATGCATCGATCTCGAGCTGTTCGCCGGCCGCGCCGATCAGCTGCTGACCCGCGCGGTCGATCTCGACGCGGCCTTCCCGTACCCGCAGGCGCAGCGAGCTGTCGGCTACCTGCAGCTCGAACTGGGTGCCGAGGTCGCGCACGGTGCCGGCCGGCGTCGCGATCTGCACGCCGGTGCCCATGCTGGCCTGGATGTCGAGGTAGACGCTGCCGCGGTCGAGACGGAAGCTGCGCGGACCTTCGAACTGAAGTTCGGTCTCCGCCGCCAGACGCAGCGAATCGCCGCCTTCGAAGACCAGCGCCGCGCTCCCGCCCGGCAGCGTGCGCATGCGCGTGTCGCGGGTGATGCGGCCGTCGGTCCTGCCGAGCGGGCGCCAGCCGCCGTCCGAGGCGACCTCGACGCTGCCGACGATGCGGTCCACGGAGGCAACGACCATTCGCTGGACCGAAATCGGGTCCCAGCGCATCAGCACCGTGACCGCAGCGACCAGCACCGAGGCCGCCGCTGCCCAGGCGAAAGCGTGCCGGCGGCTGCGCCTGGAAACCTTGGCGCGGAATGCCGCGTGCGCCGCGCCGAACACCTTGCGGTACGCGGACTCGGGCGGGTCCTCGCGCCGGCCGGCCGCGTGCACCAGCGCAGCCACGGCATCCGGGTCACGGTCATCTTCATGTCGCTGTTCGTTGTCCATGGCTTGTCCGTTCAGTTGACGACCGGGGGCGCCAGCGCATCCGGCGTACCGGCCATCTCAGTGATCGCCTCCCGAAACGCCCCGCGCGCGCGGGCGAGTACGGATTCCGCGGCCTTCGGGCTCTGCCCCAGGCGCCCGGCGATCTCCCGGACACTGAGGCCGTCGACATACTTCCACTCGAGCACATCCCCGTAATGTCCCGGCAGCGCATCCAGCACGGCCTGGACCATGCGGTGCACCTCGCTGCGCCAGAGGCCGACTTCCGGCGAGTCCTGTGCCGGCGCGGTGAGCGACTCGAGTATCGCGCGGACGTTCGGCTGGTCCTCGAGCAGCACGACACGCTCGGCGCCGCGCCCGCGCCGGCGAAAGTGGTCCGCGAGCGCATTGCGGCAGATCTGGCAGAACCAGGTGTATAGCGCCGCCTCGCCGCGGTAGGTGTCGAGCCGCTCGATGGCATTGCAAAAGGTCTGCTGCACGATGTCCTCCGCGGTTTGCCGGTCCCCGTCGAGCCGGGTCAGGGCGAACCGGTAGAGCCGCGGGAAGAAGCGGTCGAACAGCTCCTGGAACGCCTGTTCGTCGCCCGCGAGGATCCTGCGAGCCACCACGCGGTCGACGTGGACGACGTCATCCGTCATGGCGGCGTCCGGAAGATCACCAGCACGCGTCACTCCTCGCATGGCCGCGGCGACGCCGGCCAATTCTGGCCCAGCATCTTCTTAGACGCCGGAGCCCCAGAAATCCCTCATGCGGCCGGACGGCAGGCAGGGGACTCCTCCGGCGAGGGATTCCTGCGTGAACTGCGTCCCATTTCCAGGACGCAGCATTAGGAGTCCAAGCCATGATATCCCGATTCGCATTCCATCGAGTCGCGCCGCTCGCCATCGGCGCCGTCGCCGTCGCCCTGACCGCCGACGCCGGCAACCGGAACGGCAAAGAGCCGGAGGAGATCGAATTCGCCGAAGCGCGCCTGTTTTTCGAGCTGAACGACACCGACGGCGACCTCGGCATCCACGGCATGTGGGACGGCATGCCCTGGAAAAGCATTTCAATCGAAGGCCCGCACGAGCGCGAGCTGCTCAACGTCTGGGTGCGCGGCAGGCTCCGGCAGCAGGGACTGACCGAGATGTTCTTCGAGAGCGCCGAGCCGGATTTCGAGGAACTTTCGCCGGACCGGTTCTTCCGCCGCTTCCCGGAAGGCACCTACGACATCGGGGGCGTCACGCTCGACGGCAAGGAGCTCGAGGCCGAGATCGAGCTTTCGCACACGCTGGCCGCGCGGCCCGGCAACTTGACGGTCAACGGCGAACCGGCCGCGGAGAACTGTGATGCCGAGTTGCCGGTCGTGAGCGAGCCGATCGCGCTCAGCTGGGATGCCGTGACGATGTCACACCCGGATCTCGGCAACACGGGCGAAACGGTGGTCGTGGCGCGCTACCAGGTGGTCGGCGAGGTGGACGTGGGCGGCGAGACGTTTGCGCTCGAGGTCAACCTGCCGCCCGGCGTAACCTCGTTCGAGTTCCCGGAGGACTTCACAGGCATGTCCGGAGGCGAGTTCAAGTTCGAGATCATCACGCGCCTCGACAACGGCAACCAGACGGCGGTCGAGAGCTGCGTCGAAATCGAGTGAGGCCGAATCGTGCGAATCCAGGTACCCCTGTTCCTGGGCACGATCCTGCTGGCGGGGTGCTTCCAGTCGGAAGCGCCTCGTCCGCCGGATTCAGAGGGGCCCCCGCCGCAGGCCGTGACGCGGCCTGCGGCGGTCTCGCCATTGCCGGATGACCCGGAACCCTCGCTGACTGAACTCGCGGCGACCGCCGAGCACGGAGCGAGCCCAGCGATCCGTGCGGACGCGGTCTATGCGATGGCCGATGTCGGCACGCGGTCGGATCCCGGCGCGGTTGGCGCTGCGCTCAACGACGCCGATGCCGAAGTGCGCCGCGCGACCGTCGTGGCGCTGACCGGCCTCGAGGGCGAGGTCGCAGCAAGCTATCTGGCAACCGCGCTGAACGATCGCGATGTACGCGTGCGCCGCGACGCGGACGAAGCGCTCGGCGAGGTCGGAGGGCCGACCGCGCGGCTGGCGCTGCGGCAGGCGCTGCTCGATCCGGACCCGGTGGTCCGGGAGATCGCTGCGGAGTTGCTCGCCGAGCCTGCGACCGGGCGCTGAATCAGGCGACCGCGTCGCGCAGTGCAACGGTATCGTCGGCTGCGCGCGCGGGATCGAGCCGTGCGCGCTCGGCGATCAGCTTGCGTGCTGCCATGAAGTCCTTGCCGTGGTTGATGGCATCGAGCGCAATCAGCTCGCCATCGCGCAGGTAGCAGCAGCTGAACGACTTCGTCGCCGGGTCGCCGCGCAGGATGATCCTTTCATAGTGCTGGCTCAGTCCGACGATCTGGAGCTTGAGGTCGAACTGGTCGGACCAGAACCAGGGCGTCTTGTCGTGAACAACTGCGCGGCCGCAGGCGTTTGCGGCCGCGGTCTTGGCCTGCTCGAAGGCGTTGTCCACGGATTCGAGCCGCACGCGCCGGCCGTAGCGCAGGCTGGGGAAGGAGCAGCAGTCGCCGACGGCATAGATTTCCGGGTCGCTGCTGCGGCAATGCTCGTCCACGGCGATGCCGTCGTCGCAGGCGAGCCCGGCAGCGGCCGCGAGCTTCGTGTCAGGTTCGATGCCGATGCCGACGATCACGAGCTCGGCGGGCACGCGCGAACCATCCGCACAGGCGACCGCTGCGACGCGATCCTTGCCTTCGAAAGCCGAGACGCGCCGGCCGGTCAGGATTTCGACCCCATGGCCGCGGTGCTCGGCTTCGTAGAAGCGGCTGACCTCGGGGGCAACCACGCGGCTCATGACGCGATCGAGCGTCTCGACCACGCTGACCTTCATGCCGAGCTTGCAGAGGGTCGCCGCGCATTCGAGGCCGATGTAGCCCGCACCCACGATCGCGACGCGCCGGCCAGGCGCGAGCTGCGCGCGGATCTCTTGCACGTCGGCGACGGTACGCATCAGGTGTACGCCGGGGAGATCCGCACCAGGCGCCGGTAGCGGCCGCGCACGGCCGCCGGTGGCGAGCACGACTTTGTCGTACCCGAACGTGGCGCCGTCCGCGAGCGCGAGGCGCCGCGCCTTGCGGTCGATCGCGGCGACCGGATTGCCGGTCACGACCTCGCAGTGAATGCTCTCGTAGAAGCTCGCAGGGCGGATGCCGAGGCGCTCCAGCTCGAGCTCGCCGCCGAGGAACTTCTTGGAGAGCGGCGGTCGCTGGTACGGCAATGCGGGCTCGCCGGCGACCAGCACGATCCTCGCCGCGGGATTCTCGCGGCGCAGGCTGTCCACGGCCTGCGCGCCGGCATGCCCGCCCCCGACGACTACGAATGTCTCCGGCATCCCGCGATCACCCCCGCAATGGGCCGCACTCTATACTGATACGCCACGGCGCGGCAGGGAGTGGGGCATGATGGGAGCGACCGGCCGCACGGCCGTGCAGAACATCGGGCTTGCGCTCGGAATCGCGGTCTTCCTCGCCGTAGTCTTCAGCGATCCACCCGTGGGCCTGAGCGCCCCGTCCTGGACCGTCGCGGGCGCGATGATCCTGATGGCGATCTGGTGGGCGACGGAAGCGCTGCCTTTCGCCGCCACCGCACTCGTGCCGCTGGCCATACTGCCCCCGCTCGGCGCCGCCGATGCCTCCGACCTCGCTGCCGGCTACGGCAACACGACGCTCTATCTGATCCTCGGCGGATTCCTGCTGGCCCTCGCGATGGAGCGCTGCAACCTGCACCGGCGTATCGCCTACGCGATCGTTTCGCGCGCGGGCGGGGATCCGCAGGGGCTGGTGCTCGGCATGATGTGCGCGACCGGCTTCGTCAGCATGTGGGCGCAGAACACCTCGACTACGCTCATGATGCTGCCGGTCGCGATGTCGGTTGCGGCAATCGTCTCGCCGGAGCCGGAGGCGGGCGACCTCAATGCGCGCAATTTCGGCCGTGCAATCGTGCTCTGCGTCGCCTATGCCGCGACCATCGGCGGGCTCGGAACCCTGGTCGGCACCGCGACGAATGCGCTCGTGGTCGGGTTCATGCGGCAGAATTACGGCGAAACCATCAGCTTCGCGCAGTGGCTGCTGTTCGGGATCCCGACCGTGCTTCTCCTGATGCCGATCGCGTGGCTCGTGCTCGTGAAGATCGCCTTCCCGTTCATGCTCGGCTCACAGGCGACCGCGCGCGAGCGGATCCTGGAGGCGCGCCGCGCACTCGGACCGATGAGCAAAGCGGAGCGGCGCGTGACGGCCGTGTTCGTCGTCACCGCGCTCTGCTGGATCGCGGGACCGCTGCTGCGCAGACTCCCTGGCCTTGCGGAGTTCAACGACACGACGATTGCGCTCCTCGCCGGGCTCACGCTCTTCGCCCTGCCGTCCGGGGAGAAGGAGGGCGGGACATTGGTCGCCGGCAGCGACCTGCGCAAGCTCCCGTGGGAGGTGCTGCTCCTGTTCGGCGGCGGACTCGCACTCGCCGAGGCGATCCAGGGTAGCGGACTCTCGGCATTCCTCGGGCAGGTGCTCGGGCAGATCGGCACCTGGCCGCTGATCGCGCTGATCGGGGCGATGGCGGCGCTGCTCGTGTTCTGGACGGAGTTCAACTCGAACGTGGCGACCGCGGCGACCTTCATGCCGATCCTGGCCGCCATTGCATCCACGTCGGACTATCCCGTGCTGATGCTGGTCGCGCCTGCTGCGATGGCGGCCTCCTGCGGCTTCATGCTGCCGGTCGGCACGCCGCCGAATGCGATCGTGTTCGGCACCGGCCGGCTCACGATGCAGGAGATGATCCGCGCGGGCTGGCGCGTGAATCTGGCGGCCATCGTGATTGTGACCGCGGTCTCGACGATCGTACTGCCGCGGATCGCCTGATCAGGCGTCCACCACCGCGCCGTACTTCGCGCGCGCATCCTCGACACCGATGCGCGCAAGCCGCGGCGGGCCGCCGCCGTGCATCTGCGGCTGCGGCCAGGTGCGCTCCCAGAGGTGGCTTGTCTCCGGGTCGCGGTAGAGCTCGTCCCAGCCGCCGGTATCGGCGCCGAGCGGCACCAGGTACTGGCTCACCAGCCAGCCGATGCGCTCGCAGATCGCATCGGCCCTGATCCTGCGCGAGCCGGCGAGCCACTGGCCGACCAGTTCGGTTTCGTGCTCGGCGGGTTTCTCGGCGGAGTTCACTTCAGCCTGGCCTTCCTCTGGATGCCGCCGGTGGCGAGGTCGATGTCGCAGCGGTACCCGGAGAATGATAGCGCCACGAGCGGCTCGCGGCTTTCGATCAGGTAGTAGTGGTCCTCGAGTTCCGGCTGCTGCGCTTCCCAGAGCATCTCGCCGGAGGGCGCGTAGGCTCGCAGGTTGTGTACGGGCTTGCGGCTGCGGCGGCGCTGGGCGCCGTAGTTCGGGTCGTCAAGGTATGCCTTCGGGTCCAGCAGCACGATCGCGCGGTCGCGGGCCCAGAAAGCGTCCCGGACCATGAATTCCATGCGGATAGGCCGGGCGTCGATGCGGATGGTATCGCCGTCGTGGGAAACAACGGGGCGCGTATCGGCCGTCATGCCCGGGATGACACGTAGCTCAACGGAAGTGTTTCAGCAAAAGTCCGTACATATGGGCGCATGCCTCTTCCTCGCGATCGAAACGAGCAAGTTCGCGCCGCATTCCGCGTTCGAAGTGTTCAATCGTCCACTGCCCACCGTTGTGCTCAAGTACGAGGCCTTCAAAGTGCGGCGATGGGCCGTCAATGGAGTAAGAACCTGGTTCGAAGCCGTCTGCCGTCAGTTTTGCGGTGAGGTCAGACTTGTTCATGGGAAGCGGCACAGCGAGCCATTCTCCACACAATACTCAATTGGTCTTTCGACCGAGTACTGAATGATGCCTCGTGGTCCCCTAGCTTGCCGAGTCACGCAGGCTGTTGGCTGTTGCAATCATGCGCTCCAACGCCTGATGACCGAGCTTGGAAAGTGCCGCCTGTGTAAACTGCATTCTCTCGGCCGCCAACCCGGCCTCTAGTTCCAAGAAGAATCGTTCAACCATCTCGGCAGCTTCTGTGGGCGTAATCAGGCCTTCTGGTGGGGGTATGGCAACACCGACTGCGCAGATCACGCGTTGCAGTGGAAACCATTCTTCGGGCCGTAAACCGCTTGCGGCATCTGCGAATGTCTCGTCACGATCGCGTATAACTCTAATGCGAAAGTTTCCGCCCGCAAGTACAACTACGGCATTGTCAAAGAACTCTGAATGGAATTGGCTGCTCTCAACGTGCAATCTCCCATCGGCGATCATGGGAGCGAATGCGTCCGTGACATCGTCCAGGAAATCAGACATCTAATGCACCACGGATCAAGGCCAAAGTGTCAAGCGCCAGCCGTCGTCCACGATCTGGTAACCATGGCTCAACAAGTATTGTAGCTCTCGTTCGAATGTGCTGCCTTTCAAGGCCAGATTGGCTTGCGTCGCCAATATGACATCGTCACCGCGCCGGATGAGGCGATCCAGAAACCTCTGATTCGCGGCCCATTTCTCTGCAGCTGACATTCTTGAGCGAAACTCGCGGGGAATGTTTAGACGGCGGGATCCGAATTTGTCCGCTAGCGCAAGGTATTCCGGATAATGCCCAAGCACAGTCTTGCCTCGCGTCATGGCTGCTGCAGCCAGGCCGGCGCCGGCCTTGCGTACGGTTCCGACAACCCCGCCGATCAGGTACCCGACATTCCCAATGTTTGCCCCCGACCGCCCGGCAGCCGTGTCGGGAACGTCGAACCACTCGAAATCCGGATCCGCGCCGAAGAGCCAGGTAACCGGTGCGGCGCTGAACGCGAGATTGGCTATCCGGGCCGCGAAGCCCTGCAAGCGGTCCAGGTCGGGATTGCGCGAGAGCGTGGGGTCCACCTGCGTACCGACCGTCAGCACCAGCGAAGCAGGAGGTCCGAGCGCACCGCTCATCAAAGCGCAGGCCATGCCGCTCGAGTCCTGGCCGCAGGGATCACGCTGGCTGGCCGAAGCGGCCTGGCCGGAGCCGCCGCCAAGGACGCCGCCCGCGAAGAGTGCGCGCATAACGTCCGCCCATTCGACGCCGATCACGGTGATACGGGCACAGGTGTTAGGCGCGCTTTCGACACAAGGAATCTCCGGATCGAAGCCACTCGGGTCCACGAGGCTCAGCGGGTTGTTCCAGACATAGGAATACCGGTTGAGCGACTGGCCGTTGAACGGGGCAGTGACGAATGGATCGGCGCTCAGGAACCGGCCGAGCTGCGGGTCGTACACGCGGCCGCCCATGTGAATGAGGCCGAGGTTGTCGAGATGCTCGTGGCTCGTAAATCCGTCCCGCGTGACTCCGGCAATCGCCGCTAGGTCCGCGGATGAGGGCGTGCCGCTCCACGCCGGCCCACGGCGCGACCCGAATGGCGCGAAACTCTCGGAGACGAGAACAGCACCGCTTGCGTCCAGGATCCGATCGATGCTGCCCAGGTGGTCCTGGGTCAGGTAGCGTGTTGACGGTGTCGCGCCGTTGTTGTCGCGCAGGTGCACGGCCGCGATTCCACCGGGCGAAGGAATGTAGTGTCTCCAGGTCGTCGTACCCCCACGAATCACTTTCTCCATCAATTCGCCGGCGTAGATGGTGGTCTCGGTCGTGCCGGCATGAGTCGCGACCTGTTGCCAGCGATTGCCGGCGGGTCCGTACTGGAACTGACTGGCATTCCCGCTGCTTCCGGCAATGGAGATCGGCTGATCAAGGCTGTTCCAGGCGATCGCGGCGCCTGCGCGATTCGTCATGTTGCCGTTGGCATCGAAGACGTAAGACTTGCCGGCCACGGTGGTCGCGGCGTGGCGTCGCACCGGGTCATAGCCGTAGCACGGAGTTGTCGTCGGACAGACGTCGGACTTCCAGCGGATGTTGCCGAGCAAGTCGTAGTCGAGGTCGAGATTGACCACACCGTTGCGCCGCGAATCGTCGAGCCGGTCGAGGACGTCGTATCGGAAATCCTCCGTGATGCCCTGCCGGAGATCGCGGCGTTGCGTGAGGTTGTCGCTCGCATCTCTGGCGTACGACAGGTTCTGAATGGTCGCGCCACCAGCGATCGACTGGCGGTAGTCCACAAGACCGGTGAGCGGGTCGAACCCGGAAACGACGCGCAGCGACGAGCCGCGCGTCTCGTCGATCACGTTTCCGGCGGCATCCAGGCTGCCGAGCGACCAATACGCGACGGTGGGCGAGGCGACGTCGCGAACTCGGGTGAGCTGGCCCTGCTGGTAGTCAAATGAGAGCCCGAACCGCGGCCCGGCACCGGCTGCGGGATAGGTCAGCGATGCCAGCAGATCGGACGAGTTGTAGGTGTAATCGTAACGATAGGCGGCATCCGCATTGATGGTGCGCGCGGCCAGCCGCCCGAAACCATCGAACAGGTAGCTCTCCGAGTAGGACGGACCGGCGATCGCCGCGAGACGGCCGATGTTCCGCGCGGCCGCGGAATTGCCCCAGTTAAGCGAACTCGTGCCTTCCGGCGTCGTGCGGCTGGTCAGCCGTCCGAGGGCATCGTAGGCAAAGCCGATCGTCTGCGCCTTCGCATCGCGCAGGGACAGGAGCTCGCCCAGGGCGTTGTGCGTGTAGGTCCAGGTGCCGGAGTTCATTTCGGTCTGCGAGACGGGCAGGCCGACCGCGTTGTACGAATCGCTCACCGCGAGGTTGTTCAGCGCGTCGAACACGCGCAGCAGGCTGCCGAAAGCGTCGTACTCGTAGCGGGTGCGACCGCCGGCGGGATCGACGATCTGGCTCGGAGAACCCCAGGCCGTGCGCATGCTTGTCGTGATCCGGCCCAACGGATCGACGTGAGCGACCGCCAGCCCGTCATGGCGCAGAGAATGAACGCGCTCGACCTGGCCCGTCGCGCCGTGAAGAGTGATCGTTGTCGTGCGCCCGAGCAGGTCGTAGGCAGTCTGCCAATAGCCCGGGGGACTGCCGCCCGCCCAGGACGGAAGGTAGCGGCGGAACTCGCGACCGTGCGCATCGACGTCGACCTGGGAGACCGATGCGCCGCCACCCGGCTGGATCGTGTTCGAGCGAAACGCTCGCTCATGCTGGTCGAAGTCGGTGGTCGTCGTGATCTGCGGAACACCCGCGTTGTCGAGGTCGAGCTGCACGCGTCTCAGCCGCGCACGCGCATCGCAGCCGGACGCGCAGGTCGCGCGCGTCCAGGTCGTGCTCGTGCCTTGCGGATGGTCTTCCCGGACCAGCCGACCGTGCCCGTCATAGCTCCAGCTGACCCTGAGCGTATTCGGATCGGTGACCGAAAGCGGCAGGCCGGTGCCGGCATCCCACGCAAACTGAAACACCTGCTGCAACGGATTGGTCATGCCCTGGGGCAGCTGTCCACGCCCATCCCATTGCAGCGTGGTTGTGCGCGGGCTCATGCCGGCGCCGATGACGCTGCGGCTCGTGATGTTGCCGAACGCGTCGTATGCAATTTGCAATGCGACCTGCCATTGGCTGTCCCCCGGCGCCCGGCGAGCCTGGGTCACGCGGCACTTCGCGGCGTCCCAGGAAAGGTCAACCGTGCGTGTCGTCGCATTGCCGCCAGCCAACGAGTGACTCGCCGTGATCTGGGTACCGAGCGGCCGGCCGATGCACCAGTTCGTCGTATCGTTCAGCACGCCCGAGTGGACCGTCCGAATGGATGAGAAGGAACCGGCATGAACGCCACCGGCGAGTTCCGTGACGGTTGTCGTGGCATCGGTGGCAAGCCCCGAGGCCGCGTCGATTGCCGCAATCGTGCGGGTCATGGAGGCGATTTCGCCGCCGTCGAGTGCACCGCCCAGCTCGCGCCGACGGAGCGTCACCGTGGAGGGATAGGGCATGCGCCGCTGGGCAGGTACGCTGCCGAGCGTCAGCGTGGACCAGGTATACATCGTCTCGCCGACCGCGGTGCCGGGTGGCTGGCGGACGACGACGGAGGAAGGCAGTCCTGTGAAAGGATAGTCCTGCCGGAAAGATTCTACGACGGACAAGGCAGGTCCGGCGTTGATTTCCGTCGACGTACGCCTGGCGAATCCCTGGCTGCCGCGGCCTTGAAGATTCCGGCGCAGCCCCTCGTAGGTGTAGCGCGTCGTCAAAATTGCTCCCGTGCCGCTTCCATCGCTGCGAGCGAATTCGGTAACGACGTATGCCGCGGATTGCATTGCTTGTTCCGGCCAGGCAGCGTCAGTGCCGCGCGTATAGGCCGATGCATCGGTGAGAGGCTGGTAGCTGAAAGAGGCCGTGACGCCGTAGCCGTCGGATGCGGACCGCAGCACGTTCGCTTTCGGCCCGTTGCGCAGACGCAAGCGCACTGCGTTGCCGCTACGAGTCACCAGATCGCGCAAGCCATCGCCGTTGACATCCGCGCCAAATGCAAGATACGCACCCTCGTGCGGCACGCCGGTGTCGAGCAGCGTGGTGAAGGAGTTGCCGTTGGAGAGAGCGACATGCCAGTTGGAGGCGCCTTGCAGCAGCAGATCCTCGCGGCCGTCGTCGTTCCAGTCGTGCGTTTGCAGGTACAGGCTGCCGCTCCACGCCGGTCCCTGGAGTTCGGTTCCGTCCCAGTTCGGCCAGCAGCCACCGACACGGAAACGCAGGCGGCCGGTGTAATGGAGGTATGCAAGGTCCTCGCAGTCGTCGCCGTTCATGTCGAGGGTCGTTGCGCCCACGAAGGCGCCGTCGAAGCCTTCGCTGCCATAGGCCTGCGCGGTAATACGCACGATCGAATACGGCTCGCCGAGGATCAGGTCGTCGGTGCCGTCGCGGTCGAAATCGATGCGTTCGCCAGGCCAGCCTTGGAAAGTTCCGCCCATCAGCATTTCATCGGCCAGTGCGACGGACTGGTCATAGAGCGTCACCGGTGTGGCCGAAAATCCGCCGGAAGGCAGGGCATAGAGGACGCGCACGAGCACGGCAGAGCTCGAGTAGGACGGTTGCTCGACCCAGGCGATGTCGCCGAGGCCGTCCCCGTTCATGTCGAGGCCGCGGTAGTCGCCGGTCATCGTGGACACCGGGATGCCGGTTGCAATGGGCGTGCCGAGTCCGCTGACTGTGCCCGGCACGATCTGCCAGCGGCCCCCGCCGGATATCATCAGCAGATCGCTGCGGCCGTCGGCGTTGTAGTCGAAAGGCGAGCCGATACCACCCGGACAGGCGATACCGCTGTTGATCTCGGGGCCCAAGCTGCCATTCGGCTGGGCGAGGCGGTAGCGGATCGTCGCGACGTCACGGTTGGCGCCACCGAACGTGATCAGATCGTCGCGGCCATCACCGTTGATGTCCGCCATGTTCATGAGCACAGATTCCAGCAGACCACCCGCCCAAGTTGGTATCGCAGTCGCGTATGCCATCGCGGGACCGAGCCCGGCCGTGCCGTTCTGCCAGGCGAACGTGCTCGGCGCGAGGCACTCGGCGCCATCGCGGCCGCACTCGCGTACGGTCGCCAGGCGGCTGAATCCCGTTGCGGTGAGTGCCGGCTCGTAGTCGAGCTCGTAGCGACGCAGCACGATCGTCCCGTACAGGATGTCGATCCGGTCGAGCCTTACCACCTGCCGGATCGGCATGCCCGGAACATAGGCCGAATCGATTTCGTTGTTGTTGCGGATCTCGTAGATGAAAGCAACGCGATGGGATGCGGCAACGCCGGCTCCGGGATTCGAGTTGTAGCGCAGCTCGCTGATGCGAAAGCTTCCATTTGCGATGTTCTCGGCGTACTGGAAGTCGATTGCATTGCCAGAGCGGTCACGGATGCGGCTCAGCGCCCAGATTTGCGCGTCGCTCGCCGGATTGGCGGCAGCGCTCCAGTCGATACGCGAATCCGCGGTCGCGCCGTACTCGAAAATCCTGCCGTCAGCCGATTCGACGACGAAGTGGCGCGGCGCCGGCCCGGCGCCGGCGACCGATCGTATTCGCGAGAAGGTTTCGATTTCGGTGCGATACTCCGCGCCGGGTGCACCGTAATAGCCGCCGCTCGTGAGCACGAGACGCTGGCCGTCCAGGCAGAAGCGCTGGCCGTCCGAGCTGGCTGCGGGCGCGGCGAGGCCATCCTGCGCAACCGTGCGCGGGCAGCGCGCGATCTGCGAGAGGCCGCCGATGCTCCAGCCGATGCCGAGGAGGCCGCCTGACGACCGGTGCCGGTACTCCAGCGAGAGCTGCGGCGTCATGCTGCCGGTGCCAGCCGGAAGTTGCAGCGGTATCGAGTAGCTCGCTTCGCCGTCCTGTGTGACGGCGGCGTACCCGGGTGTGCGGCCGACCGATGCGATCGCGACAAGCGACCAGAGCAGGAGCGGGATCAGTACCAAGGCGCCCGGGCGGCGCCGAATGAACGGCAGTTCCATTGCCATGCCTCCCGAAGAAGCCCGGCTCCCTGCCGGGCCACCTCAAGCTATCGATGCGGCATGGCAGCGACCCCACGGTTATCTGTGCGGAACCTCGGCTATTGCGCATGTGGCACCAAGCTGGCGCAGGCGATGGCGTCCGCGCGCCGCCGCGGTGCAAGTCTCAAGCCTGGCTTGCGCAAGCCCTTGATTTACGGTGTGCCCATCACTCGGCATAGAATCTGCATCCTCCCCCGCGGGTAGGCCACCGACACACGGGAGTCCGCGATGAAGCTCGTCACCGCCATCATCAAGCCCTTCAAGCTCGACGACGTCCGCGCGGCGCTGTCGGAGATCGGCATCTCCGGCATGACCGTGACCGAGGTCAAGGGCTTCGGCCGCCAGCGCGGCCACACCGAGCTCTACCGCGGCGCCGAGTACGTGGTGGACTTCGTGCCCAAGACCCGCATCGAGGTCGCTGTGCGCGATGACCTCGTGGACCAGGTGACGGAGGCGATCATCGGCGCCGCCAAGACCGGCAAGGTGGGCGACGGCAAGATCTTTGTCACGGCCATCGAGCGCGTGATCCGCATCCGCACCAGCGAGACGGACGAGGCGGCGCTTTGAGCGATCCGGGCGAGACTGAAAAAGCGGTCTCGCTCGAAGCGGCCGTCGCCAAGATCGCGCTCGCGGACGCGCGCCGGCATGTCTTCCTCTGCATCCACGGCGATTGTGCGCCGCCCGAGCAGGGCGAGGCATCCTGGAAGTTCCTGAAGCGGCGACTCCGTGAGCTCGGCCTCTCGGATGCCGAGCGCGGCGTGCTGCGCACGCGTGCGGACTGCTTCCGCATCTGCCGCGAGGGGCCGATCATGGTCGTCTATCCGGACGGCGTCTGGTACAAGCAGGCGACGCCCGAGAACATCGAGCGCATCATCCAGCAGCACCTGATCGGCGGGCGGCCGGTGGCCGAGCTTCAGTTCGCCGGCAACCCCTTGACCCCACGGGGCTGAGCCCCGCGGCTTGCCTGTCTTCACGCCGCGGCGCAGAGTAGCGCCGGCGGGGGAGGCGGGCCATGAAAAGAAGGGCCTTTTGTCTGTCCGCCGCGGCTGCGTTGGGCGCCGCGGCGTTTCCGTATGGTCGCGCGTTCGGGGCGGTGGCCACGGTCACCGCCGATATCGAGGCCGTCACCGGCGACGGCAAGAAAATCGTCCTGCCAGGCGCCGACGTGGAAGACTTCCGCGCCGGTCTGCGCGGACCGCTCCTGCTGCGGGATGCGCCAGGGTATGACGATGCGCGCAGGATCTGGAACGGCATGTTCAATCGCAAGCCGGCGCTCATCGCGCGCTGTGCGGGCGCCGCGGACATCGTCCGTTCGGTGAACTTCGCCCGTGCCCACGGGCTCTTGGTCGCGGTGCGCGGGGGCGGTCACAGCCTGTCGGGTCAGTCCGTCTGCGACGACGGCCTGATGATCGATCTGTCCCCGATGCGCAGCGTTCGCGTCGATCCGGTCCGCAAGTCCGCGCGGGTCGGGCCGGGCTCCATGCTCGGCGACCTGGACCGGGAATCGCTGGCATTCGGCCTCGCCACGACGACCGGCACGGTGTCGCACACCGGCGCAGCCGGACTGACGCTCGGCGGCGGTTTCGGTCGCCTCGCGCGCCGCTTCGCCACCGCCTGCGACAACGTGACGACCATGGATGTCGTCACGGCGGACGGCCGGCTGCTGGAAGCCAGCGAGACGCAGAATCCCGACCTGTTCTGGGGCCTGCGCGGCGGCGGCGGCAATCTCGGCATCGTGACGTCTTTCGAGTACCGCCTCCATCCCTTCGATGGCCGGGCTTACGGCGGCCATCTCGTGTACCCGTTCGCGGCCGCGCGCGCTGTCATGCGCGGGTTTGCCCAGCTATACCCCGAAGCACCAGAGGAACTCTGGATCGAGCCGGTGCTGGCGGTGACGCCAGAGCGTGAGCGGGTGCTGATCCTCGATGTGTGCTACAGCGGTGCCATGGCATCGGCCGAGCGCACGTTGGCGCCCTATCGCGGCCTGGCAAAGCTGCTCAGTGACGACGTCGGACCGACGAGCTACGTGCGACTGCAGTCGAAGGACGACGAGCGCGCGCGCTTCGGCCGCCGTTATTACACGAAATCGGGCGTCGTAAGACGGCTCGAGCCCGATCTGATCGATGTCATCATCGATGCGTTCGAAAGCTCTCAGGCGCCGCAGCCCAGAGTGGCGATGCCCGCGCATGGCGGCGCCATCGGGCGCGTGCCGCGCGAGGCGACGGCATTGTGGCACCGCGACGTGCTGCACAGCGTGATCTTGCAGGTGAGCGGCGATGATCCGTCGCAGGACGAAAAGAATGTCGGGTGGGTGAAAGCCCGATGGCCGGACGTGGAGGCGTTTACGACCGGTGTCTATGCCAACGTCAACGTGATGGACATGACGGCAGATCCGGCGCGCGCGGCGTTTGGCGGCAACTACGAGCGGATGGTCACGCTCAAGACGCGCTACGACCCGGGCAACCTGTTCCGCCTGAACGCGAACGTGCGCCCGCGCGCCTGACGCGCGCATCGGGTTAGACTGGCGCGGTCATGCCCCGCGCGATCCGCATTCACGAGTACGGCGGCCCGGAGGTCCTCCGGTTCGAGGAAGTGCCTCGCGAGCCGCTCGACCGGCGCCAGGTGCGGATCCGCCACACCGCGATCGGCGTCAACTTCATCGATACCTACGAGCGCACCGGCCTCTATCCATTGAAGCTGCCGGCGGTGCTAGGCCGGGAGGGCGCGGGCGTCGTCATCGAGGCCGGCAGCCAGGTCACGCAGTTCAAGTCCGGCGACCGGGTCGCCTACGTGCACAGCACGGCAGGCTCTTACGCCGGCGAGCGCGTGGTCGATGCGAGCCGGGTCGTGGTGCTGCCGGCGGAGACTTCCGAGCAGCAGGCGGCCGCGATGATGCTCAAAGGCCTGACGGCCTGGTTCCTGCTGCGGCGCTGCTACCGCGTGAAGCGCAATTCGCCCATCCTGCTGCATTCCGCCTCCGGCGGCGTCGGGTTGATCGCGCTGCAATGGGCGGTCGCACTAGGCGCCTCGGTGATCGCAGTCGTCAGTACGGATGCCAAGTCCGAAGTCGCGCACCGCCACGGTGCCAAGCACGTCATCGTGAGCTCCCGCGAGAATCTCGTGGAGCGGGTGCGCGAGATCACGAAGCGACGCGGGGTCGCGGTCGTGTACGACGGTGTCGGCAAAGACACTTTCTTCGCCTCGCTAGACTGCCTGATGCCGCGCGGCCTGATGGTCAGCTACGGCAATGCCTCGGGACCGGTGCCGCCCGTTACGCCGCTTGAATTGTCGAAGCGCGGCTCGCTCTACCTCACGCGCCCGACGCTTTATCACTACATAGCCAAAGCCTCGGAGCTCGCCCGCGGCGCGCGCAAGCTGTTCGAGATCGTCGGCAGCGGCAGGGTCCAGGTGCGCATCGGCCAGACCTACGCGCTCGCCGAGGCCGCGCAAGCGCACCGCGATCTCGAGGCGCGCAGGACGACGGGGAGCACGCTGCTCGTACCATGAAAGTCCGGGTCCTTCCCTCGAACCGCGATTTCGAGGCTCGCGGCGATGAGCCCGTGCTCACCGCGGCGCTGCGCCAGCACCTCAACCTGCCGCACTCCTGCAAGGGCGGATCCTGCGGCACCTGCCGAGTCCGCGTGCTGCGCGGCAGCTACGCCTATCCGCACGGGCGCCCCGCGGGGATCACGGCGGAGGAGGAGACCTCCGGGCACGCGCTGATCTGCCAGGCGCGGGCGCTCGAGGATCTCGTGATCGAGACCCGCGAGATCCGCCATGTCACTGACGTCGAGATCCGGAGCCTGCCTTGCCGCATCGAGCGCATGCAGCGTCTCGCGGACGATGTCATGGGCATGTGGCTCAAGCTGCCGGCGATCGAGCCTTTCAGCTGGCAATGCGGGCAGTACATCGACGTGATGCTACCCGGCGAGCGCCGCCGCAGCTTCTCGCTCGCCAACCCGCCGCACGACGCCGCGCTCCTCGAACTGCACGTGCGCCGCGTGCCGGGCGGCGCGTTCAGCGAGAGGTTGTTCACCGAACTGAAGCCGGGCTCGCTGCTGCAGATGGAGGGACCGCTGGGGCAGTTCGTGTACCGGCCGGGCGAGCGGCCGCTACTCCTGATCGGCGGCGGAACCGGCTACGCGCCGCTCAAGGCGATGATCCGTCAGGTGCTCGAGACCGAATCGCGGCGCGAGATTGCGCTGTTCTGGGGCGCGCGCACCGAGGCGGATCTCTACCAGCATGCCTGGCTCACGGCGCTCGCCGAGAAGCACGCGCGCTTCTGCTACACCCCGGTGCTCTCGGAGCAGCCGGTGGGCGATTCGTTCGACCATGGCTTCGTGCACGAGGCCGTACTGCGCCGGGTGGCGGGCCTCGCGGGCTACGACATCTACGCCGCCGGGCCGCCTGCGATGATCGACGCGGTGCGCGCGACCTTGCCGCCGCTCGGCGCCGACCCCGATCGCATCTACATCGATTCCTTCGACTACGCGCCAGCCTAAACTGGCCTAAATAGGGACAGGTACACATTATCCCGGTACCGCCAGGATAATGTGTACCTGTCCCTATTTAGGCGGCGCCCATGCGCCAGCGAATGAGGGCACCCGTGAGGGAACCGTCGTCCGGGGAATCGGCCAGGACCATGGGCGAGCCGAGGCCGAGGCGGTGGGTGGCCTCGGCGACGCGCGGGGAACCGGTGACCAGCGCCGTCGAATCCATCAGCTCGCGGCAGCGCGGCGTGACGATTCCCACGAGCGCTTCGAGCGCCTCGACACTCGTGGCGACGTAGGCTTTCAGCCCGCCCTGGCGCCAGAGAGTTTCGATCTCGGCCTGCAACTCGGCGCCCGGCTTCGCGGGCTCGCGCGTATAGACCTCGGCATACTGCACGGTGGCACCGCGCGCGCCGAGCGCCTCGGCAAGCAGCTCGCGCCCGCCGCTGCCGCGCACGATCAGCACGCGCTGCCCGCTCATGTGCTGGAACTTCGGCAGTGCGAGCAGCGACTCGCTGTCCATCCCTTCGGCGGGCATCAGCGCCACGCGGAAGCCCGCACCGTTCAATGCCGCCGCGGTCGCAGGCCCGATCGCCGCGATCGGCAGGTCAAGCTGCTGGCCGAGCAGGTCGGCGCCGTAGCGCACGGCGTTCGCGCTCACGAAAATGATGACGTCGAAGCGGTCCGCGGGCCCGATGGCCGCGCGCACCGCCGCGCGATCCGCCCGCGGCCGGATCGCCAGCGCCGGGTAACGCACCGCGGCGCCGCCCTCCGCTTCGATCAGCTTGCAGAGATGCTCGGCCTGATGCTCGGGCCGGGTCACCAATACGCCGATGCCGGTCAGGCGCGCCACCTCAGCGCGCTCCCGCCGCGAGCTCGGCCAAAAGGGCCGCGGCGCCGGCCTCCATCAGGCGGACGGCGAGGCGCACGCCGAGCGATGCGGCATCCCGCGCGGGGCCCGCGATGCGGTCTTCGTAAATCAGCGTGCCGTCCGGCGAGCCGACGAGCCCGCGCAGCGAGAGCGAATTGCCGTCGAGCTCGGCATAGGCCGCGATCGGAGACTGACAGCTGCCGCCGAGGCGCGCGGCGAATGAGCGCTCGGCGTCGAGCAGGAGGCGCGTGGGCGCATGCTCGAGCGGCACCAGGAGGTCGCGGATCCGCGCATCCGCGCCGGGGCACTCGACGCCGATGACGCCCTGGCCCACCGCGGGCAGCATCTGCCGCGGCGAGAGCCGCTCGCGCACGCGCGCGGCGAGGCCGAGCCGTTCGAGGCCCGCCATCGCGAGTACGGTCGCCGCGAACTCGCCGGCATCCAGCTTGCGCAACCGCGTCTCGACGTTGCCGCGCAGCACGACCAGCTCGAGGTCGGGGCGCGAACGCTTGAGCTGGCATTGCCGGCGCAGGCTGGAAGTGCCGATGCGCGCGCCCTTCGGCAAGGCGGCCAGCCTTGCGTGCTCGTTGGAGACGAAGGCATCGCAGGGATCCGCGCGCTTGAGTACGGCGCCGATCCGGAGCCCGTCGGGCAGCTGCGCCGGAACATCCTTCATGGAATGAACCGCGATATCGGCCTCGCCGGCAAGCAGGGCGTTTTCGAGCTCCTTGATGAACAGCCCCTTGCCGCCCACGCCGGCGAGCGCGCGGTCCTGGACGCGATCGCCTTCGGTTACGATCGGCACCAGGCTGACGGTCAGATCGGGGTGCACGGCCGCGAGACACTTCCCCACGTATTCCGCCTGCCACAGGGCGAGGCGGCTGCGGCGGGTGGCGATGCGGACGACCCGGTTCATCGGAGCATTTTGCCATGCGCCGCCCGCGAGGTAGGATCGGGGGCCAGCCGTACGGGGGAGCGGACCATGGGCAGGATCATCGCCGCCTTCGTCATGACGATGGCCGGAATCGCGACCGCAACGGCCGAAGACGAGGCGCGCGCCGCGATCGGCGATACGCGCTTCGCCGCAGGCGACGAGGTCGTCGTGGATGAGCGGGTCTACGGCAACGCCTTCGTCGCCGCAGGACGCGTTGCGGTCCGTGAGCGCGTGGACAAGAGCGCGTTCGTGACCGGCGGCGACGTCTCGATCTCGGGTTCCGTGGGCCGCAACGCCTATGCCGCGGGCGGCGACGTGCGCATCGAGGGCGAGGTCGAAGGCCGGCTGCGGGCGGCGGGCGGTACGGTGCAGCTGCTGCGCAGCGCCAGGGTGAAGGGCAACGCCACGCTCGCGGGCGGCTCCATCGTCGTGGATGGCGAGGTGGGCGAGCGCCTGCGCGCATTCGGCGAGTCCATCGCCATCAATGGCACGGTCGGCGGAGATGTCGAGGTCGCCGGCGAGTCGATCCGCATCGGACCGGACGCCCGCATCGACGGGCGCGTCGAGTACCGCAGCGGCGCCGACGTGCAGGTGCACCCGGCCGCGCAGATCGGCGGCGGCGTCATGGAGGTGGACCGCGAGAAGCGCTGGCTGCGGCGCATCGGCCATGGGGCCACGATCGTCGGCGGCGTCACGCTCTCGTTCGGAGTGCTGCTGATCGGCGCGCTCATGATCCTTCTGGCGCCGCGCTTCAGCCGCGAGGCGGCGGGGGCGGTGCAATCGCTGCCGCTGCAGAGCCTTGGCCTCGGCTGCGTGATGCTGATCGGCATCCCGTTTGCGATCATCGTGCTGCTGGTCACGATCATCGGAATCCCACTCGCGCTGCTGCTCGGGTTCGGCTACGCGCTGCTGCTGCTGCTCGGCTACCTGGTGGGCGCGATCTGTGTGGGCGACTTCGCCCTCGGCAAGATCAGCGCCGAGAAGCTCAAGTCCTCGTGGTGGCGCGTGTTGTTCCTGCTGCTGGCGCTGATCGCGATCGCGATCGTCAAGCAGCTGCCGCTGCTCGGCGGGCTCGCCGCGTTCCTGCTGTTCCTGGCGGGTATCGGCGCGTTCACGATGCGCACCTGGCGCGAGTTCCGGCGCAACCCGGAGGCGCCGGCCGCGGCCTGATTCCGCGTCTCAGCCGCGCAGGCGCTTCGCGACGTCCGTCGCCAGCCGCCGGCTGACGGGGAGGGTGCTGCCGCCCCGGAGCCGCACATGCTGATGGCCCTCGGCGTCGCGCTCTAGGCTCTCGATGTGATCGACGGCCGCGAGCGTGTTGCGGTGGATGCGCACGAAGCGGTCGGCGAACTCTTCCTCGAGTGCCTTGAGCGGCTCCTCGATCAGCTCCTCGCCGCCCGCGTGCCTCAAGGTCGTGTATTTCTGCTCGGCGATGAAGCAGAGCACCTGCTCGAGCGGGATCAGCTTGAGCTCGTCGCGCGTGCGCACCGCGATGCGCGTGCGCGGGCCCGAAACGCCCTCGGCGATGCGCGTGAGCTGGGCGCGGGTCGGCGTGCGCGCGCGGGCGAGGGCCTCCTGGAGCTTTTCGAGCCGCACCGGTTTCATCAGGTAACCGGCCGCCTGCGCGTCGAAGGCGGCCAGTGCGTGCTCCTCGAAGGCGGTCGTGAAGATGACGGCAGGCGGTTCCGGCATGCGTGCGAGATGACGCGCGGCCTCCAGACCATCCATTCCAGGCATGCGGATGTCGAGCAGCACCACCTCGGGCCTGAGCCGGCCGACGAGCAGGAGCGCTTCCTCGCCGTTCGCGGCCACGCCCGCGAGCTCGGTCTGCGGCAGCTCCTCGACCAGGTGTGAGAGCCGCTCGCGCGCGAGCGGCTCGTCGTCCACCACCAGGACGCGCAGATTCACGCCGGCCGGTCCGCGGCGGGAAAGCGCAGAGTCACCAGAAAGTGCTCCGGTGTCTCGATGACCTCGAGATCGGCCTCGCCATGGAACATCAGCTCGAGTCGCTGGCGCACGTTGTCGAGCCCGATCTGGTGGCCGGGCCGGCGCGCGACGAGCCTGGGTTGCACGGGATTGCCGATCGTCAGCACGGCCCTGCCGTTCTCCAGCTTGCCGGTGACGCGGATGATGCCGCCTTGGTCGAGCGGCTCGATGCCATGGTACACGGCGTTCTCGAGGAGCGGCTGCAGGATCAGCGCAGGTACCTGGACGTCGAGCGGCAGCGAATCGACCTGCCAGTCCACCTTGAGGCGGTCGCCGAGGCGCAGGCGCTCCACTCGCTCGTAGGCGCGCGCAATCTCGATCTCGTGCGCCAGCGGGATCCGCTCGCGATGCTCGCGCAGCGATGCGCGAAACAGATCCGAGAGATCCGCGATCGCCTGCTCGGCGACGCGCGGATTGCTGCGCGTTAGCGAGGCGATCGTGTTCATGCTGTTGAACAGGAAATGCGGGCGGATGCGTGCCTGGAGGGCCCGCACGCGGCTCTGGGCCTCGGCTTCGACGTTGCTGCGCCACTGGTGCGAGACGTAGAAATAACGCAGTGCGAGTCCGCCGGCGATGGCGCAGACCGCGAGGTTGCGCAGCAGGAACTCCAGGTGATCGACAAACGGCGGCGAAGCGACGCCGAGCAGCCGGTTGGTTCGCTCCGCGAACCACCAGGCGCCTTCGGTGACGCCCGCCGTGACCAGGAGCATCAGGACGAGCGACAGGACCGAGCCCCAGGCCACGTCCATCCGTCCGAGCACGCCCCGGAACACGCACAGGAGCGCAGCGATGCCGAGCCCGGTCCAGAGCAGGAACAGCGAGGTCTTCGCCAGGTACGGCCAGAACTGCACGCCGATGCCATGGCGCGCGAGCGTCAGGAGCACGGCCACCAGCTCCGCGATCAGGATCACGGCAAGGACGCTTCTTGGGCGGCAGAAGTCCGGCAGGTAGAAGCCCGGGCGCTCGCGCCGGATGAGGAAGGTGCCGGTGTCGGTCAGGGGCTCAGGTTTGCTCACGGAACAGCGGCTTCTTCAGGCGGAAGATCGTCGAGATGTCCTCCTCGCCGTGGCCGCTGGCGAGCAGGCGCTCGTAGTCGCGGATCGTCGTCTCGACCACCGGCAGCTTGGCGCTGTGCTTCGCCGCCATTGCGCGGCAGATGCGCAGGTCCTTGTCGTGCAGCCGCACGCGGAATCCGGCGGGATAGTCGCCGCGCGCCATGAACGGTGCGCGATTGACGAAGTACCAGGAGGAGCCCGCGCCCTTGCCGAGGATGTCGATGACCTTCTCGAGCGGCAGTCCTTCGGCGTCGGCAAAGGCCATCGCCTCGGCCGCGGCCTGGATCGCGCCCGCGCACAGGATCTGGTTGGTGGCCTTGGTCGCCTGGCCCGCGCCCGAGGGGCCCATGTGCATGCAGACCTTGCCGAGCGCGGCGAGTACCGGCTGCGCGCGCGTGAAGGCTTCCTCCTCGCCGCCGCACATGATCGCGAGCGTGGCGTTCTTCGCGCCTTCGACGCCGCCGCTCACCGGGCAGTCGAGGAAGAAGCCACCGGCGCCTGAAACGAGCGCCGCGCACTGGCGTGCGGTGTTCGCATCGACCGTCGAGCAATCGATCGCAATGGCACCGCGGCGCAGACCCGGCAGCAACTGGCCGATGACGCTCAGCAAGTCGTCGTCGGCGGATACACAGCTGACAACGAAATCACAGGCGCCGGCCAGCTCCGCGGGCGAGTTGAATGCCCGGCAGCCGGTCTCGGCGGCGAACGCCTCGGACCTGGCGGCGGTGCGGTTCCAGGCGCCGGCCAGCAATCCCGCGCGATGCAGGTTGCGGGCCATGTGCTGGCCCATGGCGCCAAGGCCGATGAATCCGACGTTCATGGCGGGCCCCATTGTGCCCGCATCAGGGTCTCAGCTGCAGTAATCGTCCACGGCCTGCTTGGCGCGGGCGCGGGCTTCGGTGAGCTCCTGGTCGCTGAGATAGACGCGCCTGCCGTTCTCTTCGCGGAACAGGCGGCGCGATTCGATGTAACGCTGATAACGGTCCTGCGCGGCCTTGCACTGCTCGACCTTGGCCTTCTCGGCATCGTTCCGGGCAGCCTGCATCGCCTCGCGCGAAGGCGACGGCTCGGGCGTGGTCGGGCCACCAGAAGGCGATGCGGTCGTGCCGCCGTCGTCTCCGCCATCGTCACCTTCGCCTTCGTCCTCGAAGCCCTCACCCGACTCTTCGTCGACGACACCCCGATCGACGACGCCCAGAATTCTGGCGCCGGCCTGATTCGGGGGCAGATCGGTGTAGTGGAGCTGCCCGGAGGCGTCCACCCATTTGTAGACGGTCTCGGCCGCCGCGACTGCGGTCAGGCCCGCCATCAGGAATGCCAGCAAAGCCTTGTGAATCCGGGACATATTCCACCCCCGACTGCGCACAGTGTGGCCTTTCCGGGGCCCGAAACCCTTGACGGCGGTCACAATGGGGACCCGACTCGGGGCGAGTTTAGCGGACCACGGCCAAAAAGGTGGCAGGCCGGTACCTGGGCGGGGACAGGGGGAAGGAACGCCCCGCGCCAGGACCGGCTGCCGTGAAAACGACCCGACGGCGAGCTATTGGCTGTAGGCGCGTTCGTCGTGCAGCGCGAGGTCGAGACCCTCGACTTCCTGCTCCTTCGTCACGCGCAGACCCATGATGGCAGCGAGAAGTTTCAGGATGATGAAACTGCCGATGCCGCTCCAGGCGATCGTGAAGAGCACGCTCTTGGCCTGGGTCCAGAGCTGCGTACCGATCGAGACGCCTTCGGCGAGTCCGGAGCCGCCGAGCGACCCGGCGCAGACCGCGGTGAGCAGCGCGCCGACGATGCCGCCCATAGCGTGCACGCCGAAGACGTCGAGCGAATCGTCGTAGCCGAACAGGCGCTTGAGGCGAGTCGCGGCGAGGAAGCAGATCGTGCCGGAAGCGATGCCGATCAGGAGCGCGCCTGCGGGGCCCGCGGTGCCCGAGGCCGGCGTGATCGCGACCAGCCCGGCGATTGCGCCGGTCGCGATGCCGAGCGCGCTCGGCTTGCCGTGTGCGGCCCATTCGAAGCTCATCCAGGCGAGCGCCGCGGCCGCGGTCGCGATCTGCGTCACGAGAAGCGCCATGCCGGCGGTGCCGTTCGCGGCGAGCGCGCTGCCGGCATTGAAGCCGAACCACCCGACCCAGAGGAGCGCGGCGCCCACCACCGCGAGCGGCAGGTTGTGCGGGGGCATCGCGGTGGCGGGATAGCCCTGGCGCGGGCCGATCACGAGCGCGGCGACGAGCCCGGCGACGCCCGCGTTGATGTGCACCACGGTGCCGCCCGCGAAGTCGAGCACGCCCCAGTCCCACAGCAACGCGCCCGGCCCGCTCCAGACCATGTGCGTGATGGGCGCGTAGACGAGAGTGAACCAGAGCGCGGTAAAGGCGAGGAGGGCGCCGAACTTCATGCGCTCGGCGAAGGCGCCGACGATGAGCGCCGGCGTGATGATCGCGAAGGTGAGCTGGAACGCCGCGAACACGGATTCCGGGATCGTGGAGACGATCGAGTCCACGCCCACGCCGGCCATGAACGCCTTGCCGAGACCGCCGATGAAGGAGCGCAGCCCGATCTCGCCCTCGACCATGCCGGTGGTGTCGAAGGCGATGCTGTAGCCGTAGATCACCCAGAGCACGGAGACGAGCGCCGTGATCGCGAAGCACTGCATCAGCACCGAGAGCGCGTTCTTCATGCGCACCATGCCGCCGTAGAGGAGCGCGAGCCCCGGGATCGTCATCAGAAGCACGAGCGCGGTGGCGACGATCATCCAGGCGGTGTCGCCGCTGTCGATGGCTGGTAGGGCTTCTTCCACGGCGGGCCTCCGTTCGGTCGATAACTGCCGGCACGGGCGAGATTCGTGCGCGCCGCCCGCCGCCGGATCCCGGTAGCGTTGGAGTTGGCATTGCAGCAACCATGCCATCGGAGAGGCGCTTGCGAATCAAGGCGTTACAGGCGATGGTCGCTAGCGCCGGGCGCGCGCTTGCACCGTCATGGCGCAGGCTGGACTCGGTGCTGCAAGATTGTGGTTCACCGGAGGTTCCGCATGGCGTCCGACCCGAAGTCCATCGAAGAACTCGCGCGCAAGCTCGCGGAGGCGATGCCGCCCGGCCTCGCCGCGTTCAAGGAAGACCTCGAAAAGAACTTCAAGGCCGTGCTGCAGAGCGGGCTCGCGAAGCTCGACCTGGTCACGCGGCAGGAGTTCGATATCCAGTCGGGCGTGCTGCGTCGAAGCCGGGAGCGGCTCGAGGAGCTCGAGAAGCGCATCGCCGCGCTCGAACAGGGCAAGCCCGAGGGCTGAGTGCCGCTGCGCGCGCCCGGCGCGCGCCATGAACCCAGCGACCGTCCTGACGCGCGCCCAGTTCGGGCTCGACGCGCCGCTGGTGCGCGTCGAGGTCCATTGCGGCGGCGGGCTTCCGCAGCTCCACGTCGTGGGACTCGCCGAAGTCGCCGTGCGCGAGAGCCGCGAGCGCGTGCGCGCCGCGATCGTCAAGGACGGCGCGGAATTTCCCTCCGGGCGCATCACCGTCAGCCTGGCCCCGGCCGACCTGCCGAAGGAAGGCGGTCGCTTCGATCTGCCGATCGCGCTCGGGATCCTCGCGGCGGCCGACCGTCTGCCAGCGGATCCGCTCCTTGCAACCGAGTTCTACGGCGAGCTTTCGCTCGGCGGCGAGTTGCGAGCGATCCGCGGCGCGCTATCGGCGGCGGTCCATGCGGCGCGAGACGGGCATCGCATCGTCGTGCCTGCGGTGAACGTTACGGAAGCGCGCGCAGCGGGCGGCGCCTCGGTGGCGGGCGCAGCGACGCTGGCTGCGGTCTGCGAAGGCCTGCGCGGGAGCGAGGGACTGCCGTTCTCCCGCGGCGGGCAGCTGCCCGATTGCCGGCCCGCGCCGCCGGATTTCGCCGACGTGCGCGGGCAGACCGGCGCCAAGCGAGCGCTCGAGATCGCCGCGGCTGGCGGGCACAGCATTCTCCTGATCGGGCCGCCGGGCGCCGGCAAGAGCATGCTGGCGCAGAGATTGCCGGGCCTGTTGCCGCCGCTCGCGGATGCCGAGGCGCTCGAATGCGCGATGCTGCATTCGCTGGCGCGGCCGCTGCCGCCCGTCTGCGAATGGCGCGCCCCGCCGTTCCGCGCGCCGCACCACGGCGCTTCTGCCGCCGCCGTGATCGGCGGCGGCGGGCGGCTGCGACCGGGGGAGATCTCGCTCGCGCATCGCGGCGTGCTGTTCCTGGACGAGTTGCCAGAATACCGGCGCGACGTGCTGGAAGCGCTGCGTGAGCCGCTCGAGACCGGTTTCGTCAGCGTCGCGCGCGCGGCCTGGCGCGGTCAGTTCCCGGCGCGCTTCCAGCTCGTCGCCGCGATGAATCCCTGTCCCTGCGCCTACGCCGGCGACCCGAATGGGCGCTGCCGCTGCACACAGCCGCTCATCCGCCGCTATCTCGCGAAGCTGTCCGGTCCGCTGCTCGATCGCATCGATCTGCACGTCGAGGTGCCGCGGCAGGAGTATTCCGTGCTGCGTGCCGGCGCAGCGCCGGGCGAGGCAAGCGCAGTGGTCGCGGAGCGCGTCGCCGCCGCGCGCAAGCGCCAGATGGGGCGCGGCGCGCTGAATGCCATGCTGGAGCCCAAGGCGTTGGCGGTAGCGTGCGGACTCGGGCTGCGGGAGCATGCACTGCTCGAGACCGCCATGCGGCGCCTGGGGCTATCGGCGCGGGCCTGCCACCGGATCCAGCGCGTCGCGCGAACGATCGCCGATCTCGGGGGTCTGGAGCGGGTAGGAGTGGCGGAGTTGTCGGAGGCGATCGGCTACCGGCGACTCGACCGCGAGCCTCAGGCGGCTGTGGGGTGAGTCATGCGAACCGGAACAATTGGTGCGCTGACGGCTGCGCTGGCAATCGCACTGGCGGGGGTGGCGCACGGCAAGGCGAATACCGCGCGCATCTCGATCAGCGGTCCCGGCATCGAGAGCGAGATCGCGTCCAGCGATCCGGAACTCATCATGGCCAATGCCTGGGCCGGGAATTTCGCGGAGGCGAGCCAGGTGGCGTCCGCGCCGGATGCGTCTCTGCCGCGCCATCTGGTCAAGTTCTACATCGACACCGGCGAAAGCGGCATGCGCCTTGTGTATGCCGTGCATTTCGTCTGGGACCCGACGGCGCGGCGCGCGCGCGTGCAGTTGCCGGGACCCGGCGACCGCTGGTACCGGCTCAATATCGGCACGATCATCCACGACGGCAGCGACGGCAGCCCGCTGCGCGACGGAAGCTGGTATTACGCGAACGAAGAATGGGCCCGCGCTGTGCGGGCCCTGCTGCCGTCCGGCTAGCGGCTGTTCTCCAGCATGTAATCCACGGCGGCCTTGACGGCGTCGTCCGAGAGATCCATGCGCCCGCCTTTCGCGGGCATCAAGCCGACCGAGCCCTGGAAGCCCTCGATGGCGTGCTTGTGGAGCGTTGCTGTACCGGCAGCGGCGCGCGGGCCCCAGGCGCCTTTGTCACCGAAGCGCGGCGCGCCGGCGAGGCCCGAGCCGTGACAGGTGATGCAGGCGGATTCGTAGACGGACTTGCCGTCCGCCGGCTTGCCCGGTTCTGTGACTGGTGTGCCGCCCGCGGGCGGAGCGGCGGGCGCGGTCGGCGGCGTCACGATCGCGAGGCCACTGTTGTCCTGGCCGGCGACGGCCACCTGGCCGAAGGGCTCGATGCGCTCGTGGGCCTCGGCCTGCATGAGCGGGTCGGTCGTGTCGCGCGCGCCCTTGGGGCCGCGGTCTACGAAACGCGAGACGCCGATCAGGAGCAGCAAGATGGCGATCAGAACGCCGAGCACGGCGCTGAAAACGTTGACGAAATGCCGGTCCGGCTTGGCCATCGGGCTGAACTCGCGTGGGCGTTTCGGGACCGCGAATTATAGCGGGCGGCGCGCGTGCGGCGGTAGGCGCTCATTGGACGCTCGGGTGCCGCGGCCGCTAGAATCGCGCTCCGCACGCGCCCGTAGCTCAGCTGGATAGAGTGACGGTCTCCGAAGCCGTAGGTCGTGGGTTCGACTCCCGCCGGGCGCGCCAGACACGCGAACGAAGGCCCTCCAGCGGAGGGCTTTTTTTCTGGCGACGGGAGGAGTGTGATAGCGCTCAGGGGATCGCTTCGGATCGGCTGGGGAGTGGTCGATGATTACAGTCTCCACGCGCCGCCTGCTCGCACTCAGAATCGTCTACCTGCTGAACTTCGTCGGGCTGGGCGCCATGGCGTGGCCTGCCTTGCTTCGCCCGGATGAGCCGCTGGGGCTGGTCGAAGGGGCGGCATTCAGCTTCTGGGCGGCCTTTTCGCTCCTGACGGCGCTTGGACTGCGCTATCCGCTGCGCATGCTGCCGCTGCTGTTCATCCAGATGGCGTACAAGATCGTCTGGTTTGCGGCGGTCGCGTATCCGCTGTGGGGTACGAACCAGTGGAATGCCGGATCGACGCGGCTCGCCTGGAACTTCGCCATTCCGGTTTTCATCGATCTGCTGGTCATTCCCTGGTCCTACGTGCGCGATCAGTTCATCCGGCAGCCGGCCGAGCGCTCAAACGAGGTGGCACGGCACGCGGCTTGAACGACTCCCTGGGAGGAAGGGGCCTTTCTTGCGATTGGCGTCAGCAGCGGCATATCGGGCGAGAGGGGATGTTAGATGTCACTTTTCATGTCCAACTGTAGTTAGAGCGCAATGATCACCCTCCATCGCGCCTTGATTCTGCTTTCCCTGCTCGCGGTGTTTGTAGCGGCGGGAATGCCTCTTGAGCAGCCATATCGGGCCACAGTCCTCATTGACGCACCGCCAGTCTTGCTTACTCTTGCAGCGTTTGGCGCAGTGCTCGTCGTTGTGCTTCAAGTCGTTTCCGCATATGGCCTATTCCGTTTTCGTCGCTGGGCGCCCACCACGGCTGCTTGCGCCACGATCGGAGTTGTTGCGCTGGCTCTAGGCTTGATGCTGACGCCAAATTTCTCATCAATCGTCTCGCTTGGAGCCAAGCTTCTGGCCATCACATCTGCAATCGCCTGGACAATGGCGGCGCTTCTCGCCCGATCAACGTCGATGAGGACTAGATATGGCATTGCGCTCTAACTATGCGATGCAGCGGTCGGCGCTGGTCGGCACGCCGCTTGCAGGGACAAGCCCCGGCGCAGATGGGTTGCAATCCGCAAGCGGCGCGCCGACTGTGCGCCGCCGCTGATCGCGGACGTTTGGCAACTCAAGATGTCTTGGCGCCTCACTCTCTTGCTCACGGCCGTGGTCATCCTTGCTGGGTGCGGCGCCACGTCGGAGTTGGCAGACGCGCACATTGCAGCGAATGCCCCAACGGACAAACCGGTTTCGTGGACAGACCTTCGCCAGATGGATCGAGCTATCGCGCCATATGTTGCGCAGGCGCGGGCCAGTTACCCCGAAGCGAGAGCCCGCTATCTCGCGGGGCTTCCGCCACGTCACAGCTTCTTTGTAACGGTTGATCTGCGCGACAGTCGCGGGAACGTGGAACGCGTGTTTCTACTTGTGGATCGCATCGACACGGGTGTGATTCATGGCCGCATTTGGAACATCTTGCAGCTGGTGCAGGGTTTCACGTATCGACAAGCCTATTCCATCCCGGAAGCTGAAGTACTGGACTGGACCATCACGAAACCGGACGGCACTGAAGAAGGTAACTTCGTCGGCAACTATCTCGATTCGCTACATGAGCAGCCTTCGCAATGAGTTGCCTAACTATGCGATGCAGCGGTCGTCGCTGGTCGGCACGCCGCTTGCAGGGACAGGTACCGGCGGGGACAGGTTGCGATCAGCAAGCGGCGCGCCGACTGCGCGCCGCCGCTGATCGCGGACGTTAGGCCCCTGATTTGGAGCGCTTGACATACCATATATGGTCTAGGCATCATATGGCATGTGGCGCATTGAAGACTACTCTCGGCTCGAGAAGCAACTTGGTGCCACACCTCTGGAGATCCAGAAGCGGTACGAGAAGTGGAAAGACATCGCAGTTATTTCTGGTCCGCCTGGCCTGAGAGCGATTCGGGGGTTCCGAGACGAAGCCCTCTCCGGCCAGTGGAATGGTTACCGCTCCTCCCGGCTGAGTCTTAAGTACCGGGTCATTTACCGCGTGGTTGCTTCACAACTGGTGTTTCAGGTCGTCGAAGTAACGCCCCATGACTATCGGAGACGCTGATGAGTGAGTTTCGTCCCGCCAAGCGCCGCGTGAAGGTTTCGGTTGGCGACTCGGTTCGCATCGTGCGCGAACTGCAGGAGCTCAGCCAGAACCAGCTCGCCAAGCGCACCGGCATTCCCCAGACGACCATTTCGGCGATTGAGAATGGTCGCGTTCGCCTCGGCGTCGAGAGGGCCAAGGTCCTGGCCCGCGCCTTGAAGTGCCACCCGGCCGTTCTGGTCTTCCCCGGGTGGGAATCTGAAGAGCAATCAGCGGCCTAACTATGCGATGCAGCGGTCGTCGCGCGTCGTCACGCCGCCGCTGATCGCGGAAGTTATACGTCATGACGAGCGTCTCGAAACGGCAGTTGCTGGGCTGGGGCGTAACTTCAATTGCAGTTCTTGGCCTTGCCTTCGCCGCAGTGCCCTTCTTGCAAAGCTGGCGCCCCAATCCGAGCGTAAAAGCTGCGCTTCCTGTCCATGAAGTCAAAGACATGATGGCTGGAGAACTTCGAAAGCTCGACTCTGGAGTTTGGATTTATCGCCGCACCGAAGACGACCTAATGGCACTTGGTAGCTACGACGAGTATTTGGCCGACCCTCGGTCCGAGAAGAGTTCACAGCCAGATGCCATAGCCAACCAATGGCGATCTGTTCGGCCCGACTACTTCATTTTTGTCCCGGGCGCGCCATACAGAGGATGCGCCGTGCAGTTCATGCCGGCAAATACCCGCGACTATCCCGACTTTGCAGAGGGTCGCGTCGTATCACGATTAAACCACTTCTACGAACCTTGTGAAGGACGAACCCTCGATGTTGCCGGTCGTGTGTTCTCTCGCATCGGCTGGCCCGAAGAGCGCAATTTGAGGGTCCCGGACATCGAATGGGTGACAGAAACCAAGTTCGCCATTGAGTAGTCATGACGTATAACTACGCGATGCAGCGTTCGGCGCTGGTCGGCACGCCGCTTGCAGGGACAGGCCCGGGCGAGGACAAGTTGCAATCAGCAAGCGGCGCGCCGACTGCGCGCCGCCGCTGATCGCGGACGTTAGGCCTAGTTCGACATGCTCGGCTGGGAAATCCTGATTCAACGCGTCAATCCCGAACGACCCCTTCCAGAGAGGGTTCTCGCCAGGTGGGTGATTGGACCCCGCGGGCTGGACTGGCTTGATCAGCTCGTTAAAGAAGGAAAAGCGGAGCTACTCCTTGATGGTGGCTATCCCACACGTTTTGCCGCGGTCGCTAGGGATGTGCTCCCGAAACTGGCCGGAGCCCCACCGCGCCACGATGGCCCACTCGTCATTGGTGAAGACTACATCTTGCCTGGAGGCTGGCCACGAGACGTTAGGATTGATCGCGATAAGCTGTCGGCATGCCCACCGGACGAGAAATTGGTTATCGAAGCATGGGATTTGAGCTAATTGTAGTTGGGCGTCACTATGAACGGTAGACCGCTGACGGTCTTTGGATTCAGCGAGGTACTGCTACTTCTTTTCGTTGCAGGGTGTGCTGGAACGCGTGAGAACGCCGTGGCAGACGCAACGAACCCGATGGCGACGGAAGAAACCTATCCAAGTGAGCCGGTGCGCATCGTTGAACCGTTTGGGGTGGGCGGCGGACCCGATCTGTTGGCGCGCGTGCTGGCGCCGAAGCTCTCTGAGTTGTGGCGCCAGCAGGTGATTGTGAAGAATGTTCCCGGCGCAGGGGCCACGGCAGCGCCGGCACTGGTCGCTGGGTCGCCGGCCGACGGTTACACGCTGCTGCTGAACACCAGCGCTCAGGCATACACTGCGGCGCTCTCGAAAAGTCCTCCGTACGACCCGTTGAAGGACTTCATCCCGATCGCTGCGCTCACTAGCCAGCCCTACGTTCTCGTCGCAGGCAAGTCCGCTGGAATAACGACCGTGGGCGAACTCATTGCAGCGGCAAGAGCAAACCCGGATCAGCTAAGGTTTGCTTCCACCGGCCCCGGCACGGGCACGCACTTTGGTGCTGTGAAGTTCAACTACGAGGTCGGCATCAAAGTCGTTGACGTGCCGCCCCAGACGGCAGCTGGAATCGCTGGGGTCCTGGCTGGCACGGTCGAAGGACGCACCACCTACATGTTTGCACCCATTTCAGCGGTCGCGCTGCCTCTAATCCACGGTGGCAAACTCATTGCGCTTGGCGTCAGCACCGCGCGGCGCTTAAACTTGCTTCCGGACGTGCCGACTATCGCGGAGGCAGGCGTCGCCGGATTCGACTTTCCAATTTGGTACGGAATGTGGGCGCCGGCGGGTACACCGGCTGCGGTGATCGACAAGCTCGGCCGGGACATCGCCCAAGTTATCGCCGGGCCAGATCTAACGGAGTGGCTGGTAAAACACGGGGCGGACACAATGAACATGACGCGGCCCGAGTTCGCGAAATTTGTTCAGGACGAGAGCGAGGCTGCAACCCAACTCATGAAGACCGCCGGGATCAAGCTGCAATAGACAAATGCGAATGACGCCCAACAACACGCTGCAGCCGACGTCTCTGCGTCCGCGGCTTCGCCGCTCCGGCAGAGCCGCGGCTGAGCGTGAGCGTTAGGCCGCTTGTTGCGTGATGCGCAACATGGTACACTCCGCGCGTGATCCAGTCGATCCGGCACAAGGGGCTGCGACGCTTCTATGAAGCCGGAGGCCTTGGAGGAATCCAGCCGAAACATGCCAAACGACTGCGGATGCTCCTGATCGCGCTGGAGACTGCCCAAGTCATTGGAG
>Ga0187892_10002558_pt1 | contig 35897 bp, 26 predicted proteins | sample MA1701073metaG_FD_139345 | JGI IMG/M metagenome (GOLD analysis project Ga0187892, IMG submission 139345) | Bio-ooze microbial communities from a basaltic lava cave in the Kipuka Kanohina Cave System on the Island of Hawaii, USA - MA170107-3 metaG ... | reverse complement strand
TGCTCCGTTCGGGTCGAATGATGCTCCGTTCGGGTCGAATGATGCTCCGTTCGGGTCGAATGATGCTCCGTTCGGGTCGAATGATGCTCCGTTCGGGTCGAATGATGCTCCGTTCGGGTCGAACGGTGCTCCGTTCGGGTCGAACGGTGCTCCCGCAGGGTGCGCGGACGCCTTTGGCAACCGCGACCGGTCAGTCCGGGCACTCATCACTCGTAACTCGTCACTCGTCACTTCCCCGCCGTCACTCGTCACTTCCCCGCCGTAACTCGTTACTTCCCCCTCGATCCCCGGCCACATCCTCTTTCCCTCGGGCCCGGAATACGAGAGGTAGTCCTCCCAGAAGTAGCTGTACCAGCCGGCGACCCGGCCGCCCTGCATGATGTAGGGCGCGCCCCAGTGCTCGCCGTTGTATTTGATCTCGACCGTGAAGTCGCTGGACGCCCGCGCCAGGGGAAGCACGCGGGCCTTGGTGGTCACCCAGCTTCGCGTATAGACGGGGATGTCGCGCCCGCTGGCGGCGATCGCTTCGGTGTAGCACTTGAAGAACTCCGGCCCGCGGCCGGATTCGCCGATCCTATAGCCGATCTTGTCGAGCTTGGGGCACTGGCGGATCATCTTCTCGACGACCTCTTTCGTGTAGTCGTAGACCTCGGCTTCGGTCCCCTGGTAGCCGGGGCGGGGGTTGTGGGGCACGTCGAAGCGCGCCTCGTAGCTCATGAGGCTGACCTTGATGCCTCGGTTGTGGGCCATGGCGATGATCCGGTTGAGCTGCTTCAGGAGAGTGGCCTTGATTTCCGGCGCGACGCCGACCTTGGGGAACCGCTCGCTCTGGATGAAGTAGGCGTAGAGGTTGGGAAAGCGCGTGGTGTCGAGGTCGTAGGGGCCGTGGATGTCGAGCCAGTTCAGGCGCGAGCGGGCCATCTGGTCGAAGAGGGTTTGCCAGTAGTGGTCGTCCATGAAGAACCAGCGCTTGGGGTCGGTGAGCGCGGCGGGGTCGTTGTCCACGAAGTTCTTTTCGTAATCCCAGGGGAGGGGGAGGAAGATGTTCCAGCCGCGATCGGCGAGGTAGGGCTTGCCGTGGACGACGGGCTGCTTCCAGGCGTCCTTTCCGCCGTTTCTTATGCGCTCGGCGGCCTCGAGGAGGCCGTACATGAGGCCGTTGGCGTCGTTGGCGGCCACGCCGACGAGCCCCTTCGAGAAGGCGAGGTCGTAGCCTTCCGGAGGCGGACCTGGGAGGCCGGAGTAGATGTGCGTTTGAACCTTGGCTAGGATTCCCTTCTCCGCAAGCGCCGCCCGCAGCTCCCTTTCCCCAAACTCGACCGGCCCAAGACTTTGGGACTGGAGCAACCCGCCGATCGCGAGCACCGTCGTGAGCATGGTCATTGACGGAATGAGGTTCGTCCACGAAGGAAGCGCTTCCTTTCGCAGAAACCCATCGCCGAATCGTCGGCGAACTGCCGAAGGCTGTGAGACCCCATTGGCGCGCGCCGAACTCGGCTCACAGCCTTCGGCAGTTCGCCTCCGCTGAGCGCCTTCCATGGACCGGATTGGCACGGAGCCACGCTGACGGAGTTACCTTCTAGGATGTGCGTCCTGGTACTTTTTGCGGACCTCCGACATCTCGAGCTGCGTGTAGACCTGCGTCGTCGCCACCGATTCGTGGCCGAGCAGTTCTTGGAGCGCCCGCAGATCCGCGCCGCCCTGCAGCAGATGCACAGCGTACGTGTGCCTCAGCGTATGCGGGCTCACCCCTTCCGGCAAGCCGGCCCTGTGGGCGTACTCTCGAAGCTTAAGCCCGACGGTCGTTCGCCGGAGCGGCAACCCTCGGGCCGATAGGAACAGCAGCGCGGAGGGCGTTCTGCTGAGCTTCGGACGCGAATCTCGGAGATACCGTTCCAGCCAGGACGCGGTTTCGCCGGGGAGCGGCACCCAGCGCGTCTTGCCTCTCTTTCCGCTGACGCGGATCGCCAGGTTCTGAAGGTCGAGCGCCTCGAGCGTCGCCTCGACGGATTCGGAGATGCGCAGGCCCGCACCGTAAATGAGCTCCAGAAGCGCGCGGTCGCGCAAGCCGGCAGGTTTGGCGACGTCCGGCGCGGAAAGCAGCGCTTCGAGCTGCTCGACGGGAAGCGCCTTCGGCAGTGAGCGCGCCTTGCGGAACCCTCCGGCGTCGGGAAGGTCCAGCGCCGGTCCCTCGGCGCGCGCCTTCAGGAACTTTAGCAGCGACCTGAGCGCGCTCATGCGGCGCTGGGCGGTCGCGGGAGCGAGGGGGCGCCCCAGGCTGGCTTGAAAGCGTGAAAGCGCTGCCGCGTCCAGCTCGCTCCAACGAGAGAGTCCCCGCCGTCGAAGGAAATCAGCCGCCTTCAGCAGGTCGGAGCGATAGGCATCGGCCGTGTGCGGGCTCGCGCCGCGATGCACGCCGATGTGGTCGAGAAACCACTCGATCGCCTCATCCAGCTCGTCTACTTTCGCTTCCAAATCCAAATCGTAGGACGAATGTATTCGAGGTCGTGCATCAAGTCGAAGCCGTCGCCGTACACGGCAAAGGGAGCGTATCGCGACTTAAGCTCGTCGAGGAACTCCTTGTATCGGCTGACGATCAGGCTTACGACGGGGTCTAAGCCCTTGCGATCCTTCAGCCTTTCGAGGTCCTTTGCTTCGAAGCTGGAAAACACGACGTAGGCCGGCTCGAGCTCCGTTAGCAATCGAACGTCCCAGTCGAAACGATCCCGCGGATTCGGAGGAACGTACTGCACGACACCGGCGCGCAAGGCCTCCTGGCGGTAGCCCTCGAAGAAGGGGAGAAACAGCTGCCGAGGCGCCGCCGAATTCGGAAAGACCGGGGGCGTGTAGTACCACGGATCACTCGGAATTCCTACGGTTGCATCGTCAGTCTTGGCAAGCTCCCGCTTGAGCAGCCTCGCGGCAGAGTCGCGCGGGTCCTCGCCCGCCATCCATAGCGTCATGACCGCGCTCGCTCGCAGGCCGCCCCAAATCGGCACGCCTCCCAGCCCCAACATGCCGAAGACGACCGCCCAACGGCCCCATCTCGGCGACTCGAACGCCCGTTCGACGAGGCAAACGATGCCGAACGCGAGCAAGAAGTAAAGGGGGAAGGTGTAGCGCAGGAACATCACCTGCGACTTGCCTATCAGCAGGTAATACGGGATCGCGAAAGCGAGCAAGGCGAACAGCGGTGCGCGGAGGCGCGCGGGGGCTAGGAACAAACCCGCCGTGGAAAGGACCACCAGAAACCCGCCGATGCCTTCCGCAAGATTCATCAAGTGGAACGCAAAGCCACTGCCCACCTGGACGAAGTAGATTCCGTGCCCGGTAGCGACGTGCAGCGCCTCCTCCGCGAAGTCCCGAGAAAACGCGGCAAAGTTCACGAGCGCGCCGGGAGTGGACGCGAGGAATCCCACCGCCGCCGCCGTAACACCCAGAAGCCCGAGTTTCCAGCTTCGCGGCGGGCGCGCGATGAGTAGGACCGTGAGAAGCGTTAGCAATCCCAAGATTCCCGTGTACTTCGTTCCGGCGCCTAGCCCCGCGAATAGGCCGCTAAGGATCGCCCATCGGCCCGTTCGCCGGGCGCGACTCTCGGCATCCTCTTCGGTCTCGCCTGGATTCGGCAAACAGCGCAAGGCGAAAAGAGCCGAGACGGCTAGCAAGAACGAAGCGGTTATGTCCACCGTGGCAAAGCGCGAATGGACCACGTGGCCGGGCGCGACCGCGATCAGCAGCGCTCCCAAACTGGCCGCGAGCGGGCTAGCCCACCTCCTAAAAACGAGGAACGCGATCAACACGGTGCCGGCCCCGGCGAGTGCCGAAATGACGCGGCTAGCCAAATGGCTGTCCCCAACGAACCGCCGCACCGACTCGGGCTCCTTCGGATCGGGGCCGCCGGTAAACGCTTGGACCTGGGCGGACGCCAACCGCACCAATGTGAGATAAAGCGTCCCGTAGTGATAGAAGCCGGGGTCGAAGTCGAGCCTGCCAGGCTCGATTTCTTGAGAGTACATCAGGACGATCGGCTCGTCCGGGTGGTAGCTGTGGTGATGCAGATCGTTCGGAAGCCCCCAGCCGATGCCGATCAACCGGTAGGCGAAAGAAAGTAGGAAGAGGAGGGCCGCCAGATACCGCAGCGGCGGCTTAGGGGACGGCTGCTGCGGGACCGGCTCGGACACCTTCGGATGTTAGCACGGCTGTGAGCGCGGCAACGACCTTCGGATCGTACTCGGTTCCCGCGCCCTCCCGAACCATGCGGGCCGCATCGGCGCCGTGCCACTTCTCGAACCAGACGAGGTCCGCGACCGCCTTCAGGATTCGCGCCTCGATCGGCAACGATCGGGACGCGGGCTTGCCGGGGACGCGGTACGGAAGATGGTGCGACCGAACGATCGCAGCGAGATGCCGCAGCGCCGGGATGAACTCGAGCATGTCCGCGCTGAGCTCAGGGTGCAGCATGTACGCCCGGTGCTCCGCCTCCGTCCATTCCAGATACGGCCGGTCGTTGAGCAGCGAATAGGGTAGCGCGCAGAGCCCGATGTCGCGAAGCTGAGCGGAAAGCTCGAGGTCCCTTTGTCGGCGTTCGGACAGCCGCATCCTTTCGCCGACCATTCGGCTCAGGGCTACTACACGCGAAGTCTGACCTCGGTGGACCGGATAGCGAAGCTCGAACGCAGTTCCGAACGCTTGCAAGGACTCTCGGAACCGAGTTTCGAGCTTGCGCCTCAGCGAAACCCGCGCGTACAGGAGAAGCGCTGCGGCAACACAAATCAGCCCCGCAAGCAGGATCGCCAGGACCGCGCCCATTTCAGGCTGCTCCCCCCACGAGCGCTTCTCGAAATGCCCGCACGACGTCCGGGTCGAACTGCGATCCGCTGCACCGCGCAAGCTCTGCCAGCGCCTCGTCCACCGAGACCGGCTGCCGATACGATCGTCCCGCGCCTTCTTCCGGCATGTGCGTCATCGCGTCGAATGCGTCCGCAACGGCGATGATCTTGCTCTCCACCGGAATCTGCTCGTCGCGCAGGCCGTCGGGGTAACCCTGCCCGTCCGGCCGCTCGTGATGCCGAAGAATCCACCCAGCGTGCTCGCGAAACGCCTCCACGCGCCGAAGAATCTCAGAGCCGTAAGCGGCGTGCTTCTGAACAACGGAGCGTTCCTCTGGAGTCAACGGCCCGGGCTTGTCCAGAATGCGCTCGTCCACCGCGATCTTCCCGATGTCGTGCAGGACCGCGGCTTCGTGCACCAGCCGTGATCGCTCGGGGGAGAGCCCGAGGCGTATGGCGGCCTCCTCCGCAAGGTGGCCGACTCGCTCCAGATGTCCCCGAGTATAGGGATGCGCGCGCTGAAGCATCAGGGTGAGCGCGGCCATGGTCCCGAAGTAATGGTCGTATTGCTCTCGCTTTCCAAGAGCGACGATGGCGAGCGCCATTGCGGGAGCAAGGCAAATTAGAAGTCCGGCCACAGGGGCCCGAGAGACCGACAACCCGGCCGCCGCAGCCGTCGCGAGGGATAGGGCGGCAAAGGCGAAGTCGCCCGCGAACAGGGAACGCAGCCTGCCCGGCAACCGCTCGGTTCGGATCAGCCTCCATCCGTGCGATGCCAAAAGAACGAGTCCAAGGTAAATGCCGACGAAGGCTGCGGCGGCGATCGTGTCGCGCGGGCCCACTGCGACCCACTCGAGTACACCGAGCGAAGCGGCGGCCGCGCCCGCGCATGCGCCAAGGAGCCAGAACTCCAGAGTCTCCCTGCGAACAGGAGCCGGCGACGTGGTATTGCCGGACGCCGAGACGGATGGGCCGAACGCTTCGAGCCTGTGCTTGGGGCGATCTCTTCCGGCAACGGTGAGGGCGGCATGCAAGAGGATCGTGGGCGCCGCCCCGGACGCGGTTGCGACCGCAGCGAGAAACGGCGCCCGGAGCGACGCGCGCGCGAACTCCCCGGATTGCAATCCGGCAAGCTCGTTCGCGATGGCCGCCAGCGCCATCAGAAACAGCGCGAGCAAAACGCCCGAAGGCGCGGCCCACCATGCCGCGAACAACGCCGCCACCAAGCAGAGCGTGGCGACTACCGGCCGCGGCGGAAATCCGAGAAGCCTGCGCGTCCCGGAAGCTCCCGCTCGGGAAAAGTGCATGCGTCCACAGCTAGGACGATACGCCGATCGCGAAGGACGCCAGAGGGCCGATCAGAGCTGCCGCATCCGGGTTTCCCCTTTGAAGCGCTCCTCGACCATCGGCTGGTCCGGCCGAAAAGTGGCTACGATTTTGAAGCCTCCGGACGAGCTGGCCCTCGCGCGGATCGTGCGATGCGTCCGAGCGTCCAGGTCGAACTCGATGGCCGCCTTTAAGCTTAGCGGAATCTCCTTCAATCCGGTCTGATCCGGCTTCACGTCGTAGATTTGGTGCACGAAGGTCGCCAGGTCCGTGGAAAGCGCGAGGTCCGCCGTGATCCGGTGAACTTTGGCTCCGCCGGCGTCGACCAGGCCCTTGTAGGTGTAAGTGTAATCCAACCGCTGAACCGCCATCTTCGCGTCTTTGCCCTGCATCTTCTGCGGCGAATACCCCACCGTGCGCTTCCAGGTGTCTCCGGGCTTTACCTCGTCCAAAGGAAGCTTGGGAGAGAAGTCCAGGCAGCTGTCCAGCGACCCCACGAACAGAGCAAGCCGGTGAACCTCGCTGATGAACGGTCCGACCAGCGGTCCCAACTGGGAGGGATCCTTTGCGGCTCTCAGAGGCAACAGCTCTCGAGAGAGCGAGCCGCCGCCCCCGGGCTTCTTCGGGTCCGGCTTCTTTTTCGAAAGGTCCGTGACCTCCAGCAGCTCGTTTATCGGCGAAACGGTCAGCGACAAGTCCCAGTCCACCTTCTGGACCTTCTTCTTGGGCGGGGCGTCCACGGTCTCGCCCTCGATCTCCGTGATCGTCGGGCGCTTGTACCGCATCACGCAGATCCCGTCCGCCTTCATTTCCGTGACCTCGTAGCTGAACACGTACTGGATGTCGAAGTCCTCCGGCATCCAGGTTTCCAGCCCGATAACGCGCTGCTCGCTGCTGATTCCGGATTTGACTTCGTATTGCGCCTTTTCGCCCTTGGCGAAGACCCGGTTGAGCTTGACCGGCTCTTGCGCCGCCCCGGATAGCGCCAATACCGATGCCGCGATGCCTGCGATCATCATCGTCCCACCGACCATTCTAATACGTTTTCTGCCGGGAGTGCGGTTCGCAATGTCCGCCGAGTATGCTATTCAGCCGAATGGTCCCGGTCTTCACCGAGGAAGAAAAGGGGTTCCTGGGCGAGGTCGCCCGGTTCGTGGACGAGGAGGTCTTCCCTTGCACTCGCGCATGGGAGAAGGACACCTTTCCCAAGGACATTTGGAAGCGTACCGCAAGGCTCGGGATCACCCATTGCATGCTCCCGAAGGAGCTCGGAGGCCTCGGCTACTCCTGCCAAACCTACGCCGAGATGTGCCGCCTCATCGCGCGCGGCGATCCCGCGCTCGCCATGAACGTCGCGGCGATCAACGCCCTGTGCGTCGCGCACTTCGAGCACTTCGCGAACGACGCGCAGCGCGCCAAGTACCTCCCCGGAATCCTCAGCGGCGAATGCCCGCTCGCGTGGGGCCTCACCGAGCCCGATGCCGGCAGCGACGCCCGCCGAGTCAAGACCACGGCAACTCCCATCGAGGGCCGTCCGGGGTACTTCCACCTGAACGGCGAGAAGATGTTCTGCACGAACGGCGGCTTCGCGGGACTCTTCATCATCATCGCCCGCCTCGACGAGCAGAATCTCTCCGCGTTCCTCCTGGAAAAGATCGACCCGGGGATCAGAAACTTCAAGCGCATCCCCGTGATCGGAGTCTCCGCGTCGTGGACCTCCCAGTTCAACATGGAGAACGCCGTAGGCTGGCACACGCCGGGCACCTTCGAGGAGGTGATCGGCCTGCTGTTTCGCGGCCGGGTCGGGATCGCGGCGATGGCGCTCGGCATCGCGGAGAAGGCGCTCGAGCTTGGCATTGTGTACAGCAAGCAGCGCGAGCAGTTCGGCAGGCCGCTTGCGCAGATGCAGTCCGTCCAAAACATGATCGCCGACAGCGCGATGTGGGTCGAGGGCGCCAGGCTCCTGGTGCAGAAAGCGGCGTGGATGTACGACCAGGGCATGCCGATCGTAAAGGAAGCCAGCTACTGCAAGCTCTTCGCAAGCGAGACCGCGCGCGAGGTCACAAACAGGATGCTCCAGATTCACGGCGGCCGAGGCATGACACCGGAGTACCTGATCGAAAAGCTCTGGCGCGACGCCAAGCTCACCGAAATCGGCGAGGGCGCGAGCGAGATTCAGAGGCTGGTCATCGCGAAGAGTCTGTTGAAGTGAGGCGCGGTAAAGCCATAATCTCCCCGTGAACGACAGGGACGCGCTCTGGAGGGACTTCGAGGCGATGTCCCGCCGCACCCTAGAGCAACGTATCCGTTACGGCTTCATCTGGACTTATAAGCCCGTCCTAGACGACGCGCCCTACCGCTCGTTCGAGACCATGGAAGCGTATCGCAAGTGGTGCGAAGAGAATCTCCCCCGGTGGCTCGGCTTTGCGCGCGTTTGAATACCGGCAGGCGGAAGAGTTGCGAGCGGCGTTCGCTAAGCACGGCGTTCAATACCTGTTTCTCGGAAAGGCCGGCGCCATCATCCTCGGCTTTCCGGACACGACTCAGGACGTGGACGTCTTTCCCCTTCGGGACGAGGAAAATGGGAAGCGCCTTTCCGCCGCGTTGCGGGATGTTGGGTTCAACGTGACGAGTGAGCGCGAGGCCGAAATCGTTCGTGGCAAGGACTTTATCGAACTGAGGGATGGGCCGTTCGATGTCGACCTCGTGTTCGCGCCGGACGGAATCGAGTCTTTCGAGATTGCATGGGCTCGAAGGGCGGAAATCGAAGGATTCCCGGTCTGCAGCCTGGACGACATTATCGCCAGCAAGGAGGCGGCCGGACGCCAAAAGGACCTAGAGTCATTAGACCGCTTGCGCGAGTTCCGGGACTACTTGCGTGCCCGCGGCCATGACGGCGATCCCCCGTAGCGCAGACCGCTGCCGAACACTCGAGAAGGCCCGCTTCGCCATCGCCGAGCCTGTCCGTTAACGCCCCGCCCGCTCGAAGCCGAGAATTCAGGAACAGGTGCGGCAACATTTCGACCTTCTCGTCATCGGCAGCGGCCCGGCGGGCCACCACGCCGCAATCCAGGGCGCAAAGCTCGGAAAGAGCGTCGCCCTCGTCGAGCGGCCCAAATGCATCGGCGGAGTCTGCCTGAACACCGGAACCATTCCGTCTAAGTCGCTCCGCGAAGCGGCGATCAGCCTAACCGGCTACCGCTCCCGTAACCAACCGGACGCGCCCCATAGAGGCGGCCGGCGCGCCATGTTTCCCGACCTCCTGAGCCGCTGCCGGTCCGTGATCCAAAAGGAGGTCGACGTCTACCGAGCCCAGTTCGCCAGGAACGGAGTCGAAATCCTCACCGGCGTCGCGGAGTTCGTGGACCCCGGGACCGTCGCAATTCGGCACGAAGGGCGATCCATAGAAGCCTCCGCCGATTTCATCGTCATCGCATGCGGAACGGAGCCCGCAAAGAGCAAGCAGTTTCCCGTGGACGGAAGGCGCATCTTCGACGCCGACGGCGTTTACGGCCTCGAATGCGTCCCCAAGACCCTGATCGTAGTCGGTGGCGGCGTGATCGGGCTCGAATACGCCAGCATCTTCGCGCTGCTCGGCTCGCACGTGACCCTGCTCGACGGCCGCGCGCGACTGCTCGAGTTCGTGGACGGCGAGATCGTGGAGGCCCTCGCCTACCACCTGCGCGATGCGGGGGTGACGCTCAGGCTCGGGGAAACCGTCGCCCGCGTAGAGGCCGACGCCAACGGCGTGACCGCGATCACCGAAAGCAACAAGCTCCTTCGCGCCGAGGCAGTGCTCTACGCCGCCGGGCGGCAAGGCGCCACCGCCGATCTGAACCTCGCGGCCGCCGGTCTGGAAGCCGACTCCCGCGGACGCCTCGAAGTGGACGAGCGATACCGCACCGCAGTCCCCCACATCCTCGCCGCGGGCGACGTGATCGGCTTTCCCAGCCTCGCGAGCACGAGCATGGAGCAGGGCAGGTCGGCCGTCGCCGGCGCATTCGGAGCGCAGGGCATGCCGAGCCTCGGCGCGTTCCCCTACGGCATCTACACGATCCCAGAGATCTCCTTCGTGGGCCAGACCGAGGAGCAATTGACCGCCGCCGCGATTCCCTACGAGGTCGGCATCGCCCGCTACCGCGAAATCGCGCGCGGGAACATCGTGGGCGACGAGTCCGGCCGCCTCAAGCTCGCCTTTCATCGGGAGACCGAGGCGCTTCTCGGCGTGCACATCGTGGGCGAAGGCGCGACGGAATTGGTGCACATCGGCCAAGCGGTGATGTCCCTGGGCGGCACGGCGCGGTACTTCGTGGACCAGGTGTTCAACTACCCGACGTTCGCGGAGTGCTACAAGGTCGCCGCGCTCCACGGCCTTAACAAGCTCGCCCAATGCCCCGTCCCGGCAGCGGAAAGAAAGAAGAGGGCGGCGTAGGGCGTTCGGAGAAGCCAATCCGCGAGGGGCTCGCCCGAGCCTAAACACCCGCCGCCCACTGGCCGCCTACCCGTCCCGCTCAAACCGCTCCACCCTTGGGAGGGATGGAGGGACGCTAGCTTCGTCGCTCGTCAGTCTCAGGCTCCCGGCCCATCCCCGATCCCGACTGGCAAGCTCTGCGACGTGTGACCGGTCCAACTCCGACCACTCGAGCTTAATGTGCTGGAAAGGTGACGCGTTGCACTTGCGAACGTTGACGAGAGGCAGGCGAAGGAGCATACTTTGGGCTGAACCCAATACGAGGGCGAGATGGATTTGGGACTCTTGTTTGCATTCGTTTCTGGAGCGTTTGTTCCTACTTGTATTTTTTTGATGCAGTCTCGACGGGAGTCTCAGCGTTTTCGTCTGACTTCCCTAGAGAACCGATTCAACGAGTTGACGGAGCGCCTAGGTCACAGCGTGCAGTTTGTCAGAGCAGGGGCCGTCCGAGGAGTCGTCGATACGGCAATTTCCATCGAAAGCGAGTCGAGGGACCCGCACCATCGATACCTGCGCCGTGCCACAAAGCTCCTTGCAACAATGTTGTCAACGGATGAAGACCAGGCCGTAGGTTTTGAGTTGATTGGCGGCTTGGTAACTCTCGCGACCTATGCAATCGAGAAACAATGGGCAGATGCTCAGAACGAAATCGTAGGCAACACGATCGCCGCAAATCTTGCCGCGAGCCGCTGGTTTGGCGATTCCCTTTGCGTATTGGAGTCAATAAAGGACATGCCGGGATGTGTGGCGCCTGGGGATCCGAGGCTTATGGCTCGCTTTAAGGGACAGGGCTTCACTGAAGAGCAGGTCAACCGCGCTTTCGAATCCAGCCTCTCAGAAGGGCGTCTTGAGGTGGAGAGGCTGATGAGTACTGCGGGACGCCCTCCCCAGGAGAATGTGTATTGGGCCTTAGACTACGTTCGAAGAGCAGCCACCCGTCTGTCGCGCACCGGAGAGGCCGCCTACCTCGTAGGCAGGCTCATTCCGGACGTGAAGGGGCAATTCGATTGGTCCAATTGCACCCTTGTCGAGAACGGCTTATTTCGCAAGCAACTCCAAACTACCTTGCCCAGCAATAGAATGCGGAATTAGCCGCCTTCCTCTATCCGTCTATGCGCAATCGTGCCGTGGCTTGGCAATAGTGCGTGTTCAAACGATCCCCCGCGGGCCGCGCGTCACCTAAGCAGGGGAGCTGGAGCGGCTCGGGCACGGGAGAGGAAGGTGAAAGGCCGCGGGAGAAAGGTGCAGAACGACGTTTTGCACCATCTTTTTTCCGCTCTGCACCATCTTTACGGCGGTCTGCACCTTCTTTTTCCCGCTCTGCACCATCTTTACGGCGGTCTGCACCTTCTTTTTTCCGTTCTGCACCATCTTTACGGCGGTCCACACCATCTTCCCCGCGCCCTGCACGATCTTCCCGCCGGTCTGCACCATCTTTTTTCCGCTGTGCACCATCTTCTCGGCGGCATTCACCTGGGACGAGCCGGTTTGCATCCTGGTCGGACAGGCTTCCGCCTCTGGCTCCGCGGTTCGCCTCGATGGACCAGCCCGAGTTGAGATAAGATCGAAACCAGCGGGTGGGAAGCCGGAAACTGGAATGGCCGAGACGCAAATATCGCTGAGCCTGATCCTGGGATTCGGATGGTGCGCGCAGAAGGCGCCGACGATCGGGGACGACGGCGAGCGCATCTTCACCTATCGGTTCCTTCCCCCGGGGCTTTGGAGCAACGACGTCGGCTTGATCCACGCCCTCGTCAACACCGCGGCGCAGGTGTTCCCTTCGTTCGAGGAGTACCCGCCCGACCTCTTGCCCGCGATCCCGAACCGGGGCGACCTGGAGCTGACGCCCGCGGGGCTCGCCTTCTGGGAGAGCTGCCCGATGTACGGCAAGCTGACCGCCATGGAACCTTGGCTAACGTGGGACCAGCATCATCCGGCAGGCGGAGTGGCCTGGACCGCACGCGCGAACGTGCTCGAGCCGTTCGTCGATGAAATCCTGTCCCTTTGGCCGGTGGACCTCTGGGCGGCGAAGTTCATGGAGCCTTGGAAAAGCTACCTGGACCCGCACCCCAAACACGGCCATCGCGCGATGTACATGCAGGGCCCGTTGCCGCCTTCGGAGGAGCCGAGGGAGGTCGAGGAGGGATGGGAAAGCGGCCTGGATCACGCACGCGCGGACATACACGAACGGGTGGAGGCGCCCTGGGGGCTTCATAAGGTCCTTCTGATCTCCTGCGCGGAGGACCGAGTGTCGGGCTGCAAGCAAATGGAGTTCAGCGACCGGTTCCGGCTGATGCCTTGCTCGCTGGCCGTTCGAACGTCCAAGGGAGAGCCCTTTAAGTGGCGAGAGCACCACGTCTTCCGTTTCGAGACACCGATTCATTTCGTGCCGCGGAATATCAAGTGGGCGATGGACGGGGACGTGGCGCATCCAGGGGGCTGGTCCGCACGGACCGTTGTGCCGTGTTACGCCTGGGACGGTGTGGACGTGCGTTTCCAGATGAAGCCTGATGAGGCGGGATGGGAGATGACGGCGATCGTGATGGAGCCTTTGGAGTCGCTCGATCCTGTGAAGCTTGCGAAAATCGAGCACGATCTGGAGACGATGCCAGGGCCGCCTAAGCCGTAGGAGCTTTAGGTCGGCGGCATCGAAGGTGGTACCGTTCTCCCTGCCTAAGTTGCCAGGTTTTTCCTGGATTCCTGTAGCCGGACAGAATCGCCCGCCGACACTTCCGATAGCACCCATTGCGGATGGGGGCAAGGAGGCCATTCATGGCTAGAAACATGTACGATCAGCTGCCCGACCCGCAGCTGGCGGACTTCATCGCGCAGGCGGTGGGGGCTTTCAGCGCGGGCGATCCCGCGCTTTACGGGCTGACGCCGGCGAAGGTGACGGCCCTGCAGAACGCGGGCACGGCGCTCGGCAGCGCGATCACGGCGGCGATCGCCACCGAGGCGGCCTTCCGGGCCGACATCCAGGCCAAGGAGAACGCAAGGCAGACCGCACTCGACAACGTGTCGCTCTGCGCGGGGCTGATGTACGCCACGCCGGGGGTCACGGACGAGATGGTCGCCGCGGCGGGATTCCAGCCGCGCGACACGGAGAAGACGCCGATCGTGCCTCAGGAGCCGACGGGGCTCTTCGCGACGCCGAACGCCAACGGGACCGTGTTCCTGGGCTGGACGCGCAACGGCAACCCCTACGGGGTGGACTTCGTGATCGAGGTCAGCGCGGACGGGTCCAGCTGGGCTCAGCAGACGGTAACGAAGAAGAAGAGCGTCACGTTGGAGGGCTTCGCGCCTGGAGTGGCGAAGTGGTTCCGCGTGAAGGCCGTGAACCGGGGTCTGACGAGCGTCCCCTCCCTTCCGGTGTCGATCTACGCGCCGGGCGGAGAGGCTCAGCTGCAGATCGCGGCTTGATTTTCGATTTCGGATTTGGGATTTCGGATTTCGGATCTTCGGTTTCGGAATTCGGATTGGGAAGCCCCGGCGGGCGCCGGGGCTTTTTTTCTTTTGGGCCGGGCGGGGTGCGTATCGGCGGGCCGGGCGGGTGAGGGGCCTTTGGGAACCGGACGGGGCAGCTATGCGGTCGCCTGCGCGACGATCTTCTGGAACGCTTCGAAGTCGTGGATGGCGATCTCGGAGAGCGCCTTTCGGTCTAGCTGGATTCCCTTTTCGGACATGCCGTGGATGAAGTCGCTGTACTTGACGTCGCACAGGCGGCACGCGGCGGAGATCCGGGCGATCCATAGGCGGCGGAAGTCTCGCTTCTTGGCCCGGCGGTCGCGGAAGGCGTACTGGCCGGACTTCATGAGCTGCTCGTGAGCGCGCTTGAAGACGTTCTTTTTTCTGCCCCAGTAGCCGGTGGCCCTGGAGATGACCTTTTTGTGGCGCTTGTGGCGCATCAGGCCGCGTTTGACTCTTGCCATTTGTTTTCCTCGTTTTCTCGAGCGCAGGCTAAAGACCTGCGGCTACGGTTCGCTTCCGAGCGCAGGCTAAAGACCTGCGGCTACGGTTCTTTTTCCGGACGCAGGCTAAAGACCTGCGGCTACGGTTTGTTTTTGGTTACCGGTTCCCATCCCTTTCGGGAGGTGGCGGTAGAGGGTATTTGTTTGGGTTCGTTTGGGTTGGTTCGGGTTCGTTCGGGTTCGTTTGGGTTTGTTTGGGTTTGTTTGGGTTCGTTCGGGTTCGTTCGGGTTCGTTCGGGTTCGTTCGGGTTCGTTCGGGTTCGTTCGGGTTTGTTCGGGTTCGTTCGGGTTGGTTCGGGTTTGTTTGGGTTTGTTCGGGTTTGTTTGGGTTCGTTCGGGTTCGTTCGGGTTCGTTCGGGTTCGTTCGGGTTTGATCGGGTTTGTTCGGATCGCAAGAACCATTCCGGACCAATCCGGACCAATCCGAACCAATCCTAACCAATCCTAACGAATCCGAACCAATCCGAACCGATCCTAACCAATCCGAACCAATCCTAACGAATTCTAACGAATCCGAACGAAGCCCTCCTCTCACATTCCCAGCATCTTCTTGACGCGCTTGGCTTCGCCCTTGGCCAGCACGGGCTCCTGCTCCAGGCGGCGCTTTCGCGATCCGCTCTTATGGAGAAACATGTGATTGTTGTACGCCTTGCGCCGCGTGATCTTGCCCGTCCCGGTTATCTTGAACCTCTTGGCCGCGGTTTTGTTGGTCTTCAGCTTTGGCATTGGTTTTCGCCTTGATTTTCGGCCTCGGCACGAGGACCATCACCATGAGCCTGCCGTCCAACGTCGGCTGCCTTTCGATGGTGGCCAGCTCCTCGACGTGGTCGGCCATGAACTTCAGCTTTCGCTGTCCGAGCTCCGGGTGCGTGACTTCTCGCGCTCGGAACTGGCAGGTGATCCTGACCTTGTGCCCCTCCTCTAGAAAGCCTACAGCCTTCTTGAGCAGGTGCGCCATGTCGTGCTCCGCGATCCGCGGGCTGATCTTTATACCCTTTACGTCCTGCTGCTTGCGTTTGTGCTCCTTTTCGCGCCGGTCCTGCTCGTACTTGAACTTGCCGTAGTCGATGATGCGGCAGACGGGCGGGTTGGCGGTGGAGGAGACGAGCACGAGGTCGAGCGACGCGTTTTGAGCCATGGAGAGGGCTTCCCGGCTCGGGACGACTCCGACCTGCTTGCCTTCTGGCCCGATGAGGCGCACTTCCCGGAACCGAAGGACTCGTTCGTTGATCATGGGCGCGGGGGCTGGGCCACGGTCGCGCCGAAAAGGAGTTCTGCCTATCGCCGGCCACCCCGCGTGGATCGAATTCGACTCTGCATTCCCGTCCAGTATATCAGTATCGCTTCAGAAGTCAAGAAACCGCAGGCCACCAAGAGGATGACGGCAAGCGTCGGCGAATGGTTCTTCTTCCCGCGAAGCTGAAGCCGGTGGTGCCTCACGATTTCTCGAGCCCGGTCTCCCCCCATGCTGGACAGCGCAAGCCAGCTCTTGGCCAGACGACGCCCGATGTGCAGACCGCACGCTCCTGGCTATCTTCACGACGGTCAGGTATCATCACTTCGGAACTAGTCGCAGGATCAATCTCGTACCTCAAGCCATGAACTGTGATACTTACGCCAACTTCGTTCGATTTGCAAGTGAAAACAGTGGGGACGCGCCGCAGCCCACGCTGGACAGTTCTGGGGCCCGCAGTAGTTTCTTAGTAATAACCCAGAGACGGTAGACAGCGAAGTCCTTGGCGACGATACAGGAGGAATAGTTCTTTACAAATACTCGTCTAGCATGGATGGCGAGCAAGATTTCCGGGCGTGGATTTGGCACGTCAATGAGACCGGCGGAACTCTACACTTTCACCTGTCTGCGTATTCGACCGAGGACGTGGACGTAACCAACATAAAGTCCTCGCACGGTGTGGTACCATTGCAGAATCTGCGCGTCCTAGGCTTGTGTCTCGCAAAGACACAAGTCCGCTACTTCGACTATGACTCCATCGACGAGGAGGGATTTACGATCGATGCCGACACGGAACGCACGATATTCTCTGTGGAAGTTCCTCACGACCGATTGCTTGGTGCTATCGTGGAGTTTCACCTTGACTTTTCCAGTTCAGCTACGTTAGTTCTGCGTTCAACGTTCTGTGAGACAAATGCGCCATACGGCTCCCCCACAGACCCAATGACTGATCTGGTCGGCACGAGCCCACGCGGGTGGTGACCGTACTCTACCTTGCTGCTCGATTGTGGAACATTTGATGCCAATGCCGTCCAGGGTCCTCCCAACGTGCTCGAAATCGAATGTTGCGAATCCGACGGCCCTGAGGAAGAAGCGTTCGCTGCAGCGGCACTTGGCGCACTTGAAAACAAAGGGCTATACGGGGTGGACTTAGTCTACGCCTTCAACCTCGAGAACTCAGGGAATCAGGCGTACCCGGTCTATGCACACTTGATTGGTCGTAATACGGGCGGTCCCACAGGTGGTCCGTACTATGGTGGTGTTCAGGTTGTCTTGCCTCCGAACTCCAGGCCAAGGGGAGGCGTTCCACCGATTGGAGGGGACGAAGATTATCATTTCGTCCGATTGTTTCGGGATCCTGGAAGCTCGAGCGAGTCTCCGATAAGCCTGCCGTCCCAAGGCACTCAGTATATGGAAGTTAATGTTGCGAATGCAGGAGGATGTGCTACGCCATTCAATATGGCCCTTTCCGACATCGCATACACAGGAACACAGGAGCCAGAGTGATCACTACGATACTTGGACCAATTCTATTACTCACTCAATCCGCGCCCATCGCACCGTCATTGGGCGCCTCTGTTTACGCAGTATCGGACGACGGCAAGTGGGTTAGTGTCGATTCTGTAGCGCACCTGTGGAGAGTGGCAGACTGGAAGGACTTCGGGCCCGACCGCACGAACGTATTTTTCGATCCCAAGTCTAAGACGGCGTACGTTGCGGACTATAGCCAATCGTCATACATGTTCCAGGGGCGTAAGGACGTGCTCGGTGACTCTGCGACCATTCGATACACGATCCGGGACTCCAAGCTCTGGGGAACCGTTCACCGGATCGACTTGCTGAAGTACAACAGGACCGGCCTGCCAAGTGGCTCTAAGCTTTGCACGTTTCTCTATAAGGACAAACGCGGTGCTCATCCCAACAGAGAGGTAGTCCTAACGCCTCCCAAATCCGGAGTAAGGCGCAACCTCGCGATCGCCTTCGCGTCCCCCACACGGCTTCGCCTATTGAACTGGATAGCCGCACCCGCGCCGAACCGGAACACGCTCGAGGGCATCGAGATTCGGGTGGATGGCACGATCCGCAGGCGGTTTACGCGGCACTTCTCCACCAAAGAAATCCACATGGCGGCGGGTAAGGGGAAGTATGCCGCGTCGACCGAGGGACTCGTCTTCCAGAGCGGCAGCGACCCAAGTAGGCTCATCTACCTTCGAGGGATGGACGGCAAGAGGACAACGATCCCGCTTCCCGATGGAGCACGCGCGGGGCGCATGTTTGCCAGCCCGACGGACGTCTTCGTCGTCGAAGGCGGGCGGACACGTAGATACGCATTGGCGAAGCGTGTCTGGGAAGCGATCGAGGGGCTCGAACTCCTCGCCGTGTCCGGAAACGGCGACTTCGGGGCGTTCGCTCGACCCGGGAACAGACGATTGGAAGTCAGGCGCCTGAGGCCGCAAGAGTCCGCCGGCAGGTAGAATCCCGGGAGCTTCGCAGGCGGCGGAAAGCCGCCGGCTTCGTCTTTGCAGGCCCTACACGCCCGGCCGGAAGGACGGCTCACGAAACACTTTCGAAGGAACGAAACCGCATGGGGGACACGGACGCTCGCGAAGAGACTCGGCAAACTCCGTACGATTCCTGGCTCTCGGCGCGGCGCGCGTGCGTGCTCGGCGCGGGCACGATGGGCGGCGGGATCGCCGCGCACCTGGCGAACCTCGGCTTCGAAGTGGGCCTGCTCGACCTCTCCGTGCAGAGTGCGGCGGACGGATTCGCCCGCGCGAAATCCGCCAGGCCGCCCCACTTCTACCTTCCGGACGGTTCCGAGCGCGTCAAAACCGGGAGCATCGAGAACGACCTCGGCTGGGTTCGGGACGCGGATTGGGTGTGCGAGGCGATCGTCGAGGACCTGGACGCCAAGCGCGCGCTCTTCGAAAGGGTCGAGCCGCTGCTCCGCCCGGACGCGATGGTGAGCACGAACACGAGCGGCTTGCAGATCGCGCTGCTCGCGGAAGGGAGGAGCGAAAGCTTCCGGCGCAGGTTCGTGGGCACGCACTTCTTCAACCCCCCGCGCTACTTGAAGCTGCTGGAGCTGATCCCTACCCAGGACACGGACCCGGGAGCAATCGAGGCGATGATCCGGTTCCTGGAGGAGCGCGCGGCGCGCAGGGTGGTCGTCGCCAAAGACACCCCCGGCTTCATCGCCAATCGCTACGGAATGTGGTGCATGTTCCACGCGGTGCACGTCGCCGAGCGCTTGCAATTGACCGTCGAGCAGGTGGACGCGATCACCGGGCCGTTTCTGGGAAGGCCGAAGAGCGCGAGCTTCCGGCTGAACGACCTCGTGGGGCTCGACATCATGCGGGACATCGCCCAGAACCTTCGCGAACGGTGCCCGGACGATCCGCGAGGCGACACGCTGAAGCTGCCGCGGTCGCTTGAATTCCTCCTGGAGAAGGGCTGGATCGGCGAGAAGGCGGGCCAAGGCTACTATCGCCGGGAGGGCAAGGAGCTCCTGGCCTTCGACCTGAAGACCAACGCCTATCGGCAGCGCCAGGAGCCGACCCTGGACGGATTGGAGGAGCTCGGAAAGCTCCCGCTGGCGGAGCGGCTGGGGAAGGCGCTCGAATTGGGGAGCGAGGTGGGCGAGTTCCTTCGCGAGTACCTGGTGCCCGCGCTCCAGTACGCGAACGAGCTGAAAGCCGAGATCAGCAGGTCCGTCTTGGACTTCGACCGGGTGATGAAGTGGGGTTTCGGCTGGGAGATGGGGCCGTTCGAGACCGCGGACGCGCTCAGCTCCTGGTCGAGCGGCATCAGCGAGGGACCCTTCTACAAGAACGACAGCCAGCTTGCGTTCGACGGCTCTTACGTGGCGATAACCAGACCGCCCGAGTTCGCGGCCTTCCGGGACTTCCCCGTCGTCGAGCAGCGCGAGGCGTGCGTGGTGCGCGATCTCGGCGACGGCGTGGCGGGCATCGGCATCGCGACGAAGATGGGGGTCATCACGCCCGCGCTTGTCGTGGAGATGCTGGAGCTGATCGAGTCGGGCCGTTTCGGGCGCCTGGTGCTAACGAGCGAGGCGCGCAACTTCTCCGTGGGCTTCGACCTGCGCTTCTTCACCGAGCGGATTCAGGAACAGGATTGGGAGGGGATCGAGGTCGCGCTCGCGAACCTGCAGAAGCTCGCGTCGAGGCTGGGCGAGATTCCGAGCTGCGCGGCTGTGTTCGGCTACGGTCTCGGAGCGGGACTTGAGCTGGCGCTCGGCTGCTGCCACGTCGCCGCGGACGCGGAATCGAAGATTGGCTTCCCCGAGGCGAAGGTCGGCTTGCTTCCGGGCGGCGGCGGAACGGCGCGAACGCGCGCGCTGGCGCAAACCGGCGGCCCGCGCGAGATGGCGCAAGCCGCGTTTCGGCTCATGCACGGCGTGGCAAGCGAGAACGCGGACCAGGCCAGGCGCATGGGCTTCCTGCGGCCGGACGACGCGACCGTCTACCTGTCCGACAGGCTCATCTTCGAGGCCAAGAGGCTCGCGCTCGAAGCCAAGCCGGTCGCGACGCCGGAATGGCGGACCGGGGACATGCCGCTTACCGGGATGATCGACCGGCTCCAGGACGAAGCGAAGGCTCGAGGAGAGATATCCGCCCACGACGAGCTGATCGGCGACAAGATCAAGGCGGTGTTCGCGAAGTCCGCCTCCTTCGAGGACGCGCTGACTCGCGAGCGGCAGGGCTTCGTCGAGCTCTGCAAGACCGGCCTCACCCACACGCGAATCAAGCACATGCTCGAAACCGGAAAGCCCATGCGGAATTAGATTCGGCCGACCCAGTCTCCCACTTCCCTTCACGAACCACGAACCACCAGCCACGAACCACGCATGAAGATTCTCGTCCCCGTCAAGCGAGTCGTAGACCCCTTCGCGAAGGTGAAAGCCCTTCCGGACGGCTCGGGGCTGGACACCTCGGGCTCGAAGTTCGACGTGAACCCCTTCGACGAGATCGCGCTCGAGGAGGCGGTGCGAATCAAGGAGCGCGAGCCGGAGACGGAGATCCTGGCGGCAAGCATCGGAGGCCCGGAGTGCGAGGAGCAGCTTCGCAAAGCGCTCGCGATGGGGGCCGATACCGCGATCTTGATCGAAACCGCCGAGCCCTTCGACCCGCCGGGAGTCGCGGGCGAGCTGGCCGCGCTCGTGGAGGAGTGGAAGCCGGACGTAGTGCTGATGGGCAAGCAGGCCACGGACGACGACTGCAACCAGGCGGGCCAGATGCTCGCCGCGCTGCTCGGCTGGCAGCAGGCAACCTTCGCGAGCAAAGTGGAGATTGCCGGCGGCACGGCGCGCGTGACGAGGGAGACCGACGAAGGCACCGAGACGCTCGAGATGCCGCTGCCCTGCGTGATCACGGCGGACCTGCGGCTGAACGAGCCGCGATACATCGCGCTTCCGGGGATCATCAAGGCGCGCTCCAAGCCGCTCGAGCGCAGGCCGCCCAAGACCGGCCCAAGCCCGAAGACGAAGGTATTGCGAGTCGAGGCGCCTCCGCCGCGCCCGCCCGAGAAGAAGGTGGGCTCGGTCAGTGAGCTTCTAGTCGAGCTTAGGGGAAGAGGTGCGCTGCCTTGAGGGCGCTGCTCGTAGCGTTCGACCCGTCGGAGTCCGCCGCGATCGCGGGTTTTGGGAAGGCGCTCGGAGTGCCCTGCGACCTGCTGCTTCTCTCGGGCGAGCCGGATTCGGGCTACGGCGCCGAGTCCGCCAAAGCCGCGCGGCTTACCGAGCTTCCCCCCGCGGACGCCTTGGCGGCGGGCCTGGCCGAAGCCTGCTCGGGGTACTCGCACATCGCGGCGGTGACCTCCATGCGCGCCAAGGACGTTCTGGCGAGGCTTGCGGGGCTGATTGGCGCGGCGATGGTCACGGACGCGGTCTCCGCCGAGTCCCCGACCGTCTTCAAGCGGCCGATCGTCGCGGGCTCGCTCGTCGCGACGGTGGAAGCGCTCGCGAGCCCGCTGGTGCTGACTGTTCGCCCGGCGGGATTCGAGCCCGCGAGCCCTGCCGAAGCCGCGTTCGAGGCGATCAGCCTGCATTGCGAAGGCAAGGCGCGCAGGATCGAATCCAGCGAGGGCGGCGGCTCGCGGCCCGAGTTGACTCAGGCGAAGGTGGTCGTCAGCGGCGGACGCCCGCTGAAGGACGCGGAGACCTTCGAGCGGCTGATCGGCGGCCTGGCGGACGCGCTGGGCGGCGCGGTCGGCGCGACGCGAGCGGCGGTGGACAGCGGCATCGCGCCGAACGAGCTGCAGGTCGGGCAGACGGGCAAGATCGTCGCCCCGGACCTCTACATCGCGGCGGGCATCTCCGGCTCGACGCAGCACATGGCGGGCATCAAGGACAGCAAGCTGATCGTGGCGATCAACACGGACCCGAACGCGCCGATCTTCGAGCACGCGGACTACGGGCTGGTGATGGACCTGTACCAGGCGATTCCGGAGATGCTGGAAGCGCTCAAACGATAAGTCACGGTTTCCCGGTACCCGGATTGACCGATTGCGCTGGCAACCGCTAAGCTGCCCGCATGACCCGGACATCGCTGTCGCAGGCGTGCTTCCACGGTGGTGAGTCCTGGAACGCGATCGGAAATGGCTCCGACGCGTTGGACAACTTCGACAGAGTCATCAATGCGGATGTGCTGGACGCCTGGTTTCCGCCGTCGCCAAAGGTGATTCAGTCTCTGAGCGAACACCTTTGCCGTCTAATCTCCACGTCGCCGCCGACACACTCGCACGGACTAATCCAAGAGATCGCCGCCGCGCGTGACATCCGCTCCGAGTCCATCGTCGTCGGGGCGGGTTCGTCGGACCTGATTCACCGCCTACTGCCAATCCTTTGCGGACAGTCCTCCAGCGCGGCCGTATTGGATCCCACCTATCCGGAATACGCGCATGTTCTGAGAAACATCCTAGGGTGCCGTGTATTCTGCATCCCATTGAGCCTGGAACTGGGGTTTCCGGTCGGCGAAACGGAATTGTCCGCCGCTCTAGCTCAGAGGCCGAATCTCGTGGTGATCGTAAACCCGAACAACCCTACCGGAACCTATGTGCCTTCCGATGTGCTGTGCGATTGGCTCGTGGGAGTGCCTTCGGACACGACGGTGTGGATCGATGAGACCTACATCGACTACGTTTCGCCGGACGATTCGATGGAGCGGTTCGCGGCGAGTTCGTCCAACGTGATCGTCTGCAAGTCGCTTTCCAAGTGCTTTTCCCTTAGCGGCGCGAGGGTTGCGTATGCGGTGTGTGCTCCAGCGCTTGCGGAGCGCGTCCGACGCCTCACTCCGCCCTGGGCGGTCAGCCTTCCCGCGCAGGTGGCGGCAGTAGCGTCGCTGCAAGACCCAGAGTACTTTCGCGCTCGCTGGTCGGAAACCGCCGAGCTGCGCGCCGGCCTCGTACGCGGCCTCGAGGAGCGTGCCCACCTGAAGGTGGTCGGCGGCGCTGGAAACTTCGTGTTGGCGCTTGCTGGGGGCGCCCACGCGCCGACTGCGGCTTCAATCTGCGAACAAGCGAGAAAAGACAATCTGTTCTTACGGGATGCATCTCGCACGAGCCACATACTTCCTCCACAAGCATTGAGGATCGCCGTCAAGGACGAAAGCACCAATCGGCGCATCGTCGAGATTCTTGCCTCTATGAGGTCAGAACACGAGGACGACCGTACTCTCGAGCAAGCGACGGGGTGGCAAGCCTTGCCTGAACTGTTCCTTGGATGAATCGTAGAGTTTCCCGGGCTTGGGCGCCTGCCCCGTCTCTGCGGGGTTGCCTTCGCAAGGATCTCGTTACGCGTCCGGGAAGGGGCGGCGGTTGCAAGCCTCTGAAAGCAAGCACACCCTTGGCCAGCATAGGATCGCTTGGAATCCTGAACGGGAGGGTTGCCCTTCGTCGCTGTGAGGATGCTGTACAATTCGGGCATGGTCTGCGGCGTCACGCGAGGCGAGCGGCCGTCAACCCCGCAGAGACGGGGCAGGCACCCAAGGCTTAACATCACCCAAGCGCTCGGAGGGGAACCCTCAACCAAAAGAGGCCCCCCGTCCGGTCTGACGGAGCGCCGACATTCTTGTCGGCCCCTGCACTGCGATGCTCCGCATCGCTGCACGAGCATTCGGGACGCGGCCGGCTAGGGCAGCGACGAGAATCGTCGCAGTGCCGGGGCCGACAAGAATGTCGGCGCTCCGTTTCCGGACCTCGCCTTCCTGCAGACGCGCCAATTTGAATCCTTCAAATACTCTCAAGGATTGAGGGAAGCGACTCTCTCGGGGCGATCGGCTGCGACATCTTGAAACCGAGGATACGCACGCCAACCCCCGCGCGTACCACAATAGAGACACGCCGTGCTCTCACGAACCAAGGAGGCTCCATTGCGATTTCGTCTTTTGCCCACGCTGCTCGCCCTCGCGGCCAGCTCGTTCGCCCAGGTCGACCCGAACCGCCTCGTGGCCGTCGTGAACGGAGAGGAGATCCGCGGCGCCGAGTACTACCGGTACATGGAGTACATGGACCTGAAGGACGCTTACCAGCGCTTTCGGAACCTCCTGTACAACTTCCCTGCCGGCTACCTGGCGCTCGACCAGCTCATCACCGAGAAGCTCATGCTCCAGCTCGCCAAGACCAAGGGCGCGGTCCCGCTCGAGCCGGAGGTCGACCAGGAGATCGGCTACGCCAAGGAGCAGAGCCCCAAGCTCCTCGAGGAGTGGGCCGCCAAGGGCAGGACTCCGGCGGAGATGCGCGCGCAGGCGCGCTACGACATCGCCGTATTCAAGCTGCAGACCCTCGGGATCACGGTCACGGACCAGGAGGTGGACAAATACTATAGGGACAACGCGGTCCAGTTCACTTCTCCGAAGCTCTTCAAGCTGCGCTTGATCGCGCTGACGGACGTGGCGAGCAAGGACAAAGTGGACGCGGAGCTTAGGTCGGGCAAGGCGTTCGCGGAGGTCGCCAAGCAGTACAGCGACGACGTCACCAAGCTGGCCGGGGGCGAATACGGCACCGTCCCGCTGACCTCGATGCCCGAAGCGCTATCCAAGCCCATTTCGGACACCAAGATCGGCCAATCGACCGCTTGGGCGGAGTTCCAGGGCAAGCACGTCAAGTTCTTCCTCGAGGACGTGCTGCCCGAGAAGCTGCAGCCGATGACCCCCACGCTGCGCAGACAGATTCGCCGGAAGCTGATGCTGGACCGCGGAAAAGTGAAGATCGACCTCGCGAAAGAGCTGAGCGCGGCGCGCGTGAAGGCCAAGGTGGACATCAAGCAGAAGGAGTTCGCGGAGATCTACAAGAAGCTCATGGAGACCGCGATCCCGGTGTCGGACGCCAAGCCGGGCGCGCTGGGCGGTTAGTCGGTTGGTTCGAATCGTCTTTGTGGGAGAGGGCGGCCCGGAATCTTGCCCGCCGGAGAGCCTCGCCGCGCTTCGGGATTGCCCAGTCCGTTTTCATGCCGATCCGAGCCATCCGTCGAGCGCGTGGCTGGCGGAGATGGGGCTTCCCTGCTCCGAACTCCCGTCCGAGGGCGCTCCGTTAGGTTCGGTGGTCGCTATGCCGGGGTTGCCGCGGGAGCTTGCGGAGCGTCGGACGGATTCGAAGGACCGCGCGGCCGCGGTCGAGTCGCTCGTTCTCGTGGTGGAGCGGCTGCTCGGGCCGGGCGGATGTCCTTGGGACCGCGAGCAGACGCACGAGTCGCTCAAAAAGCATCTTCTCGAAGAGGCTTACGAGGTGCTGGAAGCGATCGACTCGGGCTCGAAGGACCGCTTAAGAGAGGAACTGGGCGACCTGCTCTTGCAGCCGCTCATGCACGCGGAGATGTCCCGCGTCGCGGGCGGATTCGACATCGGGGACGTGGCTCGCGAGATGGCAGACAAGCTCGTTCGGCGGCACCCGCATGTCTTCGGGCCCCTCTCGGTCGCCGACGCGGAAGAGGTGCTTCGTAACTGGGACCGGATCAAGCAGGCCGAGAAGGACGAGCCGCGTTCGATCCTCGACGGGGTCCCGAACAGTCTGCCGAGCCTGCATCGCGCCTACGAGATCGGCAAGCGCGCCGCCCGCGTCGGGTTCGAGTGGCCGGATGCGCAGTCCGTCTTCGATAAGCTTCGGGAGGAAGAACTGGAGCTGCGCGAGGCGATGGAGTCGTCGGACGCCTCCCGGCTCGAAGAAGAGATCGGAGACCTTCTCTTTACGGTCGTGAACCTAGCCCGGTGGGCGAGCGTGGAGCCCGAGGAGGCTCTGCGCCGAATGCTGAACCGGTTTGCGGACCGATTCCGGATGATGGAGGAGCTTGCGGACAAGCCGCTTCGCGATTTGAGCGCCGCCGAGTGGGACTCTCTCTGGCAGAGCTCAAAGGCCGCGCTCGCATGAGCGACGAGACCGCTTAAGGCGCCGGCGGCTTGGCCGGGACGGACTGGGGAGCGCGGTTGGGTATCGGCTTCAACGTCATCAAGTACGCATGGATCGCGCGGATGTCGGAGTCGGTCAACGACTTGTATTTGGCGATCGGCATGGGTGGCAGAACGGCGCGGTTCTCGCGCCAGTGCTTTCCGGTTCTCCAGCTTTTGATCAGTCCTTCCGCGGTCAGCTTGCCGATGCCGGTGTCCTTGTCGGGCGTCAGATTGCCGGAAACGCTGACCCCGAACGGCCCTGCGAAGGCGGTCATCGTGGGCGATATGGTCGCCACGGCGTTCTTCTGCAGCAAGGACGGGTCCCATTGCGGCAGCGGAGACCTGGCCGGATGCCCGGCGAGGTTCATGGCGGCTATCGGCCTTCCCAGTTGATCGTGGGGGGTGTGGCAGTCTGCGCAGGCCATTATCGTGACGAGGTATTTGCCTCGCGAGACCTGCCCTGCGCTCTGTTTCTTGGCGCGAGAAGACTGTCCAGGACTCGAAGCGACGACTCCAACGGCCAGGACTGCCGCGGGAATGACCGCTCCCGCGAAGGCGAGTAAAGCAACGCGACGCATAGCGAACGACTCCTCCTTGGGGCTTACCGGGCCTGTGAGAGGGGCCTACTCCTCTTTCGGCTCCTCTTTCTTTTCCGTCTCCACTTCGGCTTCGGCGGACGGTACCGGCGACTCCACGCTAGTCTCCTCCGCGGCCGCCATCTCGGCAAGCGACGGGAAGCTCAGGCCCTCCTCGGGCTGCCGGAGCTGGCCCTCCTCTGCCTCGACCAGTGCAGTAAGCGATTGCTGAGCCCATGCCGGGCCGCGCTCCACGTCGATCGCAACGCTCCGGTAATGCGAAACGCCCGTTCCCGCTGGGATCAGGCGGCCGATGATGACGTTCTCCTTGAGGCCGACGAGATGGTCCTTCTTTCCGCGAACGGCCGCATCTGTAAGCACGCGAGTCGTCTTTTGGAACGAAGCCGCGCTGAGGAACGAGTCCGTAGCGAGCGAGGCCTCGGTGATTCCCAAGAGGATCCACGTTGCCGTGGCCTCTTTGGGGTCCCTCTCGACCTGCTCCCCCGTCTCGGGATGCACGAACTTGATCTTCTTGCCCGCTTGAATCAGCTGCCGAACCTTGTCGTTCTCCCGGCGGAAGTGGAAGCGATCCACGATCTGGCCCGGAAGGAACGGCGTGTCGCCGGGCTCTTTGATCTGCCTCTTGCGAAGCATTTGGCGGATGATCACCTCAACGTGCTTGTCGTTGATGTCCACGCCTTGGGCCTTATACACGGACTGAAGGTTCTCCACGAAGTAGTCGTACACCGCGGCGGCGCCCGCGAGCTCGAGGATCTCGTGCGGATCGCGCGGGCCCTCGGTGAGCGGGTCGCCTTTGATTACCTTCGATCCGACCTTTACGGGCAAGTTGCCGAGCGGAGGCACCAGGACCGGGTAATAGACGTTCACCTCTTCAAGCTTGTGCTTTCGGAGCACGGCGAGCGTCGCCGCGTTCATCTTTTGTCCGATTAGCCGGTCCAGGGCCGCGTCGTGGCTCTTGTCCTTTTGCCACGCCTGCTGGTCCGCGATATAGGCGTCTTTCAGAGTCGCGGACGTGGGAACCATAGCCTCGACGATTACCCACCTTCCGAATTGCGACTCCTTGACCGTTCGAACGATCCCCGTGACCGGGCAGATGATCGCCTTTCCGCGCGGCTGTCTGCGGGCCTCGAAAATCTCCTCGACGCGCACGATTCCGCTCGACTCGCCGGTCCACGCATAGAAGAAGATCTTGCGGGATCGCTCCCACAGCTTCCGGGACTCGGTGTCCATCTTCTCGAGCGCCTTTTGTGCGGCCTTGGTCTGACGCTCGGTCTTCTTCTTGCCCTTGTCGTCGCCGTCGTCGATCGTGAGCATGTCCTTGTCGAACAGCGCCTTCACGACGGTCTCCTGCGACTCGAGAAGCTTCGTCGGATCGAGCTGTTTTTGGTCGGTTTCGGTGGCGGCCTCCAGGTCCGACATGAACTGCCGGATGAACTTGCCGGTCTTGTACTGGCTGGTTCTTGCGATCGTCGCCGAACCCGCGACGCCGCCGGTGTGGAAGGTGCGCATCGTGAGCTGCGTTCCCGGCTCTCCGATGGACTGCGCTGCGATGATTCCCACCGCCACTCCGACCTCTACGAGCTTGCTCGTCGAAAGATCGATACCGTAGCACTTGCTGCAGATGCCTTGATCCAACTCGCAGGTCAGGGGGCTGCGAATCTGCACGCACAGCTGGCCGTGCTCGTTGACTTCGAACCCGCAAGCTGTGTACTTTTTGACGATCTTCGCCCTGGCGGCATCGTCGGACGCGGCTTCGATCTCGGAAACGAACCGGTTCTCGATCGCGGTGATTCGCCGCGCCTGCTCGCGAGTAATCACCGTGTCGAATTGGATCGCCTCCTCCTTGGACTCGGGATCGGTGATCGTCGCCAGAGCGACCCGCCCGTGGATTCGCTCACCAACGTGTTCGATGACCTCGCCTTCGTCCACGATCCGGTGGGTTAGCGCGCCTTCGGTGGTTCCGCAATCCATAGCCCTGACGATCACGTCCTGGGAGACGTCGACCAGTCTCCGCGTCAAGTACCCGGCGTCCGCTGTTCGCAGCGCCGTGTCTGCAAGGCCTTTGCGCGCGCCGTGCGTCGTAACGAAATACTCGAGCATGCTCAGTCCCTTTTGGAACGAGTTCCTTACGGGCAGCTCGTAAATGACCTCGTTGAACTGGTTGAACATCAGCCCGCGCATTCCGGTTAGCTGAGTGAGCTGCTTGACCGAGCCTCGCGCTCCGGACACCGTGATGATCGACAGCGGGTTGCCCTGCTCCATAGCGGCAACGATCTGGCGGCCGATCTCGTCGTATGTGTCCGCCCATAGCTTGATCAGGCTTTGCTGCATCTCGTTGAATGCGAGCATTCCGCGACGGTACTGTTGAAGGATCGTGGTGGACTTCTCGTCCGCTTCCTCCAGGATCTCGCTTCTCCGAGCCGGCGGGTCCATATCGGTCACCGCGATCGAGATGCCGTACTTGGTCGCCCATCGGAACCCGAGGTCCTTCAGGTCATCGAGCAGCTGGATCGTGCCCGCGAGGCCGCATCGGCGATGGCACTGAACGATCACGTCCGAAATGTTCTTCTTGTTGAGCTCGACATCGAGCATCGCGTCCGAGTGCTTCAGCGGATATGGCAGCGCCTCGTTGAAAATGAGCCTCCCGCACGTCGTTATGGCAACGGCTTGCTCGAACTCCTGTTCGAGAGGCTTCAGCTCCTTCTGCTCGTCTCCATCCTCGTTTGTGGTGACCTCGTACTTGTGCTCCACGCCGGTCACGGGGTCTCGATAGTCGACCTCATCGTCCGGCCGAAACACAGGCCTGTTCAACCGAACTCGGATGGCCTCGTTCAATCGGACTCTCTCTTCCGCAACGGGCGTTTCCAGGTGAAACACGGCCTCGTCCGCGTTGCGATAAACGCGCACCGGCGGGTTCTTGTCCGGCTTGGACTTGTGCGCTTTGTCCTGGTCTTCGAGCTTCTTGAGGGAAGCCCGATCCATATAGGTCAGCGCGAAGGACCCGAGGACGATGTCCTGGATCGGCGACATGATCGGGCGTCCGTCGGCGGGCGAGAACAGGTTTTGCGTGCTGAGCATCAGCACGCGAGCCTCGGACTGCGCCTGCATCGAGAGCGGAACGTGTACCGCCATCTGGTCGCCGTCGAAGTCCGCGTTGTAGGCGTGGCAGACGAGCGGGTGAATCTGGATCGCCTTCCCGTCCACCAGGATCGGCTCGAACGCCTGGATGCCGAGCCGGTGCAGGGTCGGAGCGCGGTTCAGAAGCACCGGGTGCTCCTTGATGACCTCTTCCAGGCCGTCCCACACCGCCGGGTGCATGCGGTCGATCATCCTCTTCGCCGTTTTGATGTTCTGCGTGATCTTCTTTTCGACCAGCGTCTTCATCACGAACGGCTTGAAGAGCTCCAGCGCCATCTCCTTGGGCAGCCCGCACTGGTGCAGCTTCAGGTGCGGGCCGACCACGATTACGGAGCGGCCCGAGTAGTCCACGCGCTTACCGAGCAGGTTCTTGCGGAAGCGGCCTTCCTTGCCCTTCAGCATGTCGCTGAGCGACTTGAGCGGGCGGGCGTTGCTTCCCACGACGGGCCGCGCGCGGCGGCCGTTGTCGACCAAGGCGTCCACCGCCTCCTGCAGGAGCCGCTTCTCGTGGTTGATGATCGACTCCGGCGCGTGGATCTCCATGATCTTCTTCAGCCGGTTGTTGCGGTTGATGATGCGGCGGTAGAGGTCGTTCAGGTCGCTCGTGGCGAACCTGCCGCCGTCGAGCTGCACCATCGGCCGCAGCTCGGGAGAAATCACCGGGATGACGTCGAGGATCATCCACTCGGGGCGGCTGCGAGACATGATCAGAGACTCGACCACTTCGAGCCTCTTGATCGCCCTCGCCCGCCTTTGCGACGTCGTCGTGATGATCTCTTGCCGTAGCTCTCGCGAGAGCCTGTCCAGGTCTACACGTGACAACAGCTCCTTGATCGCCTCCGCGCCGATGTTCGCGCGGAGCATGCTGCGCAGGTCTACGTCTATACGCGCGCCGACCCCGTCCAGCATCTTGCTGACCGCGCGGTACTTGTCCTCGTCGATCAGCTGATTCTTTTCGAGCTTCCCGAGGATGTCCACGGCGAGGTCGAGGTCCTTCAACCGGTCGTCCGCGTCGCGGTACTCGGCGCGGATGCGGTCGTTGATCGCTTTCGAGCGCTCTCGAACGGACTGGTCGTCGTACTCGTCCTGGTTGCCGTCGAGCTCCTCCGCGAAGCGCTCGAAACTTTCCTCCTCGAGCTCGCGCATCTGCGCCATGATCGACGCCTTCTCCTCCTCTACCGCGACGCGAATCTTCGGGAGCAGCTCCCCGATCTCGCTCGCCTCGATGTCGATGATGATGAAGCTGGCGAAGTAGATGACCTTTTCGAGAAGCCTGGGGGAGATGTCGAGAATCAGGGCGAGCGGCGAGGGAACTCCCTTCAGGTACCAGATGTGGCACACCGGCGCGGCGAGTTCGATCACGCCCATGCGCTCGCGGCGCACCCGGCTCTTCGTGACCTCCACTCCGCAGCGCTCGCAGATGATGCCGGCGTATTTGACCTTCTTGTAGCGCCCGCAGGAGCACTCGTAGTCCTTCACCGGGCCGAAGATGCGCTCGCAGAACAGCCCGTCCCGTTCGGGCTTGAAGGTCCTGTAGTTGATCGTCTCCGGCTTCTTGACCTCGTGGTACTGGCCGTTGCGAAGCGCCCAGCTGCGGATGTCCGCCGGGCTTGCGATTCCGATGCGGATTCTGTCGAATTGGCTAACGTCTGCCATATGCGCGCTCGTACTCTCCTGTTTCCTATCCTGTCGTCACTCGGCATTGCCGGATAACCGGCGTTGGGCAGGGCCTAGCTGAAGAACCCCACGGATCTAGCCAGCCGCACGTCGTCTCCCATCGAAAGCTCGTCGAGGTCCTTGAGCGGAAGCTCCTTGTTGTTCCGGTCCTCGACGGTCACCTTCAAGCAGAGCGACCGAAGCTCGTTGACCAGAATCTTGAAGGACTCCGGAATTCCCGGCTCCTGAATCGACTCACCCTTCACGATGGACTCGTACGCTTTCACGCGGCCCATCACGTCGTCGGACTTGATGGTCAGGAGCTCCTGCAAAGTGTAGGCGGCGCCGTACGCTTCAAGCGCCCAGACCTCCATCTCGCCGAAGCGCTGGCCCCCGAACTGCGCCTTGCCTCCCAGCGGCTGCTGGGTGACGAGGGAGTACGGGCCGATGGAGCGGGCGTGGATCTTCTCCTCCGCAAGGTGCTCCAGCTTCATCATGTAGATCTTGCCGACGGTGATCTGGTTGGGAAGCACGTCGCCGGTCATTCCGTCCCGCAGCGTGGACTTGCACGACCGCGGGTCGATCCCGGCGCGCCTAAAGGCGTTCCGCTCGATTGTGGCCATCGCTTCCTTGTACACCGCGGCTTCCGCCTTGGCGGGCTTGCCCGGCGTCTCGGGTAGCTCTTCTGGCGCCCACTCCTCCGGATCGATCGCCAACAACTCCTCCACCGTCTTCGTCGATGGCCCCGCAAGAACCCGCGAGACCCGCTCGAGCGAAGGTTGGTCGAGCTCCTTCAGCCGCTTCTCGATCCTCTCGAACATCGCTTCGACGGAGTCGTCCTTCTCGAACCGAACACCCAAAAGCAGCTCGCCGTTCACGTAAGCCGCCAGAATCTCGTGTCGCATGGCGAAAGCGAGGCGCTCCATCTCGACCAGCACCTCCTCTTCCGTCGCGCCTTCGAAGGCAGGGCAGCGGTAGCGCACGCCGAGCTTGCTGCCGACATAGCCGAGATGCGCCTCCAAGATTTGGCCGATGTTCATTCGGCTCGGCACGCCCAGTGGGTTGAGGATGATGTCCACGGGGGTTCCGTCCATCAGGAACGGCATGTCCTCTTCGGAGACCACTCGCGAGATGACGCCCTTGTTGCCGTGCCGACCTGCCATTTTGTCGCCGACCATCAGCTTTCGCTTTTGCGCGATGTAAACCTGGACGGTCATGTTCGTGCCGGCCGGCAGCTCGTCTCCAGGGAGCTGCAAGAGGGGCTCGTCGCAGCGGTCGCACACCAGCCGGTCGCGCTTCTTGGACTCCTTGTAGACGTGCGAGCAGCCCGTGCACTCGTACTTGTAGCGGCTGAATACCTTCACGTCCAAGACGGTCCCCTTCTCGCCATGCGGCAGGCGGAGGGAGACGTCGCGAGTTTCCTCGGCCTTCTTGCCGAAGATCGCGATGATGAGGCGCTCCTCGGCGGTCATCTCGACCTGGCCCTTGGGAGCCACCTTTCCTACCAAAATGTCCTCCGGACGAACCTCGGCGCCGATGCGCACGATTCCGTTCTCGTCCAGGTCCTTCAGCGCTTCCTCTCCCACGTTCGGGATGTCCCGCGTGATCTCTTCCGGGCCGAGCTTCGTGTCCACCGCTTCGGCCTCGTGCCGCTCGATGTGGATGGACGTGAACGTGTCGTCCTTCACCAGGCGCTCGCTGATGATGATCGCGTCCTCGTAGTTGTAGCCCCCCCAAGGCATGAACGCGACGAGCACGTTCTTGCCGAGGGCGAGCTCGCTCTGGTCCGTGCAAGGGCCGTCCGCCAGCGGGTCGCCCGCCATCACGCGCTGGCCGGGCGCGACCACTGGCCGCTGCGTAAAGCAGGTGGACTTGTTGCTCTGGAGCATGTGTATGAGCGGATAAACGTCGTCCTCGCCATTCTCCGCGCTAACCCGGATCTCGAGCGCTGTCGCGGTGGTAACGACGCCTGCTCGCTGCGCGATCACGGCTGCGCCGGAATCCACCGCGGCCGTTCTTTCGTAGCCCGTGCAAACTACGGGCCTCTCCGAGCGGAGGCACGGCACAGCCTGCCGCTGCATGTTCGCGCCCATCAAAGCCCGGTTCGCGTCGTCGTTCTCGAGGAACGGAATCAGCGCAGTCGCCACGGAAACGATCTGCACCGGGGACACGTCCATCAGGTCCACACGCTCGCGAGCCACGAGCGGATAGCTGGCGCCCGCAAATTCGGTTCCCGCGCAGCGCACCTGCAGCCGCTCCTCTTCGATCGCGCCCTCGGCGTTCGTACGCATGTCCGCAGGGGCGATCAGCATGCCCTGGTCCTCCTGCGCAGTCAGGTACACGATCTCGTCCGTTACCCTGCCGTCCTTCACGCGCCGGTAGGGGGTCATGATGAAGCCGTACTCGTCCACGCGGGCGTGCGCGGTGAGCTGCGAGATCAGGCCGATGTTGGGGCCCTCCGGGGTCTCGATCGGGCAAATGCGTCCGTAGTGCGACCGGTGCACGTCGCGGACTTCGAGCTTCGCGCTCGTTCGCTGCAATCCGCCCGGTCCGAGGCTCGAAAGCCTTCGCTTGTTGGTCAGCTCGCTCAGAGGGTTGGTCTGGTCCATGAACGTGCTGAGCTGGTTAGAGCTGAAGAAGCTTTTGATTGCGGCGCTGACCGGCTTAACCGATAGGATGATCCCTGGCAGCAGGTTCTCCTGGTCCGTGCTGGTCATGCGCTCGCGGGCGACCTTCTCCATGCGCACGAAACCGAGCCGAAGCTGGCTCTGCAGCAGCTCGCCGATCGAGCGTACGCGCTTGTTCTTTAGGTCGTCGATGTCGTCGCGCTCGGCTTCACGGCGGACGTAGGTCTCCATCTTCCAGAGAATCCCGACCAGGTCCTCCGCTGTTAAGCAGCGCCGGTCCATCGGAATGTCCACGCCGAGCCGGTTGTTCAGGAACCTGCGTCCGACCTTGCCCAGGTCGTAGCGCTTCACGTCGAAGAACAGCCCATAGATCAGCTGCCGCGCCGCGTCCTCGTTGGCCGCTTCGCCGGGCCGAAGCCGCTTGTAGATGTCGAGGATCGCTTCGCGCCAGGTGCTCGTCGGGTCCTGCTCCAGGGTGGACTCGACGACCTCCGGAAGCTCGAGCACGGTCATGGACTTCGGCTCTAGAGAGGCGATCTTACGTGCGGTGTCGCGGTCGATTCGCTGCAGCCGCTTGACGACGAGCTTCTTCTCCTCGTCCACTACGTCGTCCAAGGCACGCTTGCCCTCCAAATCGTCCGCGGTTGGCTTCTCGAAGACACGCTCTCTCCCGAAAAGTATCACCAACTCATCGTTGGACCCGCACGGCGTGTCCACGAGCACCTTGATCTCCCGATGCTCTTCGGGAATTTTGTCCAAAAGGGCCTGCGTCACGAACGTGTTCGCTTCGAGGATCACCTCCCCCGTTTCGGGGTCCGCAGCGGGTTCGAAAAGTTTCCGGTGGATCGCGTCCTTGAGGGGAATCTGAACCTTCACGCGCCCCTTCTCGAACGCTCCGAGGGCCTTGATCAGTTGCGTCAGAGGCAGCTTCTTCGTTTGGCTGATCTGAGTTCGGACGACGTTGTTCGCGTCGGAGTCGATCTCCAGCCAGGGGCCCTCGTTCGGGATGACGCGGGCGCTGATCACCATCTGCATCGAGCTGTCCACGCCCTCCTCGAAGTACAGCCCGGGCGAGCGCGAAAGCTGCGAGACGATGACGCGTTCGCGCCCGTTGATGATGAACGTGCCCTTGTCCGTCATCAACGGCAGGTCTCCCAGATAAACCTCGGACTCGATGACCTCCCGGTCGCGCCCGCCGAAGCGCACGATCGCCTTGATCGGCGCCTCGAAGGTCATGTCGCGGTCGCGGCACTCGCTGATCGAGTACTTGGGCTCGCCGAGCGAGAAGCTGTCGAGCTCGATATAATTCGTCTGTGTGAAGTCCCAGATCGGGCTAAACGTCTGGAACAGTTCCGGAAGACCCTCTTCGAGAAACCACTTGTAGCTGTTGAGTTGAAGTTCGATCAGATTCGGGACCTCGAGGAACCTTCCGATTCGCTTCGAGGTCGGCTGAATAATCCTCATCCAGACCTCCGGCAGTCTGCGCGAACGTTGACTATACCCGTCGGGGAACGGCCCGGTCAAGGTTTCGCTCTGCCTCACTATAAAGCTGACCCAAGCCGGGTCGATGCCTCACCTAAAAAGCTGACCCAGGGACGACCCTAGGAGGCGGATGGTGAGCATGAAAGCAAAGCGCGAGCTCGTCGCGCGGT